>Ga0302320_10030852_pt1 | contig 10191 bp, 6 predicted proteins | sample Bog_T0_3_FD_202130 | JGI IMG/M metagenome (GOLD analysis project Ga0302320, IMG submission 202130) | Peat permafrost microbial communities from Stordalen Mire near Abisko, Sweden - Bog_T0_3 | ecosystem: Environmental > Terrestrial > Soil > Wetlands > Peat | place: Sweden: Abisko, Stordalen Mire...
TGCTATGTAATTGGCTCCCACACAAGAAAGGCAAGCGGACGATATATGAAAAATGCGAGGTTTTCTCTGTTTCCGGTGGTTTCACGCAGGATTTTGGCTGCCGCCATGGCGTCTGTCCTGCTGCTGTCATGGACTTCCGCGCGCGCCGTGGATGTGTTGACGCACATGAACGACAACAACCGCAGTGGGGCCAACCTGAGCGAAACCAGCTTGACCCCCGCCAACGTCAACCAAAGCCAGTTTGGCAAGTTGTGGGCCTATGCCGTCCACGGGGCCACCTACGCCCAGCCCCTCTATGTCTCCGGGGTAAACATTGCTGGTGGCACGCACAACGTGGTTTACCTTGAAACGATGGAGGATGACGCCTACGCCTTCGATGCCGACAGCAACACGCAGTATTGGCACGTCAGCTTTTTGGGGGCCGGCCTCGGTCCGGTGCCGGTCGCGGACATCGCCGGCAGCAGCACCCGCAACATTGTCGGCGACGTCGGGGTGGAGAGTACTCCATACATCGACAAGGCCGGGGGCACCATTTACATGGTGTCCCGGACGAAAAACACCAACAACTCAACCTATTTCCAGACTCTCCATGCCTTGAACCTCGCCACCGGCGCCGAAAAACTGGGGGGGCCGGTGACCATCAGCGCGTCCGGCTTCAGCCCCAAGATGCAAAACCAGCGCATGGGGCTGGCCCTGGCCGGCGGCAACCTCATTATTGCGTGGGCCTCGCATGAAGATCACACCCCCTACAATGGCTGGATGATGGCCTACAATGCCACCACGCTGGCCCAGGCGGGCGTGTTCAACGATACGCCCGGCGGCACGCAGGGCGGCATCTGGCAGCAGGGCCGGGCACCCGCGGTGGATGCCAGCGGAAACGTCTATGTGGTCACCGGCAACGGCACTTGGGACGGCAGCAGGAATTTCGGCGAAAGTTTCCTGAAATTGAGCAGCAGCCTGAGCCTGCTCGACTGGTTCACGCCGGACAACTACAGCACCCTGAACTCCGGGGACGAGGATTTAGGGTCCAGCGGCGCCATGCTGATTCCCGGTGCCAATCTGGTGATCGCCGGCGGCAAGCAGGGAACGCTATTCTCGCTCAACACCGGGAATCTGGGCCATGAACAGTCGGGCAACGGCCAGGTCGCGCAGCAGATTGCCAATTTTGCGAGCAATGAAATGCACGGCGGCGTCGTTTATTGGAACAGCGCCGCCAACGGGCCGTTGATTTTTGATTGGGCCAACAGCGATCATCTCAAGGCCTTCAAGTTCAATGGTTCAACCATTGCCACCACCCCTTACCAGACGAGTTCGGCCGCCTCGCCGGGATCGCCGGGGGGCTTTCTGTCCATTTCCGCCAATGGCTCCAGCAACGGCATCCTCTGGGCTTCGCTCGAAACCGCCGACAACGACTCGGGCACGGTCGCCGGCATCCTGCGCGCCTATAATGCGGACAACATCAGCGGCACGGAACTGTGGGACAGCCAGCAAAACGCCAGCCGCGATAGCGTGGGGGATTTTGTCAAGGACGCCAATCCCTTGGTGGCGAACGGCAAGGTTTATGTCGGCTCCTACAGCGGCGCGGTGTCCGTTTATGGACTGCTAGGCGGAACGGGCGGGACCATCGCCAACGGCACCTACAAGATCATCAACCGGAACAGCGGCCAGGCTCTGGACGCCAACATGAACGGCACCACCAATGACACGTTGATCGATCAATATCCCTATCAGAGCCACAGCAACCAGCAATGGATCGTGACCAGCCTGGGGTCAGGGCAATATTCCATCACCGGCGTGCAAAGCGGGAAGGTTCTGGATGTCGCCGGCGCGTCCAGCGCCAACGGCACCCAAGTGATCCTTTACACCAACCATAGCGGTTCAAATCAGGAATGGGTGATCACGCCCGTCGCCGGCGGATATTACACCGTCCAAAACGTCCACAGTGGCAAACTCCTGGAGGTGTCCGGCAGTTCCACCAAAAATTCCGCCCTGGTCGATCAATGGTCCAGCACTGGTGCCAACAACCAGCAATGGTCATTTGAGGCACCTTGAGGTGCCCTGATTTCCAAACGGATCCATTGTTGGACTTGGATTTTGCGGCCGACCTTCCGGAATCAAATGTCGTTCTCGCAAGCTGCTGCCCACTGCATGGGTGGCACGGCCACTGGCCCGTCCTGCCGGGCTACCAGCCCGGCTGAGCGGAGCGGGGCGCACTCTGGGAAACGGTCTCCGCATGCCGAAAGAGCGCCTCACCCGTTCCGTCCGGCGGGTCGCCGGACGGTACGGGCCAGTGGCCCGTGCCACCCTGGTTTGCAACCGCTCGCTAATGCCGGACTTTAGATCGCCCCGGGCCCTGCGCCCCCCTCGCGAACTTTGCGCTTTGCACTTTGCGCGCAAACGCCTTTAATGGTCGCATGCCTATGCTTTTAGCCAACGGCGGGCCGGTGATCTGGCTGATTCTCATCGCCGCCGCCCTCGCCGCCGTCGTGTTCATTGAACGCGTGCTCTACTGCCATCGCTCGCAAATCAACTCCGCCGAGTTCATCAATGGAGTCCGCACGGTCATCAAGCGCGGCAACATCGTGGAGGCCATCTCCATCTGCGACGCCACGCCCGGACCGGTGGCGCGCCTGGTGAAAGCCGCGATCCTCCAACGCGAGCATGGCCGCGACCGCGTCCACGAAGCCGTCGAGGAAGCCGGCCTCTCCGAAGTGCCCCGGCTGGAGGAAAAATTGAATCTGCTCGCCACCATCGCCCAAATCGCCCCCTTGCTGGGCTTGTTCGGCACCATTGTGGGGTTCATCCAGGTATTCATGAATTTGCAGCAGGAGGGCCTGTACGCCCACATCAGCGGCGAGAATTCCCTGGCCCTCGGGGTCTGGCAGGCGCTCATCTGTGCGGCCGCCGGCATCGCCGTGGCCATCCCCGCCCATATCGCCTACAACTACCTCGTCAGCCGCGTGAACAAGATCGTTCTGGACATGGAACGCGCCGCCGCCGAAATCGTCAACATCGTCACCGAAAACGGCAAATGAAGGCGGCCAGACCATGAAATTTCCCCGCACGGCCAGGATTCTGCGCAGCCATTTCGACGTGGCCCCGTTCGCGGCCATGTTCTTTCTGCTGGTCATCCTCGTGATGCTCGGCGCGCTGCTGCCCACGCCCGGCATTTCCCTCCTTCCGCCCGCCGCCGACGACCTGCCGGGCACGGACCAGCCCACCGTAGCCATGGCCGTGGACGCCGCTGGCAACCTGTATTATGACAACCAGATCGTCACCGAGCGCATGCTGATCAACCGCTTCATGGTGGCCACCAACACCGTCCGCGCGCCGCTCACGCTCATTCTGCACGCAGACCGGACCGTGCCTTACGACACCCTGGTGCGCTTGTCCCTGCTGGCGCGCCATTGCGGCATCACCAACACCCTGCTGGCCACGCTGCCCCGCGTGGAAGATGCGCCCGCCAAACCATGACCGAGCCGCCCGCATCCCCCAGCCCCGCGCCCCAACCCTTGAACCCGGGCTTGCCCGCCAGTCCCACGCCCCTGGAGGCAGGCTGGTCGCGGCAAAAATTTCTCCTGGTTTTCACCCTGCTGCTGGCCTTCCACGTGGCGCTGATTTCGTTGTTGGAAACCCGGAAACCGATTCGACTGCGTCCCGTCACAGATGTGCCCCACCTGCGGTTGGCCAGCCACCAGGCGGCCTCCAGCCGGATTCAGGCCTGGTGGCTGAAAGCCGACCAGCGCCACCCGGGGATGACCCGCAACGCAGACGAGTTTGTGGCCTTAAGCGACCCCACGCTGTTCGCCCGGCCCAACCCGCATGACGTGGTGAGCGGGTTCTGGCGCCGGATGGCCCCCGCCCCGCTGCCGGATTTCAACTGGAGCGAGGCGGCGCGCTATTTGAACCCCGGGGATGAGGCCTTCGGCTCCGGTCGGCCCGCTGCGGATTTTGGCTCCGAATTCCATGCCTTCGCCCAGGCCAGCGCCGGGGAATTTGCGCTGAATTTCAAACCGGTCCCCCAGGAGATCGCCCCCCCGCTGGCGGACGATGAATTCCTGCCGCGAACCACCACCCTGCGAATCACGGGCGAACTGGCCAGCCGCCCGCTCCTGAATCCCGACCTGGCCCTGCCAGTGCTGCCCCGCAATGAAGTGCTGGAGCCAAGCCGGGTCCAGGCGCTGGTGGACTGCGAGGGCAATGTGGTTTCCGCCCTGCTACCCGCTCCCACCACCGACAGCGCCGCCGACCAGCGCGCCCTGCAATTGGTGCGCGCCTTTCGCTTTGCCCCCGCGCCCCAACTGATGCTGGGCGACATCACCCTGGTCTGGCACACGGTGCCCTTGGTCAACACCAACCCGCCATGAGCATCCCCCACTTGTTCGTCCTGTATCTGGCCCTGGCGCTGGGCACGGTGTGCGTCGTGGGCATCTTTTCCGAATTCCGCCGGCGGCACTTTGGCCCCGCCCACGCGGAGGACCGCGTGTTCCGTTGCACCAAATGCGGCCTGGTCTATACCGACGACGCGGACGTGGAACGCTCCCGCTGCACCCAATGCGGCAAGCTCAACACTCCGGTCGAGTTTTAACCCGGAATCCGGAAGCAAGCCGAATCGGGGGGGCGGCGCGGGATTTCACCTGTCCTTTTTCAAAACGCCATTTCGGATTTCGGCCTGCTTTCGGTCTTCGGGGATTCGGATTTCGGATTTAATTCATTACCAACGTGTAATCTGCCAGACACGTTCCCGTCATCCTCCGCGGCGTCCAAGGCTGTGAACGAATAAACTGATCAAACACCGCACACCATGAAACCAGACATCATCCCTCCGCTCCGCAACCGCGTCGTCATTTCGGCCCTCACCGGCGCCCTCATCACCGGCGGTGCCGCGCTCGCCTGGGCCGGCGAAACCGGCAAAAAGGCCGAAGCCGAAACCGTTAACCTCAGCCTGCCGCTGGACGAGGATTCCGTGGCCCGCGACACCCTGCCCCACGGCAGTTATGCGCCGGTCGTCAAAAAAGTGGCCCCGGCCGTCGTCAAGATTGAGACCACCTCCACCGTTAAAACCGCGGTTGTGGAAGACCTGCCCGGGTCCAACGACCCGTTCTGGCAGCAGTTTTTCGGACGCCAGTTTGGCGGGCGCTTTCCGCATGGACCATCCGGCCCGCAGCATCAGCATGGACTTGGCTCCGGGGTTATTGTGACCAAGGACGGCTATATTTTGACCAACAACCACGTGGTGGACGGTGCCAGCGAAGTGCGGGTGACCATGACCGATGGCCGTGAATTCTCCGCCAAAGTCATTGGCCGCGACCCCAAGAGCGACATTGCCGTGGTCAAGATTGCGGCCAATGACCTGCCCACCGTCCCCATGGCCGACAGCGACAAGGTGGAGGTGGGCGACGTGGTGCTGGCCATCGGGAATCCATTTGGCGTGGGCCAGACCGTGACCAAGGGCATCGTCAGCGCCACCGAGCGCGGCGGCATGGGCATTGAGGATTACGAAAACTTTATTCAAACCGACGCGGCCATCAATCCCGGCAACTCCGGCGGCGCGTTGGTGGATATCAACGGCCGGCTGATTGGCGTCAATACGGCCATTTTAAGCCGCTCCGGCGGCAGCCAGGGCGTGGGCTTTGCCGTGCCGACCGATCTGGCGCGCAATGTCATGCAAAGCCTGGTGGTGGATGGCCATGTCACGCGCGGATTCCTGGGCGTCGCCATCCAAAACCTGACGCCCGAGCTGGCCGATGAGTTCAAGCTCAAGGAAGTCAACGGCGCTTTGGTGAGCGAGGTGTCGCCCGACAGTCCGGCGGAGCAGGCCGGGTTCAAGAACGGCGACGTGGTGCTGGAGTTCGACCACAAGAAAATCACCGACAGCCGGCATTTGAAGCTGGTGGTGGCCGACACCAAGCCCGGCACGACGGTGCCGGTGGCCATCCAGCGCGGCGGGGAAAAGAAGATCCTGAACGTGACGGTCAAACCGTTGCCCGGCACCGCGGAACTGGCCGACAACCACCCCGCCAACGCCAGCGACAGCGGAACGCTCAACGGCGTGGGCGTGGCCGATCTGGATGCCGAGGCGCGCCAGCAGCTCAACGTGCCGAAGCAGGTTTCCGGCGCGGTGATCACCCAGGTGGACCCCGCCAGTCCCTCCGCCGACGCCGGGCTCAAACCGGGCGATGTGATTGAGGAAATCAATCATCAGACAGTCAAGGGTGCCAGCGACGCGGTGAAATTGACGGAACATGCCGGCGACAAGCACACGCTCCTCCGGATCTGGGCCAACGGCGGGAGCCACTATGTGGTGGTGGATGAAAGCAAGGAAGGCTGAGCCGGGAAAACCCCGGCGGGGATGCCCGCGCGCCCCGCCGGCAGAATGTTAACCCGGATATTTCATAGTGAAACCGGCGAAACCGTGGCAAACCATTGTAGCGCAGGCTTCCCCGCCTGCCGTATCGCAACCCCTGAGCCGTTCCGTCAATGCTAAATCCATGGCCTCCTTTTTCCAGAATGGCGGTGCGAATACAAGGCCTGAAAGGCCGCCACAGGACAGCCCAGGGCAACGCCCTGGGTTTGCCGCCACCGTTGCCATCAAGCGCTGTAAGCGCGCAACAATTCTTCTGCTGACACGGCGGGATTCCAACGTCGTAGCGCAGGCTTCCCAGCCTGCTGTTGGCAAGCCGAGCTTCGGCTCGCAGGTTTCCAAACCTGCGTGCCGTGTCGTTTCAACCACGCATTCGCACGTGTTTGCGCCCCTCTTTTCATAGGGTTTTTCGCGACTCTTGCCAAAATGGCTATGAAATATCCGGGTTAAGCCCGAATTTCTAAACGGGCAATGAAATCAAACGGCCCTGCCGCGCGCCCGGCGCGGCAGGGCGCGCCACTCCGTGCGCGCCGCGCCTGCAACCGGCGGGTGCAAAGTTTCACCGGCGTCGCCTTCCCAACCCGTTGCCGGTCACGGCATTTCTCGGAGTATTCGCCCCAGCTCCGGTATTCGGGTTAAACAATAAGTCCCGGCCCGACCTTGCGGTCGGGCCGGGACAAATGGGGGATGGGAGTTCGCCACTCTCTCTTTCCCGGTCCGGCATTAGGCGCACTCTTTTCAGGGGCTGCCGGATTCCCGACGCCATTCTCCACGGCCAGCGGAGTTAGCGGCCTCGTAGCAGGGCCGTCCGGCAGCTTGCGCTGCGCGGATTGTTGAGTGAGGCTTTTCAGCTCGCTTCGGCTGGTGTTTGCGACACCGGCCTGCAAACCAGGTCAAGACACGCCTGCGAATCGGTTGTTCGCGTCTTGACCACTGGCCCCGGGTCGGCCATCGCTTTTGACGATGCGTTCGCCCCGGGCCACGGGTCTCGCCTCTGCTCTCTCAAGCTGCGTTTCATCTCACAGACCAGCGGTGTCGTTTGTGACATCGCCGGTGCCTGGAAGTTTTTCACGGAACGTGCCGGGTTCCCGTGCTCTTCCCGATGCGTGCGCTCCCTTTGTCCGCCTTTCGGCGTTTTTCGCTGGGCGGTCTCATGTTATTGCTCCCGCCAGAGACGTCCGCACCGTGCTGGCACACAGTAGCAGCTGTTCACCCTCAGGGTGACTGCGATTCATCCGGAAACGAAACTTTTCCGGATTACTTGACTCAGCTTGCAACGGTTTCTCATCGCTGCTTGCCGCCAAGTCCCTCATTCGCATTTTGACGGTGTGCGAACACCGCCAGAGGAACTGGTGAATTTTGCCTCCGCCAGGCCGAAAGGCCGGGTTAAGAGGAGCCAGAGCAACCAGCCGGCTCTGACTTTTCCCCCAGTCGCCTGGGATTATCCAGAGTCGAACCACTTTGATGTCACTCGCCGCAGTCCGCTCGTTCTTTCAAGGAACTAACCAACTATAGCATGATTTTTGGACCTGCCCACTTTTTGATATGCACAACTTATCCACCACCCGGCCGCCGCCGGAAACGTGATTAAATTCATATTCCCCAATAAAATCGCGGCCATAATGCCTTGAGGTGCCGGAGTTATTCACCGTCCAAAATAAAAGCAGCGCGGCGGTGAACAAGTCGGTTGGGGGCGGAATAACAAAGCCGCGTGGACCGGGGGTGAGCGGTCTTGCAAGGCACCAGTCTCGCGCGAATGCCCATCGGCATCCGGCAGGTTTCAACCCTGGCCAGCCCAAGGTTGCGGCTTCTGGATCGGCGGATTACCAGATAAACTTGACCCCTTTTTCAAAAAATTTTCGAACCGTCTCGGGAAAAAATTTCCAAATCCCGCCGCTCAATCCCCGCTCGTCAAACTGGCCCTTTGTGGTTATGTTATCCCTGTGCAGTTGCGGATCAACAGCGGGCTCCTCCGCCAGGCGCGGAATTTTCTTCGGCGCCACTGGCTGGGGGCGCTGCGCTGGCGCGAGCAACTGGTGTTCAAGGAAGAAGCGTTTGATTTGCTGCTGGCGGGGGTCGTGGGCGTGCTCGGGGGGTTGGTGAACCTCTTTTTCTTCTATGCCGGCGAAATGGTGCAGCGCACGTATTTGTCGCAAACCGGCGATCCCGTGCAGACCGCGGAAATGCTCACCACCACGCAACGGTTGCTGGTGCCCACCTTGGGCGGGCTGGTCGCCGGCTTGATTTTGTACTGGGGCTTCCGCCTCATCGGTCCCCAGGGCTCCAGCGACCTCCTGGAGGTGGTCGTGGTCGGCGATGGCCGGCTGCCCTTTCGCACGGAACTGGTGAAGACCACCTCGGCGTTGTTCAGCATCGCCACCGGCGCATCCATTGGCCGCGAAGGCGGTATCACCCAGCTCTCCGCCGCGCTGGCCTCCAAGCTGGGCCAGCTCGCCGGCTGGCCGCCCTACCGGCTGCGCCTGCTCGTCGGCTGCGGCGCGGCGGCCGGCATTTCCGCCGCCTACAACGCCCCCGTCACGGGCGCGGTCTTTGCCTCCCTGATCGTGCTCGGGAACTTCTCCATGAACTTCTTCGCGCCGCTGGTGTGCGCTTCCGTGGTGGCCGCCACCGTGTCCCGCAGTTTCTTCGGGATGGCACCCTGGTATCAGGTCCCCCAATTCCCCCCCGGCACCCCCTCCCAATTGCCTTGGTTCATTGTTCTGGGCTTATTGGGCGGCGGCGTGAGCGCCCTCTGCTTAAAATCCCTCCGGTCCGGCAAGGAATTTTTCCGGCAGCGATCCTGGCCCGTGTATGTCAAGCTGATGGCGGCGGGGCTGGCGGTGGGATTGGTCGCGGCAGCGGGCTTTCCCGGCGTGTGCGGCAACGGCTATTTCATCACCAATTCCATTTTGCACGGGGACTTTGATCTGCTCCCCCAGGCGCTGCCCCAGATCACCGGCCTGTTCTTCGCCAAACTGCTCGTCACCGCCCTCACCGTCGGGGCGGGAACCGTGGGTGGCGTCATCACCCCCACCCTGTTTCTGGGCGCGGCGGCGGGCGCGGTGTACGGCCTTGCCCTCCACCATCTCGGCTGCGCGCCGGGGGTGCCGGCGGGCGCATTCGCGCTCGCGGGCATGGGGACCACCCTGGCCGGCACCACGCGTTCCCCGCTGCTGGCCATCATCATGACCTTCGAAATCTCCCTGGATTACACCCTCATGCCGGCGCTGATGCTGGCCAGCAGCGTCGCCGCGCTGGTGGCCAGCCAGCTCCATGGCGAATCCATTTACACCGAACACCTGCGCCTGAAAGGGCTCTCCCTCCGGCGCGAGCTGGCGCAGGCCGGAACCGCCATGGATAAAACCGTCGGCGACCTCATGCGGGCACCGGTGTCGCCGCTCCGGGAAAATGTCCCGCTGCGGGAGATTGCGAACCGCTTCCTCGCCAACGCCAACAACTTTTTCCCCGTGGTTAACGCCAGCCAGCAATTGATCGGCCTCGTCGCCTTGCAGGATTTGAAGGAGTTCCTCCATGACCGGGGTGAGTTGGGGGCCGTGATCGCCAGTGACATCATGCGCCCGGCCCCGGCCTGCCTGACCCCGGATCAACGGCTGGTGGATGCCCTCCCGGTCCTGCTGCAATGCGAACAGCGCAACGTGCCCGTGGTCAACACCCTGGCCGAAAAACGGCTGGTCGGCTCGCTCTCCCGCGCGGAAGCCCTGGCCATCTTCTCCGCCGCCATCGCCGAAAAAAGCCGCCCCGCCGGCTGACCCGGCTTGCCGGGGCGCGTTCAAGCAGCCTTGGCGTGCGTTCACAAAAAAGGGTGG
>Ga0302320_10030854_pt1 | contig 10191 bp, 10 predicted proteins | sample Bog_T0_3_FD_202130 | JGI IMG/M metagenome (GOLD analysis project Ga0302320, IMG submission 202130) | Peat permafrost microbial communities from Stordalen Mire near Abisko, Sweden - Bog_T0_3 | ecosystem: Environmental > Terrestrial > Soil > Wetlands > Peat | place: Sweden: Abisko, Stordalen Mire...
TGCTCTACAAGAACGCGATGCGGCTCTACCAGAACGCCAACAACGCCGACAAGACCGAGGCGATGGGGCGCAAGGTGCTCAGCTTTGACGGGGACGATCCGGAAGCGCTGGTCATCGTCGCCGAGGCTGCCCAGGCGGCTCAGCCGCAGCGCAACCCTCTCGATCAGTTGGTGCAGATCGATGATGCGATGCCTAGTGGGCCTCAGGGAGAAAAGACTGTGCCGCCTCCGCCCAAACCCGCCGGCGAAGGACCCACCTTGGAAGTCACAATGCGATTCATTCAAGATAAGCTCGCCGACGTTGGTCCGGTGGATTTCGCCGTTTATGGCCATGACGATGCCGGAGGCGGCGATTCGACAATGCAGCAAAAGATCGAGGTCACCAAGGTTTTCGCAGATCCCGGCATGTGCCTCATTAAATACCACTGGAACTGGGAAAAGGAAGGGAAGGTAGTCGACGATCACGACGGCGGGTTCTTCTTGAAAACTGTCCGGGACATCGCCGTGACGCCTATGGACCAATATCAGAAGAAATTTGTCGCTGCAGCAGGGCATCCTTCTTGGAATTACAGAGACGATCCCCCAGTCTTTGTGCTTGAAGTGCGAAAAAGTGAAACAAAGGGAGCCAACATCCTCGTTTTCTTTGATGAGCAATTGGCCAATCGCGTGGCCAAGGCTATGGTACATGCCATCGAGCTTTGCGGCGGTGGCGGGAAGCCGGAACCATTTTAGAAATCTTACGGGGGGTTAATACTTAAAAAAGGGAAGAAAAATGACCCCGAATTCCCTCAGATATCGCGCTTATCAGTGTAGGGCATAAACAATAGGCGCGGGGTTACGAAAAAGGCGAGCAATGATGCTTTGTAAAAGAATCTGTAACAGACGCGCAAAAAGACGCTACGATGCTCTGGGGTTTGAAACTCCGGGTTTTCGGCGAAAAAGACGTCAAAGAACATCTCCGTGTTGCCGATTGAAACTACAAGCTGGAACCGTTTTACCGGAATGGTTTTGAAGGAGAGAGCTATTATGAATTGCTTGAGGACTGGATGTTTTGCGATTCTTGTGGCCAGTGCGGCCTTAGCACAGCAGGTTCAGCAAAAGAAGACCGTGCCGCCCGCACCCGCCGTTCAAGTTCCCGCCCGCCCCGCTGCGCCGCCTGCATACACGCCTCCACCAAGCCAGCCGTCGCGGCCCGCTTACACGCCTGCGCTCAGCCAGCCCTCACGGCCTGCTTACACTCCGTCCCCGTCCTCCTCCGCTCCGTCCTCGTCCTCGAACAGTTCGCCGGCGCACACGTATTCGCCCAACGCTACCTCGCCGACGGTCTACGCGCCACACTCTTCGTCGGCACCAAACTCTGCGGGAGTCAGTGGGAATCGTTCGACTACTTATAAACCCTCAACATCGGGCCCGACGGTTTACACGCCGCACTCTGCTTCGGCTTCAAGCTCGACGGGAGTCGGCGGAAGTGGTCCGACTACTTATAAGCCCTCAACATCTGGGCCCACGGTCTACACGCCCCACTCGGGATCGAATGGGACTTCCACGCCCAGCACCGCTACCGAGTCGTCGCGGGTGAACGGTGCCACGATATACACTCCGCACAGCACGGCTGCAGTGGGTGCCAGGGCATCCTCCCCGAATCCGGTGCCATCCAGTGCTACGGGCAGCGCACGGTCCTCCGCGGACGCGAAAACTTCGTTGCCGATGCATTCTGCCTACACGTTCCCGGCTGCTGGCGGCGTAGCCTCCAAGACGTCGAATAACGCTAGCGTGCTTACTCAGGCCGCCTCACAGAAGGTGTTGAGCCAGGTAAATACCGCGCGTGCTTCGATGTCCGGGGTAAACAAACGCGCTTTGCCGGCGGGGCAGGTGACGCTGCAGCCTAACGGTCACCTGACGCTAGCAGCGTCAGACGGCCGTCAGTTCGGCTTGCACCCCAATGGAACACTAACCTCTTTCGCCAACGCGCGAGGCTTAAACGCAAAATTCGCGCCGAATGGAAAGCTCCGTTCAGTGCAAACCTCCAATATGAAGATCCAGTATGGAGCGCGTGGTGGTCGGACCGTGGTTAAGCAGCTTCCGAACCACGCGACGCTGGTAAGTTATGGAGGGCATAGCGGGTACATTGAGCGCAACGTTGTTCGCAACAACGTCACATTGGTGCAGCGCAGCTATGCGGTTCAGAACACCACTTTCGTGCGGATGTACTCCCCGTACTCCTATCGTGGAGTGGCACTGGAGAGCTATGCGCCGGCAGTTTATTACGCGCCAGCATTTTATGGCTGGGCCTATTACCCTTGGGACTCGCCGGTCGCCTACGCGTGGGGTTGGGCGGGCGATCCGTGGTTTGGGCTCTATGGCTCGTATTTTGCGCCGATGCCGGCATACGCCAACGCTACTCTGTGGATGACCGACTACATTCTGGGTTCGACCCTGGCTGCGGCGTATCAGCAACAGCAGGATTTCTCGGCTCCCAATAATACCAACGCGGCCGCGGAGCAAGCAGCGCCGGTCCAGGACGCCTCGTCCGACGGTGAAGTTTCCGCGCAGACTTCGACTCCGATCACAGCGGAGTTGAGGGCGGCTATCGCGGAAGAAGTTCGACAGGAACTGGCGGCGGAGAACGCGGTTGCGAGCAACAAGGCCTCAGCCGATGTGCAGGAGTTGCCCTCAGACCTGCAACCTCATCATCTATTCGTCGTAGCCAGCTTACTGAATGTTTCCTCGGACCAAGGCAATTGCTCTCTGACCGGGGGCGACATTATCTCCGTGGTAGATCCGACAGGATCGGATTCACAAACCGCGGTCTTGGCCGTGGCCAGCAGTAAGCGGGGTGACTGCCCGACGGGAGCACAGGTGGACGTAGCACTGCAAGACTTACAGGACATGGACAATAGCCTTCGTGCCCAGATGGACAACGCCTTGGCGAAGCTGCATTCCAATCAGGGGCGGGGAGGCCTTCCTGCGGCACCCAAGTCGGCGATTGCGCCGCCTCCGCGACCGGCTATGGACGACATGCCGGCTGCCGAACAGGACGTACCGAGGATGTTGGCCGAAGAGCAGAAGCAAGCGTCCCTAGAGGAAACGCAGGTCAATCAGACAGCCTTCACCAATAACACGCCGTGACATAATCGGCTGCGATCTCCGCCACTCTGAGCGCCGCAGCGCCGAGTCCTATTCAGATGCCGTAGAAACTAAATTCATCTCGGAGAAACCTATGAGACAGCATAAGGCGCATCTACGCAGATTCGGGAATCAAGCCGACATCCCCGATGAAAAACCAAGCGACGAGAGGGCACTGAGAGGTTGTAACAGATGGACCATCTTATCTGGGCAAGCGCAACGCAGCAGCCCAATCGCTGCTCCCCCTCCGAACGGTGCTCCTGCGGATTCAGTCCCAAATAACTCACCATTGCTTGCTGTGCTCGAATCTCTCCACCGGAGCGGGAAAAAGCCGCTAGAACTTGAGTGGCTTTTCTTTTTGATGGCTGTATCTATTTGGGCGACCAAACAACTAACGGAACATCTTTTTTTAACCAATCCCGAAGCTGATCAAGATTTTGCTGCTTGAGTCGGTAGGCCTCAGTCTGAGTGGTGCCCATAAAAGTGCATTGAGTCGAGATTGCTCCCGCTGCTTGAGCTTTCGGATACCGTCTGCGCACCCATTTTTCGAACTGTTGCGTAAAGTCGGCTAGCGTTGCGGAGTTCGCTACGCCATCCGTGAGACTGTACGTTCCTAGAAATACGTCCGTCAAGACGTAGTATTCAGGGTCTCCTACTCGGTTCTGGCACATCCAATAAGCTGCGACTTGACCGGGCTTGATGGGCGCAGGACCAAACGTTTCCGAGGTGTTTTGCGGCTCAGTCTGCGAACCGCTCGCCGGTGCCTGGGCAATCCGATTCCCGTTCGAGTCCTTGAAGCACGGAGCATCTTTTCCCGTGGGAACCGCGCAGGCTACCGTAATATGCAAACCTTTCGTGGGTCTCGGGTGTTGGCCGCATGTGCCCCAAAGCTCGGTTCCGTTGAAGTACATATCTCCAGATTTGGCAGCGGTAATCATGCTCGGTGCACCAAACTGATTGACCTGGGATTCTGGAACACCATATTCGTAATTGAAAACATAGTCCATCGCCGCAGGATATGTACTCTTTAGCTGAAAGTCCCACCAGGACGACCACTTGCCATCTATCTGCACGTCATAGCTACATTTCGCTCGTACTAGGATACCGGAGTATTTTGGGTTCCCGACTCGCCATTGCCCAAACACTTGATGCTGCGAAGGGTCTTGGGTTGCACTCATCGTCTCCTGAGCCGAAGCGGTCCCTTGGAACGCGAGAACCACCGGGAGTACAGAGAAAAGTATTAGAACGACCACGCGTTTGGTCATGGTGTGTCTCCTGACGAAGTCGAATACGACCCCGAGTCTAGCACGGAGACCGGAATCGTCCCAGGCGCTTCTCTTCGGTGCCCCGCCCGGCGGTTGACCCGTGACCCGGGCGTTAGGCGGTTTTTGAATAAATCGGCGACATCTTGTGAGACCTCATTTTTCGTGGACGTTGGGTTGTTTCCAGCAAATCGACATGGAACGTGGATACTAAGCGTCTCCGCCGAAGCCATCAAAACCGAATAGTTTCCCAATGAGTCCGAGCCCCCATCCCAGACAATACAACAAGTAACTGCCCCAGGTGGCGATCTTGAAGTATGTCTCATCGCGCTTCTTAACTTCTCCCGAGTCCTTAAGGATCGAAAGCGATAAGTTTTGGATGGCCGTCTCCGTATCCCAAGCTTGGTGCTCCAGGCTCACCGCGGAATTCAAGTTCTCCTTCAATTCGGACGTCGAATGTGGAGACGGTGTATTGCGGAAACCTTCGTCATTTTTCTGTACGGCTTTAAATTGTGTTTGTACGTCGTTGAGCTTTTTTTCGCGATTCTGATCTGTTGGCATTTTTTCCAACAGCCTATCGACAGCGTTCAATTCGCTCTCTAACCTCTGCTCGGCGTCGTACGCACCCTGATAATGTGACATGATGGTGGCAATTGTAATCGGGTACGCTTCCCCGGGTTGTGGCGCCGGGTTATGCATATTGTCGTACGAAACGACGCTGATTCTGTATATTTCCGCTAACCTTTGTGACATCTGCTGATTTTCTCGCTCTGCGACAAACACACTCTGCGCCGTGTCGATGGAATCGACGAGATCCTTCAACCGTTCGCGCAAACCCTCCTTGACGAGGAACGTCACGAACACGATGAGAGCACCGACGAATATTAGAAGTCTGCTGTGTCTCGAAACATAATTCCGAAAACTCGATTCTTGCGCCTCCGGATGCTTCTTCATGTCATTTAACCTCTAGTGAAGACACACGAGAACGACTGGCTTCCAGGGAACGAGAATGTACATCGCAGACCTCCGAGGACGAAGAGCGGCTCACGATTACAAATATTATACTGCGAAATCCCAAGAACTTTTTTTGTGAAAATCGTGCTCGTTGTGAATCATGACGGCGTTCTCCACCAGAGATTCTGACCGTTGCCGGGTTGTGGCTTCAGAGCACGCGAATAGGAAATCGCATCCATTCCACGCCTGGCTGGCGCAAGCCGACGAAATACGAACCCGGAGAGATGCCAGCGAGATTGATATCAACCCTCAGCACCACAATATGATCTTCGAGTTTAGCCGTGGCGCTCGTACGGAAAAGTTCAGCACCACTCGGATTGAGCAGCGCTACATCGTACGCCCCCTCGTTGCTTCCGATCGGCAACTCCAAGTTCAGACTCCTTGCGTTACGAGGAACCTGTAATGGCGGCTGACCAGTCTCGGGTGTGCTTTCCCCGCGCACCGTAGTGCGGCCACGCAGATCGAGGACCACAACTGCCACAGTTTGCCCCGATGGCCGACTTCGCACCCACAACAATCCGCCGAACGCGAATAGCAGAACCGCAGCAGCGGCCAGCCAGACTTGAATACGACGCCGTTGGCCTGTCGCTTCTCTACGGAACCTGTTGAAATCCTGGAAGCAGGGGCTGCAAGCACTGAGATGGTCGAACCAAGGTGCCGCTTGCGACAGCGGCAATTTGTGGGAAGCAATGCCTCTGAGGATAGACGAGTCGGGGCACCCAACGCGCTCTGGGTTTGGAAACTCGCGCGATAGACCCCGCGCCAGCACATCCAAGACGCGCTTCTCTTCATCGACGGAATAGCCTTGTTCGATCAAAATTGCCTCTCGCCAACATTGCTTCAAAACCAACGGCCAAGTTTACCGCGAGCCGCGCGCTGGGCCTAGGCCCCGCTCGAACCTCACGCCGCACTGCCAAATCGGGCACGGAGCCGCCCGAGTGCATAACGGAATCGAAGTTTAGCTTGCGGCTCGGTCAGACGCAGATATTCTGCGATTTCCTTCCAAGAATAACCGGCCAGCCGTGCCATCGACACCGTACGAGTCCAGTCATCCATGTTCTCGATGGTTTGCTTGACCTGAATCGAACGATCCAGGTCCGCCACCGACTTCAAATCATGAGTCTGTCGCAGCCGCTCAAGATCGCGGCCCAGCGGAAGATATTCGACCATCTCTCGTCTTCTGCGTTCCTGCCTCAGGGTGCGATTGAAACGATGGTGAAAAGCTCCGAAGAGATAAGCCTCCAGGTTCAGTATCGGACGGCCTTTTCCATTTGACCGACGCATGGTTTTTGCGACGGACACCAGTACTGACTCCCACACACCCGTAACTAAAACCATCGTGTCATCGGACGTTTTGTTTGCCAGCTCTTTGCGCGCGTGCGCCTGAATCCGCGGCCACAGACGGCACGCAACGATTGCCAATTCGCTGACGTCATCCTGGCCCCGCGCTTCAGCATTCTGAAGGAAAGCGGAAAGAACCCATTCAGGGCCCAATTCGCGGCTGGACATCGGACAGGCCTCACCTCTCATTAATGATTACTGCTAAGGCCAGAGATTACCAGAGCGTGACATCCGATATGAGACGGTGTCAAGGCCCGGTGCACCTCTCGCCCCGACCGGAACCCTTACTGTCACGCCCGCCGGACAGCGGCCCACCGGGTCTGGCCAGCGCCGCCAAGAAATAATGAAATTGTTTTGATACTTTTTCTCCCCTGCCGGTTCCTTCACTAGATGTAGGGCAATTACCGATTTCTGCCGTTTGGCGAAAGGGGCTTGGAGAAGTGTCCCCCCACATCGAAGTGCGTTACCTTCGCGCAGTCATTGTTTTGGCCGAGGAATTGAACTTCACGCACGCCGCCGACCGATTGCACATCACCCAATCCGCGCTCAGCAGGCAGATCACTGAGATTGAAGAACAGCTTAGATTTCAGTTGTTTACCCGCGATAATCGGCGGGTTGTCCGAGTGGATCTCACCGACGCCGGCCGCGTCTTCGTCGAAGAAGCCCGCGCTTCACTTTTGCATATGGAGCGGGCCATTCATCTTGCTCGTGTCGCCCATGATGGAGGCGACAACGAATTGATAATTGGGCACTCGCCCCACGCCGATCAAGCCTGGGTGTCGGCCCTTCTTGCAATTCGCCTCCCCTTGTACCCCAAGCTCCGCCTCCGACTGATTAGTCAGTTCTCAGTCGAGTTGGTTCGAAGCGTCATGGCCGGCGAGCTGAATCTGGCGCTGGTAACGGCACCTCCGGAGAACGCTCAGATCACTTCCGTGCCCTTCGTTCTGACACCGCTCTACGCGGTTCTCCATCAAACCCACGCAGCGGCTCAAAAGGACCTCATTATGCTCCAAGACCTAGCGAATGACGAATGGATTCTGCTGGCGCGGCGAGTCCATCCCGGCATTCATAGCGCAATCATGGACGCGGCACGACGGGGCGCAATCGCTCCGAAACACGCGCACGACGTTATAACGGCCCAGCAGGCGGTTCACTTGGTATCGGAGAACGTTGGCGTGGCCGTCCTCACCAAACCGGTCCTTGGTGCTGGCGCTGAAGGCGTGGTTATTAAGGCGCTTTCGGATACATCGTTATGTTTCCAAACGTGCGTGGTTATGAGAACCGACGACAATTCCCGATTAGCAAACGAGTTCGCCCGGTCTTTCCTCCGCAAACATGCGCCTCAGCACATGCCACCAAAGCAAATGGAGTTGTGGCTATCCGCCTGAGTTGTCAGCTTGGAAAAGCGAATCCCGGCGTTGTGCCGGCTTTAGGTGATGCGCTGACTAGCAGGCGTGACGTGTTATTCTTTGCCTTTGTTAATTGCAAACACAGGAGAAGAAACTTTGCGGCCTATCGAAAACATTATTCAAGAAGTGAAGGAAGAGATTGCAAGATTGAGCCAGGTGGTCCGGTTATTAGAGGCCAAAAGGAATTCAGATGAAATCTAATTTTGTCTGGCACTTCGGTTGCGCTCGCGGCGGTAAATCTCACGAGTTTGTAATCACGGGGATCCGTGGCTGTGAACAACAGCAGTATCACTTCCTATTAATCCCTACAGCCGTGATTGGAACCTGGAGCGGGCTCCCCGGTGCGCTGGTCACGATATTCAAGGTAGCTGTGTCCGTTGCTGCCGCGTCGGCATGGAACAAAACTGCGATCGTGCAACTCCTCCCCGGTCCTAGCTTACCCTTGCCTCTGGCGTTGCAGTAGCGGTGGAAGCTGAAATCGGCCGGATTCCCCGAAATATTGGTGAACGAAACCGCACCGATCTGCACTTTCGTGGTGCCATTATTCTCCAGCGTCAAAACTCTCTTCTTCCTCTCATTCAGAGTGACGTTCCCGAAATTGATGATGGCAGGTGAAAAACTCACCTCGCTCACACCGGAGGTGTTGAACGTGGCGGTCTCCGAAGCGGCCGCGCTCATTGTGACTGAACAGGCTCCGGTGCCCGTGCAGGGTCCACTCCAGCCTGCAAAGGTCGATCCGCTGTCCGGAGTTTCGGTCAACGTCACCATCGTGCCGCTGGCGAAGTTCGCCGTGCAGGTCGTGCCGCAGTTGATCCCCGTCGGACTGCTGGTCACTGTCCCAGTTCCAGTCCCCGCATCGGTTACCGTCAGGGCGTAGGTGGTGGAAGCGTTGAACGTGGCCGTCACCGAAGCGGCTGCGCTCATTGTGACTGAACAGGCGCCGGCACCCGTGCACGCCCCGCTCCAACCGGCAAAGGTCGCTCCGCTGCCCGGAGTCGCCATCAACGTCACCACTGTCCCGCTGGCAAAGTTCGCCGTGCACGTCGTGCCGCAGTTGATGCCCGACGGACTACTGGTCACTGTCCCGCTCCCCGTTCCCGCATCGGTTACGGTCAACGGCGTAGGCATTGTGCCAGTCACCTGTATTGGTACGGGAGCTGAACTGCTAGGAGCATTGTTAGTATCACCGTCATAAATAGCGACAGCAATGTGGTTCCCCACGGACAGCGAGTTCACACCCACCGAGGCTTGGGTACCGTTGAGGCCGCCAATGTTCTCCAGTTGACCGTCGAGTACGAACGAAACGTTCCCAGTCGGAGAGTTGGCGCCCGTCGTCGTTATCGCTGCACTTAGCACGAAGGATTGGTTCGCCTGGACAATTTGGGGAGTAGCGGTTAGAACGCTCGTGGTCAAACTCGCGGTTCCGCACGGAGTTCCGCACAGAGATCGAAGCACTGCAACGTCCAGTTCGTTAATCTTCCCGTCCATATTTAGGTCCCGGGCATCATGAGGACCTGTGGGGGCGTTACCAAGCATAGTCTCGAGAAGAATTAGATCGTCAATATTCACTACCCCGTCCCCGTTCAAGTCTCCTGCAACGCCGGTCGCCCCCATTACATTCAAACTTGCGCCAAGATTCTCATACGAGACGGTAATGATCGCACTCCCCGGGCCCTGCGCGGTCAACAATCCGGTTGCATCGACAGATACTACATCTGGCGAACTTGACGCAAACGTCAATCTACTGGAACGTGAAACATCCACTGTGGAGTTGTCGGCGAATGTGGCACTCACACCGATCCGCCGCTGTTGTCCGGTATATCCGAATGTCGCCAAGCCCTGTTGAAACGAAATTGTGGTGGGCGAAGAGCTGGGCTCAATATCCCCACGCTGACTGCAGGGGAGAACAAGGCCGTGCGCTCATCGCCGAGAACATCCTGGAGGACCGGCGGGGAAAGAACACGCAGTTGCCGCTCCCCGATCTGCTGCGACAGTCCATCTACAGTCGCTTGGCAGGATACGAAGATCTGAACGATGCCG
>Ga0302320_10030855_pt1 | contig 10190 bp, 13 predicted proteins | sample Bog_T0_3_FD_202130 | JGI IMG/M metagenome (GOLD analysis project Ga0302320, IMG submission 202130) | Peat permafrost microbial communities from Stordalen Mire near Abisko, Sweden - Bog_T0_3 | ecosystem: Environmental > Terrestrial > Soil > Wetlands > Peat | place: Sweden: Abisko, Stordalen Mire...
GTTTATTAATTAGGATTAGGGAATCATTGAAAATTGAAGATAACTCTCTCGTATCAAATTTCCTTTATAACGTCCAAATCCTTTATAAAAACAACCCATACCACAATTCTATGCATGCCGCTGATGTCACCAATTCAATTGGTTTTTTCCTGACAAAGGGTATGAATCAGGTCTTCGATCGATTCGAAAGTGCCTGTTTAGTGATTTCGGCCTTAGCACATGATGTGGGCCATCCAGGACTTAATAACGCATTTTTGGTTGCATCAAAATCTAGATATGCGATCATCTGTAAGAATAAAATTAGTAAAATATTATAATTGTATTAAAGATAACGATTCCAGTGTGTTGGAGAATTATCATTCATCAGCCCTTTTTCAGATTTTAGTGAATCCCAAATCAGATGTAACAGCAAATTTGACGGAAAAGGAATTCAGATTATTTAGAAAATTATGCATAGGAATGATTTTGGACACAGGTTCAAGCAAAATTAATTAATCACTGACATGTATTCATCGTTAGATCTCCAAAAACATTTTGTTATTATGAACAAGTTTAAAAATTTGCTCGCGTTGGGAGAATTCGACATGAAGGATGAATCGAACCGACATTTGGCGTTATCCGCAGCTTTAAAATGCGCAGGTGAATTTCATTCTAACGAGTTTTCTTAATATATAGAAAGACATCGGCCATGGAGCAAAAGGACTTGAGCTGCATAAAAAATGGAGCAGAAGAATCATTGAGGAATTTTTCAATCAAGGAGATTTGGAAATGAAACATGGAATGCCTGTAAGCCCCTTGTGTGATAGAAAGAGCGATGTTGCCAAAGTATATATTTAAAAATAGATTAAGTTGTTTAAGCAATGGCGAAGTCTCAAGAAGGATTTCTAAAATGCATTGTCTTACCTTTATTTGAAGCTTTTGAACAATTTGCTGCCATGTTTAAATTTATTCAATTTTTTGAAAAATGATAATTTTTATAGCGAAATAATTACGCAACATTGCTCTGAACAAATCAAAAAGAATTTGGTGTATTGGGACAATCAAAAAAGCTTTTCTGAAGTCCATTTATATCAATTTATAAATTTTATTTTTTGTTTGTTTTCAGCAACAAATGGAAGGAGCTTTTATGGAAGAAACCAAAGAAGTTTACAATGAAATTTCTAAATTTACGAGCAAAACGAGCGATGATAGTGCATCATGCATTTCATGCAACTAGAGGAAATTAAGATTATGAATTTTGTTAAAAAAACAATTATTTTGAGCCTTTTTGTTCTTTTTTTTTAAGCTGAAGGACTTTAAATTGGCTTTCAGCCAAAAAGACTGAATTATAAAAATAAATATTTATGAAATAATTTTTTTTTTGGATTTAAAATCGATGTTTTAATTAAAATTTTAGGTTTCTATTTTTAATTAAAAAATTATAAATTATCAAAAAAAATTGCTTTTGCAAAATGTAACTGTTGTATTACGGTAAATGAATTAGATGAATAACAGCATAAAAAAATAATGAAATTAAATTTTTCCTTTATTAGATTTAAATGAGTTTTCTAATTTCTTTAAAAAATTTTTTTGTTTTGTTAAATCCATATTATTATTAAGGATAGTTGTTTTCCCGAATAAATAAATGGGATCCATCTCATGTTGCGACAAAAAGATTTTGCATTATTTTCGTGAGAACCAAAGAGATGAATGCAGGCCGGAAAATATAAATCTTAAAAGAAACGGAAAGCCGAAACAAATGACCTCTGTCTTGGCAATCGACAACCCAAATTCTTCCAATTCTGAAAATCTAAAGCAAAATACTGAAAAGGACACTCGGAACAAAACAATAATTGAAATGGACGAAAAATTAAAGAAAATCCATCATAAACAAAATGATAATTTAAAGGACCTTGACAAACTTTCTGGAAAAAAACTTCTGGCCGAAGTTTTCTCATAAAAAAGGGTTTAGCAAGAAGTCATAAAATTTTCTACTGTTTATTGATGTAAATTTAACCTCCAGCATTTTTTCTATCTAAGCTAATAATAAACTTCTGGGATTCTGAAAAAATTAAAAGTATTTTATTGTAAAAATTTCATTTTTATTTTTTTATGGCTTTCCTTCTTCCTTAATTCTTTTTTACAAGGAAAAATCAATTATGGGAAAATGATAGAAGAAGGGTCTTCTAATAATATGTTGATAAATAAAATTTAAATTATCTCTTTGTTTTTCACATTTATTTTAAGATTTTAGGCATTTTTTTGTGATAAACAATTTCTTTTTTGTTTTTTTGGTAAAATTCAAAATTAATTTGATAAGAACTAAAATAAAAATGAAATCCAAATTTTTTTTCGCATCAATCAAGCCTTCAAAAAACCTCATTTTTTCCTCATTATCTCCCAAACATCTCTCATTCTTCAACTCGATTCTTAAGCCCAACGAATTAATTACGGACGCCTCTGATTTACCCAGATATAACATAGATTGGATGGACAAATACCATGGCTCGGCCACCTTAGTCCTTCAACCTCATACAGTTTCCCAAATCTCCTCCATTTTATCTTATTGCAACTCGAACAATTTACCTGTGGTCCCTCAAGGAGGTAATACAGGATTAGTGGGTGGTGGGACTCCAGTTTATGATGAACTAATTCTTTCTTTAAAGAATTTGAACAAAATTAAAGCTTTTGATAGTAATAATGATGTTTTAAGCTGTGAAGCAGGATGTATATTACAAGATTTAAGTGTTTATGTTAAGGATTTTGGATATGATGTTCCTTTGGATTTAGGAGCCAGAGGTAGTTGTTTTATTGGCGGGAATCTCGCAACGAATGCAGGGGGCAAATATTTCATAAGACATGGATCATTGAGGGGGAACTTGTTAGGTTTACAGGTGGTTTTGGCGAATGGCACCGTTTTAAATATGGATTCAGGATTGAGAAAAGATAACACTGGATATGATCTCAGACAAATTTTCGTTGGAAGTGAGGGGACTTTAGGCATAATAACAGCTTGTGATATAATTTGCAAAAAAAAAACCAAACAACAAAAACTCATGGTTTTTACCTGTGATAGTTTCGCTAAAGTCTTGGCCTTACACGATTTGGCCAAAACTAACTTAAATTTGAACCTTTCTGCTTTTGAATATATGGATCATAATGCTTATAAAATAGTGATGGAGAATATTCCAAGGATCATCAATCCCTTTCCTAATAAGGAAAATGGTCATTTTGTAAGCCTTGTGGAAATCATCAGCAATCAAAACATTGACCAAATCATTGAGGGATTTTATAACATAATAGAGTCACAGAAGATCTTCAAGGATGCGGTGATCTCAGAAAATGAAAATCAATTTGAAGATCTCTGGAAAATCAGAGAATCTGTCGCTGAGAGTTGTAATAAGATTGGGTTGGTTTATAAATACGATCTCAGTCTACAAATTGATAAATTCGATGAATTGACTAATGTCATTAGAAAAAAAACTGAAGGATTAGCATATACCACAGGCTATGGACATATCGGAGATGGCAATATTCATATAAATGTTGGAGTTTTTGATAAGAAAAACAATGAGATAGTAGAAGAAATATTGGAACCCTTTATTTTCCAATGGTTGAGGGAAAGAAAAGGAAGCATCAGCGCAGAACATGGACTCGGGTTAATGAAAGGCAAATATTTAAATTATTGCAAGTCTCCTGAAGTTATTGCATTAATGAAAAATGTAAAGACCATGCTGGATCCCAAAGGAATTTTAAATCCTTATAAAGTTCTAAATTAAAATATTGGATTTTTTATTAGAAAATTTGATTTTATTTGAGAAAATTTGATTTTTATAAAACAATTGATTTTTATTATAAAATTTAATTTTTATTAGAAAGTTTGATTTTTATTAGAAAATTTGATTTTTTTGTTTAGTTTTAGTTTGAAAATTCAAAGACAACAGGAATTTTAAAGAAAAATTAAAGAAAAAAACGAAAAAATCATTATTTTTTAATTCCTAAAATTCGTTGATAGAATCGTATTATTTATCTCTAAAGCAATTTGCTTGGATTTCTGAAATGAGTTCCTGCATATACTGCCTTATCTCCCAATTCCTCTTCGATTCTCAACAATTGATTGTATTTCGACAATCTTTCCGATCTGCAAGGAGCACCCGTTTTGATTTCTCCGGTTCCCAAACCAACGACCAAATCAGCAATGAAATTGTCTTCAGTTTCACCAGATCTATGGCTGACCATGACACCAAAACCAGCTGCTTGAGACATCTTGCATGCTTCAATTGCTTCAGTCAAAGAGCCAATTTGATTGACTTTCAACAACAAAGCATTGCAAGCTTTCTTCTCAATGGCGGCCTTGACTCTGGTTGGGTTGGTGACCAAAAGATCATCTCCGACGATTTGAACTGGCGTTCCAATCTCAGTGACGATTTTCTGATAATGGGCCCAATCATCTTGATCGAAGGGGTCTTCAATGGACACAATTGGGTACTTTTCAGCGAAATGCTTGTAGACTTTTTGGAGCAATTCGTCACCTGTGACTTTTTTGGAGCCATCATTGTTCTTGGTCTTGAAATCCAAATCATATTTTTGATCTTTTTCACAGTAGAACTCGCTGGCGGCGACATCCATTCCCAATTGCACCTTGCCTTTATGGCCAGATCTCTCAATGGCCTCAGTTAACAAGGTTAACCCTTCTTCGTTGTCTTGGATGTTTGGAGCGAAACCACCCTCATCACCCACATTGGTGGCATCCAAGCCATATTTCGCCTTGATGACTTCCTTGAGTTTGTGATATACTTCACAACCCATTTGCAAGGCTTCTCTGAAAGAAGTGGCACCAGTTGGCAAGATCATGAACTCTTGCATGGCGAGCTTGTTTCCAGCATGGGATCCTCCATTGATGACGTTGAAACTTGGGACTGGAAGGATGTATTTGGAAGTTGGTTGTCCAGCCAATTTAGCAATATATTCATACAAAGGCACACCAAGTGAAGCAGCTCCAGCTCGGGCCACAGCCAAAGACACAGCCAAAATCGCATTGGCTCCCAATTTTTGCTTGCACCAACCCCATTCGTTCTTAGTACCATCAAGCTTTTGAACCATCAGGTCATCGATCTCGTTTTGATGAGTCGGGTCTAAACCAAGAATTGCTGGCTTGATCACATTTCTAATGTTATCAATGGCCTTCAAAACACCTTTACCTAAATAACGACCTTTATCACCATCTCTCAATTCCAAAGCTTCGTAGATCCCAGTGGAAGCTCCTGATGGAACCGCAGCTCTGAATAAACCCTTTTCAGTGATCACGTCGGCTTCGACGGTCGGGTTGCCTCGGGAATCGATGATTTCTCGTGCCTTGACGTCAAGGATTTTGCTCATTTTTTAAATCGGAGGATTTTTGATTCTTTTTTGTTTTTTTATTACGCAATTACTATCGTGATTGGAATTTATAGTCCTGGAAAGACTGAAATAAAATTTTATTCAATAAATAAAATTAATTGCGATTTCGCAATCAGCAGCACGTTTTTTTATGAAACTCGCTATTATTTTTCTTAATTTTTGCGTATTTTGAAAATAAAATAAATTATAAAAAGTTTGTAGTAAAAAACTGCATATTTTTGTTTTTAATCAGAAAATATTAAAAATTAGAAAAATATGTGGCTTAATATTGTGTTAATTTGAAAAGGAAATATTTTGCTTTTTTTAGAAAATATTTTGCAAAGACCTTGTTTTTTTTTTGAAAATCAAATTAATGATAGAAATTTTCAAAAAACTGTTTTTTTGGTTTTTTAATAAGAAAACATGGAAAACAATAAAAAAAATGCTCTTAATTTTGTGTTTGAAAAATAGTTAAAAAAGATAAAAAAATGCCTCAAAATAAATTTTTTCTTCTCATTTTTCTTTATATTGTTTAAATTCTTTAGCTATTCAAAAATAAAAAATCATTGATTTCTCTTACTTTCAGTTAGCATATTTCTGCGTCCATTCTTGAGCGTTCTTGTTATATTGCGCTTTATTGTTTCTATATTCTTCAGCAATACTCGCCTCAATGGGTGAGTCCACATTCGGAACAATCATCATAGATATAATCAACTGCACGACTCCTGAGACTTTTTTGGTTGGCACCCAATCCTTTTCATAAATGTCCTGACAGATCTCTCCAGTGTCCTTGTTCACATTAGGATGATAGATCTTGCTATCAAACTTAATGCTGGGTGCTTTGAATGGGTAGTTTTCAGGAAAAACACATGATAATCTAAAGGTTCCACCCTCATATGGAGTTCCTTTAGGCCCTGCAATCAAAATTTCCCATTTCAAAGGGTTGTTTTCATCAGTTAAAATGGTGACACCTTCTGGAGGAGAAGTTTGCATTTCTTGACCTTCGATGATGAGTCTTTTTGGTTTGGCTGGTTGCATAGGAGCGGAACGGTTTAAGAAGATAATTTTCCAATAAATTATAAATTAAGAAATTTCTCTATCTCTAGATTTAAATAAATCTTTAAGTTTGTTTTTGAATTTTCTGATATTTTCTTATACATTTCAAGAATAAAACAAAATTCTTTAATTTAATGAAATCCATTCACTCCTAAAATTAATTATTTCGCGTATGTCTTCGTCCAATCAGCCGCCTTCTTTAAAAATTGCTCTTTATTAGTGGCGATCTCCTGAGCAATTTCCGGCTCAATCGCCTGATCAGCGCTTGGATCCAATAAAATGGAAATCAATGTTTGAACAATTGAACTAGCCTTCTTTGTTGGCACCCAATCATTCTCATAAACCTGAGTACATAACTCACCAGTCTTCTGCAAGATGTGAGGGTGATAGATTTTTGTTTCAAATTTGACGATCGGTGACTTGAAAGGATAGTTTTCAGGAAAAACAAAAGATGTCTTAAATTTGCCTCCTTCATAAGGGGTTCCCTTTGGTCCAACGATGGTCACGGACCATTTAAGGCCGTTGGTTTCATCAATCACGGCGGTCACTCCTTCTATTGGATTGATAGTCATAAGTTCGTTGAAATCTTTTAACAAGCGTGCAGGCACTTTTCCTTCGACCATGAATTTTAATAAAACGCAAAATATTTGATTATAAATTTGAAAATATAAGAAAGTGCAAATTATATATAGAATTTTGAAATTCTCGGTTTTTTCCATTGGAATATAAAATAAAAGACAAAAGCTAAAATTTCGAAACATTTTTTTCGTTTAAGTTTTTATTTTTATAAACAAAATCCATTTAAAATCCAACAAAAAAGTCACTCATTGAACTATGTTGGTTAATCTATGTAAAAGTAGCTTTTTCGAATATAAATGGAAAATAATTAAATCTTTTTAGAAAAAACAACACCAATTTTTTTTGCATTTCAAAATTAATAGTCATTAGATGGATTAGCCTGCCTTAAAAATCATTCCTTCCCATCATCAGTTTTGGCCATCAAGAGATTTGTAATTCTTTTTTGTTTCTTCTCAATCTTATTCATATAATAATGGATTTTATCGATCTAAAAATCATTAAAACCACCATAAAAACTCAATCTCTTTCAATTACTTTATCCAAATATTCCATATATTCCTTTTCCTGTTGATCTGAAAGATTCTTTATTTCATCTATTTCTTTTAATAGGGCTGGTATTTCTGTCATGAACTTCTCATAATATTTGATCATCGCCTGGTTCACTCTTTTATCGAATTCCTGTTGTGATATTCTAATTGTTCGTTTCAAAGATTCCTTTCTGAGGAATTTTAACGGGGACATCAAAGTTGCAGAATTCGCAAGGGAATTTTTTCCCGTTATGAAACTTTCATTAAGTTTTTCTTTGATTTCTCTTCCTATGCCTTTCTGGCTCAGGGTGTTATACAATCTTTTTTGAAGCACTTCTTTTTTCTGGGGAAACCAAATGATTTTTTAAGAAAATTCAATAAGAATTTATATAAAAAACCAATTGGAATTTCATTTGAATGGTTTTTTGAGTGCTTTGTTGAGGCGAAGTCTGAGTTCCAGTGAGGATTAGTCCTCCACAGCCAACACTCAAAGATTGATTGGCTTTTTTCTTAGCTATTTCATATATTTCTCTCTTTTTAGAGCAGTTTTCCACAATCTTATAATAGTAAAAAAAATGCTGAATTAATTTTTTCGAAAAAAGTCACTTCTTCGGAAACTCTCGGATAATCTTGGATCATTTTCGAGAAAACAGAACGATTTAATGCAAAAAGTAGGCATCTATTATGAGCCTGGGCACTACATATCCTATATTCCTTCTTTAAAACTTCAATTTCTCCGAAAATGTCCCCATTGTTCAATGTATGGAAACTGCTTCCATTCGATGATTTCAAATTAACGATCCCATAATTAATAAAAAACACTATCAAACATCAAATGTATTAACATTTTGGAAAAACCATACCTTGTTCAGCATAATCTCCTTCCATATAAATCAGGTCTCCTTGATCATAACTCAAAGGTTTCAAATTCGGCACCACTGACAAAATCAATCCAATCTCCCTCCCCATGAAAAAAGGCACTCTTAATATGATTTTTGAATGAATGCTCAACATTAATTGCGCACGCAAAGTATAAGGCAATTCATCAACGAAATTTTCTTGAGCAATGCTTTGATATCCAAATTCTTTATAATAGAATCTAAAATTTATTTTACGAATTGACAAACTTTTGTTCAAATATTACTGAAAATATCGCTTCAACTTATGGACTAAATTCAAAGGAAGCCCAGTTTCATTCGCGAACAATTTCAAAGTATTCAATTTGGATTGCAATGAATTCTCGTTCTCCCTATTTTCCAATTCCTCCCCTAAATTCGAAATGACGAATGAATAATATGCCCCTCCAAAAGCCATCCAAATTATCACAAAGATCTTCTCCTCATTCGAAACAGGGGTGATATCTCCAAATCCTACAGTCGTAACAGTTTGCATAGACCAATAGAATGAATTCAAATATTGGACGTCAGGGTCTGCATCTTGCAATCCCACTTGGAAGATCCAGGTATTAGGTGAGAAATCATTGATCTTCGCGATGAGAAAAAAGAAACATGCCGAAAGATGCACGAAAACTAAACAAAGAATCATGGTTTTTATCATTCTTTGCATACTAGTTGAAAACATGGTCATTATTTTCAATTGTTGTATTATTTTGATCTTTGAAACATTGATCAATTTTACTATTCTAATCAATCGAATTATCCTTAATAATCTATATAGTCTCGATAATCTACTTAATCTCACTAAACTGTTATAACTACTAGGCTCACTATCATCTGGCAATATGTAAGTGAAGGGAAAACATGCGATAAAATCGATCGCAAACCATGAACGAAGATAATTTGAAGAAATTTGGGATCTAGAGGTCACCAAGCCATCTTTTTCATTGTAATATGCAGTGAAAAAAGTTATCACCATGTCTATCGCGAAAAATATCTGCATTAACATCTCATACCAATATAAAGAATCAGGTGTAGTGTCCAAAAAACACACTCTATAAGGCAAATAAGTTATGGTATATCCCATAAAATGCAAAATGAAGACATCCCACATCCTTTTACCAGTGCTATCAGGCAAAACCACCTTTTAAAATAACATTATATGGATTTTAATAAAAAGATTAAGTATTACCCATTTGATCTCTTCTTCTCCAGCTTCTTCGAACTCCTTCTCCTCAATACCTATTCCATAATAAACGTTGTTTATGAAACGGTTGAAATGCTTCATCCGCACAAAGGTCATTATCTTCAATGATGCTTTTCGCCATAATTCCTTTCCGCGGCTACGAATTGGTTTGATTTCGGATTGATTATTTTCAAATTTTATATCAGTTTCTAAAGGGATTATCTCTATATGAGTGTTTGATTTTTCAATAGGGTGGTTGGTTTTAATTTGGTCTGATAATTCTATTTCCTTTGAGTTGGTGGCACTCATTTTTTATAACATTTAAAAATAGGCAAATTATGTATATTGCTTTTTGTTTTTATTGGTTTTCCAAGAAATTTCATATTGCAATGTTGATTTTAACAATTATTTTTCCAAAAAAAAAACATAATTCAATTTTTGGTTTTTAAAAAACAATAAAAATAAAAAATGATCTATAATTTTATGGTAAAAAATGAAAAAAAAAAATAATCAAATTATTTAAAATAAGGAGGTTTTTAGAAATTTTATTTGAAATGAAAAATTTTTTTTATAAAATATTTTTTTTTT
>Ga0302320_10030856_pt1 | contig 10190 bp, 8 predicted proteins | sample Bog_T0_3_FD_202130 | JGI IMG/M metagenome (GOLD analysis project Ga0302320, IMG submission 202130) | Peat permafrost microbial communities from Stordalen Mire near Abisko, Sweden - Bog_T0_3 | ecosystem: Environmental > Terrestrial > Soil > Wetlands > Peat | place: Sweden: Abisko, Stordalen Mire...
ACTTGCCTGCCGCCCTACTGCGCCACCTGCACCACCGTGTGCAGCGGCAGTTTGTCCGACGACCCGCCCACGCTCACCTGCACTCGGTCCGCCTCTACCACCATCTTCTTGCTGCCATCGTCCCAGTACGCCAGCGCGCTTGCCGGCAGCTTCATCGTCACCGTGCGCATCTCGCCCGGCTTCAGATTCACCCGCTCGAAGCCCTTCAGCTCCTCAATCGGCCGCGCCACCGCCGATCCCTGATGGCTCACATAAAGCTGCACCACCTCGTCACCCGCGCGGCTCCCGGTGTTCTTCACGTCCACGCTCACCATCTCCGTGCCGTCCTGCTTCAGCTTGGGCAGGCTCACCTTCAGGTTGGAGTAGGCAAACGTCGTATAGCTCAACCCATAACCGAACGCGTACAGCGGCTTCTGCTTCAGATACAGATAGGTCCGTCCGTGCCGGAGGTCGTAGTCCATCATCGGCGGCAGGTCCTGCTCGCTGGCGACCCAGGTCTGGCTCAGCCGTCCCGCCGGGTTGTAGTCGCCGAACAGAACATCGGCCAGCCCGTTGCCTTGCTCCTCGCTGTTGTGCGTCATCTCCAGAATCGCCGGTACATGCTCCTGCGTCCACGTGGTGGTAAACGGAAAGCTCGCCTGCAGCACCACGATGGTCTTCGGGTTTGCCGCCAGCACCGCCTTGGCAATGTCCTCCTGCGCCAGCGTCAGCGTCTTGCGGTCGATCGCCTCCTTGCCATCGCTTGGCAGCGGACACTTCGCCCAACCCGCATCGCACGTTGGGTGATTGCCGATGATCACAATCGCCACATCCGCCTGCTTCGCCAGCGCGGCCGCCTCCGCCAGATCGCTGCCCGTCGACATCTGCACCGCCACCGTCGCTCCCACGCGCTCCCGGATCCCCGCCACCGGAGTCACCGTATACGGCGGCGTCCCGCTGTACCAGTCCAGCGCCACCTTGTCCGCCAGCGGCCCAATCACCGCGATCGACTTCACCTGCTTCGCGTCCAGCGGCAGCAGATGGCCCTCATTCTTCAGCAGCACAATCGACTCATCCGTCACCTTTCGCGCCAGCGCCTTGTTCTTCTCCCAAAGCCACGGGTCGTCCACGCCCTTCACCTGCGGATCAAACCCAATGTGCGCGTACACGTCGCTGCCCGCCGGCTCCAGCATGCCCAGCCGGATCATCACCCGAAACACCCCGCGCAGATTCTTGTCGATATCGTTCTCATGGATCAGCCCTTGGTTCAGCGCCTCCTGCACCGAAGGCGTCGCGTTCTCCAGAAATTGGTTGATCCCCGCGTGGATCGCCGCCGCCGCTGCTTCGGCCATGGTGTTATAGGTATGGCTCGCGTGCATCATGTTGCCCAGCGCGCCCGCGTCCGTGCAAATGATCCCGTCGAACCCCCAGTCCTTCATCACCACATCGTGCAGCACCGGGTTCGCTCCCATCGGCACCTTGTTCCACGAGTTGTAGCTGGTCATCATCGCATTCGCGTGGCCCTCCTCAATCGCCATGCGGAACGGCACCGAGTAGTACTCATAGAACAGCCGGTTGTCGAAGTCCGAGCTCGACCCGGCGCGTCCGTCCTCGTTGCTGTTGGCCAGAAAGTGCTTCAGCAGCGACGAAGTCATCCACAGCTTCGGATCGTTGCCCTGCAATCCCTCGGTGTACGCGGTCGCCAGCGTGCCCACCAGGAAAGGGTCCTCCCCGTAGCTCTCCTCCGTGCGTCCCCAGCGCGGATCGCGGCTCAGGTCGGCGTTGGGCGCGCGCACCACCAGCCCACCCTTGTGATACTTGTCATAAGCCCAGCGCGTCTCGTACGCCTCCTCCGCCGCGGCCTGGCGCAGCAGCTCCGGGTCCCACGTCTGCCCCAGCCCATGCGACTGCGGAAACTGCGTCGTCGGCGTCACCAGCCCGCGTCCGCCCCATCCTCCCGGCCCGCCCAGCGCCAGCCCGTGCAGTCCCTCCACGTGGTTCGTCCCCACAATGCCCAGCCGCGGAATGGTGGGATCGGTGCCCAGCATCGCCAGCTTCTCGTCCATCGTCATGCGCCCCAGCAGGTCGGTAATGCGCGCCTCCACCGGCGCCGTCTTGTCCTGATACACCGGCTTATCCTGCGCCACCCCTGCCACACAACCCAACACCAGTACCACACCCGCCAACGCCAAACGCTTCATACTCAAACTCTCCCATGTAAACGGCATGGCAGCCATTCTCTCCCCGCACCCCCGCCCCTCGCCACAAAATTCGCACCGCCTCTCCCAGCCCATGTTTTTTAGCCTGACCGCTACCATCCCTCACGCAACCGCGTTACTCTTTCTTGCATGTTGATTCAACCCATCTTCGCGCGGGCTGCGGCCCGCCGCTTTGCACGTCTTCTCGTCGCGCTCACTCTCTGCTCCATCGTCGCTGCGGCCCAGCCGCCAGCCACCGTCGTCGTCAGCGACCCTCCCCAGTGGGGGCCCTACAACGGCACATTCCTCGCCGACGGCCCCGGCCTCCGCGTCCCCATCTCCGATCCGCGCGACCCCATCCTGCTCGCCGACTCGCCCTGGTCGCTCTCTTGCTGGATCAAATCCACCGACCCCCTCAACGCATTCTCGCTGGTCGCCGGCATGGGCAGCCCCACCGCCGAGTACCCGCGCTATCTCGCCATAGATGCCGGCAAAGTCGTCCTCTGGCTGGGCGAGGACAACCAGCTCACCGGCCCCGCCAGCCTCAAGCCCGGCGAATGGCATCTGCTCGCCGCCTCCTTCGACGGCAGCCGCTTCCATGTCTACGTCGATGGCCAGCCCGCCGCATCCGGCACGCTCATCCTCGGCAGCCCCACCGCGCTCCTGCAGATGGCGCCTGCCGCATCAGCCCATCACTTCGGCGGCCAGATCGCAGCCTTCACCCTGCTCCGGCGCGCCCTCTCCGACAGCGAAATGCGTCAGCTCTCCCTCGCCCGGCCCGACTTCTCCACCACCATGTTCGAGGAAGGCTCCAAGCCCTGGCCCATCCAGACCCGCGGCCAGGCTGGTTACCGCGCGCCCCAGGAACCGGCCACCATGCCCATTTCGCGTGCGCACTTCTCGCAGCCCGTCGCGCTTAGACGCCCGCCCTTAGGCCCCTCGCTCACCCAGACCAGCCCCGGCGAGTGGACCTTCTCCGATGGCTGGACCATGCGCGAAGCTCCCAAGGTTGAGAATGGCCCCGACAAGGTCAGCACCGCCGCGTACGACGCCACCGCCTGGATGCGCGCCACCGTTCCCGGCACCGTCCTCACCACCCTGGTCGATGATGGCGTCTATCCCGACCCCGGCTACGGCCTCAACAACCTCGCTATCCCCGAGTCGCTCAACCGGCAAGACTACTGGTACCGCAACGAGTTCACTCTGCCCGCCTCCGCACTTCCTGCCGGCGCCCACGCCGAACTCACCTTCGAAGGCATCAACTACGCCGCCGCAGTCGAGCTCAACGGCAAGGATCTCGGCACAATGAAGGGCGCATTCCGCCGCGGCACCTTCGACGTCACCTCAGCGCTCAAGCCGGGCCAAAAGAACGTTCTCGCCGTGCGCATCTCGCCGCCGCCCCACCCCGGCATCCCCCAGGAGCAGTCCATCCTCGGCGGTCCCGGCGAAAACGGTGGCGCCCTCGCACTCGATGGCCCCACCTTCGTCGCCACCGAGGGCTGGGACTGGATCCCCGCCGTCCGCGACCGCGACAGCGGCATCTGGCAGCCGGTCACCCTGCGCATCACCCAGGGCCTCAAGCTCGGCGACGCCCACGTCGTCACCACCTTCCCGCATCACGACTTCTCGCAGGCCGCCGTCGAGATCGATGTTCCCGTCACCAACCTCTCCGCCGCGCCGATCGACGCAACCGTCGACCTCCAAATGGAGCAGGCCAGCATCAACTTCACACGAACCATACCGCCGGGAAGCGAGGTCCTCAAGCTCACTCCCGCCGAGTTTCCTCAACTCAACCTCCAGCATCCGCGCCTGTGGTGGCCCAATGGCTACGGCAGCCCGGAGCTCTATCACCTCAAGCTCACACTCAGCGCCAACGGCGTCGCCTCCGACACCAAGGCCATCCGCTTCGGCGTGCGCGAGATCAGCTACGAGCTCAGCCTGCTCGACGGCACCGGCCATCTGCACCGCGTCGAATACACTCCGGCCAACTCACACGGCGATAAGGACCCCATCGTCGATGTCAGCCACGACGGCATGCGCGAGATTCCACTTCCCGATGCCGAGGCCGCCAACATTCCCGAAGAGCGCCGCGCCAATGCCACCTCGCACGTCGCCTCGCTCGTCGGCGATAACTCACCCGCAATCGAGCCCCTCACCGACCTGCGCGCCGCTCCCTACCTCGTTCTCCGCGTCAATGGCGTGCGCATCGCCGCGCGTGGCGGCAACTGGGGCATGGACGACTTCCGCAAGCGCGTCTCCCGCGACCACCTCGAGCCCTTCTTCCGCCTCAACCGCGACGCTGGCCTCAACATCATCCGCAACTGGGTGGGCCAGAGCACCGAGGAGACCTTCTACGAGCTCGCCGACGAGTACGGCATGATGATCTGGAATGATTTCTGGGAGTCTACCGAGAACTACAACATCGAGGCCGAGGACCCGCAGCTCTTCCTCGATAACGCCGCGGACACCATCCAGCGCTTCCGCAACCATCCCTCCATCGTCATGTGGTGCGGCCGCAACGAGGGCGTGCCCCAGCCCATCGTCAACCTCGGCCTCGACAATCTCGTCCGCACCCTCGACGGCACGCGCTACTACTCGCCCAGCTCCAACGCCGTCAACCTGCAGGGCAGCGGCCCCTACCGCTATCAGGTCCCGGCGCAGTACTACACCACGCTCAACCGCGGCTTCTCGGTAGAGACCGGCACGCCCTCCATGTCCACCCTCGAATCCTTCCAGAGCACCGTCCCCAAGCCCGACCAGTGGCCCATCGACGATGTCTGGGCCTACCACGACTGGCACCAGAGCGGGAACGGCGATGTCGCGCCCTTCATGGCCGAGATCCAGGCCGAGTTCGGCGCGCCTACCAGCCTCGAAGACTTCGAGCGCAAGGCCCAGATGCTCAACTACGTCGACCACCGCGCCATGTTTGAAGGCATGAACGCCAACCTGTGGACGCCCAACAGCGGCCGCCTGCTATGGATGACCCAGCCCGCCTGGCCCAGCACCATGTGGCAGATCCTCAGCTCCGACTACGACACCCAGGCCTCCTTCTACGGCGTCAAGAAGGCCTGCGAGCCGCTCCACATCCAGCTCAACCTGGCTAACTACCGCGTCGACATCGTCAACACCACCACCGCCGCGCACGCCGGCCTCACCGTCAGCGCCAAAGTTTATACGCTGGCCAACGCGCTGCTCTCCGAGCAGACCGACCACAAGGAAGTCGCCGCCGACTCCACCATCTCCAGCCTGCGTCTCGACCTCGCGCAGTATTTGGCCCAGGGCATGGTTATCGTCAAGCTTGAACTGCGCGACGCGCAAGGTGCCGTCGTCTCGCAGAACCTCTACTGGCTCGGCGCCCGGCCCGCCTCCTACCGCGAACTAAACAAACTCGCGCCCACCCAGCTCCAAGCCTCAGCCAGCTCATCCACCGCCGGAGATGGAAAAATGGTCAAGATCACCGTGCAGCTCACCAACCCCGCCGCCGTCGTCAGCCTGGAGAACAAGCTCACCCTGGTGGACGCACAGAGCCAGACGCGCATCCTGCCCGCCTACTACTCTGACAACTACCTCTCGCTGCTTCCCGGCGAATCCCGCACCATCGAGGTCGAATACCCTGCCAACGCCGCCCCCGGCCCCGCCGGACTCACCCTCCGCGGCTGGAACGCCGTGCCGCAGGTCGTTTCTATCAAATAAATAACTAAGACCAATGGCACTGATTTGCGCAGCGTCAACGTCCATTCGCGCTATCTTTATGACATGGCCTATGCAGCGACCAAAGAGCGAGCGCATGAGTTGATCGAGCGAGTGGCACCGGAGAAAGTTCCCGCGGTAGTTGAGCTGCTGGAGAAGATCGTTAGTCCGGTGAGGCGTTCGCTCCTGGATGCGCCATTTGAGGACGAACGAATCTCCGAGGAAGAAAGCCGGGTAGCATCGGAGGCGCGGGCGCGTGGCTACGTCGCTTCGAGGACCTCGCACGAGGACTTACTCAAAGAGTTCGGGCTGACGACGGAGGACTTTGAGCGAATGGCGCATGAGCCGCTCGAAGCCTCGGTCCCCAAGCATGAGTAAACGGATCACCTGGGAGAACGCCGCCATTGCGGATGTCCGGGCGATTGATCGTGAGGCGGCGATTCGAATCCTTCGCATCCTCGGCCGCTACCTCTTATCCGACGAAGGCGACGTGAAACGTCTTCAGGGCATCGACCCGCCGGAATATCGACTGCGCGCCGGAGATTACCGCATCCGGTTTTATGACCGAGGCGACTCGATCCACATAATCTCGGTGCGGCACAGGCGAGACGCCTACCGTTAAATGAGGAACCCCACGACTCCGAGGCTATGCCAAGGCAATCGTGGGGCACTCGATCTGTCAAAGCTACAACCCCTATAGCCCCTTCTTCACCAGGAACAAAATCAAATCCTTCACCCGGTTGGAGTAGCCCCACTCGTTGTCGTACCACGCAATCACCTTGCCCGTATTGCCGACCACCTTGGTCAGCTTCGAGTCAAAGATGCTCGACAGCGGGTTGCCCTTGAAGTCCGAGCTCACCAACTCCTCGTCGGTATAGCCCAGGATGCCCTTCAACGGGCCCTCGGCAGCAGCCTTCACCGCGGCGTTGATCGAATCCACCGTGATCGGCTTCTCCGCGACGAAAGTCAGGTCGACCACCGAGACATTCGGCGTCGGGACGCGGATGGCAAACCCATCCAGCTTGCCTGCCATCTCCGGGATCACCAGCTTCAGCGCCTTCGCGGCCCCGGTCGAGCTGGGAATCATGCTCAGCGCAGCAGCGCGCGCCCGGCGCAGGTCCTTGTGCGGCGTGTCCAGAATGACCTGGTCGTTGGTGTAGCTGTGGATCGTGGTCATGATGCCGCTGACAATGCCGAACGTGTCGTTCAACACCTTCACCACCGGCGCCAGGCAGTTCGTCGTGCAGCTCGCGTTGGAGAGCACGTTGTGCTTGGCCGCGTCGTACTTCGACTCGTTCACTCCGAGCACGATGGTGATGTCCTCGTTCGAGGCCGGGGCCGAGATGATCACCTTCTTCACCGTCGCTCCCAGGTGCGCCTTGGCCTTGGCCGCGTCCGTAAAGAACCCGGTCGACTCAACCACAATCTCCGCGCCCACCGATGCCCAGTCCAGCTTGGCCGGGTCCTTCTCGGCGAACACCTTGATCGTCTTGCCGTCCACCGTGATCGAATCCGGGCCGTGCGAAACTTCGTTCTTCAGGTTGCCCAGAATCGAATCGTACTTCAACAGATGGGCCAGCGTCGCCGGCGTGGTAAGGTCATTGACCGCGACAAATTCGATGTCGGGGTTGCCAATCGCGGTACGGAAAACGTTCCGTCCAATGCGGCCGAAGCCGTTGATGCCTACTTTCACAGCCATGTCTTGCCTGCTCCTATGTTATTGCTATGTGAGGACTTGAGGGCCCTTCGCAGAGATCGGTCCCGAGCTTCCCCTCATCCTGTTGAAGAGAAATTTCCTGTTTTTGCCGTCAATTCGATGCTAGCACCCGTGCCGGGGCCGCGCAACGCGCCGAGGCATGTGGTGTGATCGGAATCACACTCCCGATTCCCTCGCTGGGAAAGACAATTGACCGCCGGAGTATCGCCTGTGGTGCGCCGCAGTTTGCCCCGGCCTCCGCGCTGTGTTACAAGCGACCTATGCGCGACGTGCGCGAATGGATGCGCGAACTCATGAGAAGACGTTCCAGACGTGGTCCGAACGAATCGGAATCCACGGGTAAAAGTGGCCAGGAGCTGCCCTCCAACCAACTGGCCCCGCTAAGACCTTCGTACCCCGAACCATTGGCCGTACGCGAATCCAGGCCGGAACCCAAAGCCGACGCGCCTGCGCCAGCTCATGCCCCCAAGTCCAGCGCCCCGGCTGCCAAGCCTCCTGCGCCGGAGCCAGCTCCCGCGCCCGGGAAGCCGGAAAAGAAAATGGTGGTCGAGACCCAGCCCGACTCCCTCGCCACCCCGCCCGCCGAGCAGACCAGCATCTCACCCAAGGAGCCGCGCGGCTACGTCGTTCTCGCCATCGGCCTGCCCGGCTCCGGCAAGACCACCTGGTACAAGCGCCGCGGCGTCACCCCGCTCTCCAGCGACCTGCTGCGCAACATCCTGTTCGACGACATCACCGAGCAGCGCTACCAGGGCCTGGTCTTCTCCACCCTGCGCAGCCTCCTGCGCGCCCGCCTCATCGCCAAAATGCCGTGGAACTACGTCGACGCCACCAACCTCAGCCCGCACGAACGCAAGCAGTGGATCAAAATGGCCAAGAGCTTCGGCTACGAGGTCCAGGCCGTCTTCTTCGACGTCCCGCTCTCCGTCTGCCTGGAGCGCAACGCCAAGCGCGATCGCCAGGTCTCGGACGAGGTCATGCACAAGATGGCCGAGCGCCTGCGCCCGCCCACCTTCAAGGAAGGCTTCGAGAAGATCACCGTCGTCCGCGTCAAAGGCCATCCCGGCACCCTCCCGGTAGCCACCAACGGCAGCGAAGAAACCGCCGGAGAGCCCGAGACTGCGCCGGAAACGATGTGAAGAAGATCGATCTGGCGAAATGGCCTTTTGGTCAAGCCGTCGCATTGTCCTTTGGTCTAAGTGCTTTTCACGCCTTCGCACAGCTCAAATGGACTGCCCTGAGGTATAGGACGCTTGGGCCAAGGCCCCTCGCGGCGCAGGTGTTCATCGCGCTCGAAGTCCTTCTTCTGATGTCGATCTTTACCGTCGGCATGATCCACATTAGTAATGAAGAGAGCACAGAGCCAAAGGGGCGTTACTACCTCGGAATCGCTGCCGCCATAGGAGCTTGGATCGTGGTCTCGTTCGTTGTGGGCTGAAAGCCCGCGCTATTTTAGCCTGGGGCATCGCCCCAGGTTGCGCGCCCCCTCAGATAGGCGGGCTGAAGGCCCGCGCTATCCTGTAGAACAACCATGCCCGCTGGCATCAGCTTCGCAAACGTCAGCTACTCGCTGCCCTCTCGTGCCGGCCAGCCAGCCCGCACTTTGCTGCGCGACATCTCCCTCACCCTCGACCCCGGCACCACCACCGCCATCCTCGGCCGCAGCGGCAGCGGCAAGACTACCCTTCTTCGCATGGTCAACGGCCTCGCGCACCCGACCTCTGGCGAAATCCGCATCAATGGCATCCCCACACACCAACAGAACCCAGCGACCCTCCGCCGCTCCATCGGCTACGTCATTCAGGAGACCGGCCTCTTCCCCCACATGACCGTCGAGCGCAACGCCGGCCTCGCTCTCGAACTCGCAGGGCAATCCATCCGACAAAGAGCATCCCGCACCTCCGAGGTCCTCGCACTCGCCGGTCTCGACTTCGCCGACTTCCGCGCGCGCTATCCCTGGCAACTCTCCGGCGGCCAGCGCCAGCGCGTCGGCCTCGCCCGCGCCCTCGCCACCGATCCCGGCGTCCTGCTCATGGACGAGCCCTTCGGCGCGCTCGATCCCCTCACCCGCGCCGAGATGCAGACCATGCTCCGCGACCTCCTCGCCCGCGTCGGCAAAACTGTTCTGCTCGTCACCCACGACCTCGACGAAGCCCTCTACCTCGCCCAGCGCATCATCTTCCTCGATTCCGGCGAAGTCGTCGCCGACCTACCCGCCACCGAAGTCCTCCAATCCCCAAACCCCCACGTCCGCACCTACGTCAACGCCGTCCACAGAACAGTGGAGGAAACACCATGAAACCGCCCATCACCCATAAACATTGTCATCCTGAGCGGACCCTGAGCGACCCTGAGCTTGTCGAAGGGGAGTCGAACGGGCAGTCGAAGGACCTGCGGTTTGCCACCGGAAGGGGATCAACCCCATGACCGCCTTCCTCACCACCCACGCCTACGAAATCGCCCGCCTCACCTTCGAGCACCTCTGGCTCACCCTCAGCGCCATGCTGCTCGCCGCCGCCATCGGCCTCCCGCTCGGCGTCCTCCTCACCCGCCGCGAAGCCCTCGCCCGACCCATCATCGCCCTCGCCAACATCGTCCAGACCATC
>Ga0302320_10030857_pt1 | contig 10189 bp, 7 predicted proteins | sample Bog_T0_3_FD_202130 | JGI IMG/M metagenome (GOLD analysis project Ga0302320, IMG submission 202130) | Peat permafrost microbial communities from Stordalen Mire near Abisko, Sweden - Bog_T0_3 | ecosystem: Environmental > Terrestrial > Soil > Wetlands > Peat | place: Sweden: Abisko, Stordalen Mire...
TCGGCCTCGCCAACGAGATTGTTGAGCCCGGCAAACTGCTCGACCGCGTGCGCGAGTTAGCGGCTAGTCTCTTGCGGAACAGTCCAGCATCGCTGCTTGCAACCAAGCGACTGCTGACCCGTATTTCTTCGGACTCGCTTGACCGCCAGATTGCCGCAGCGATAGACGAAAACGCGCGCATCCGCACCACTGCTGATTTTCGGGAGGGAGTAAGCTCGTTTCTGGAGAAACGCAGCCCGCGCTGGATGGGAAAGTAGGCCCGCCTGAACCATCGGACCCAACCAGCCATTCCGGCGATTCTTCGCGGGAAACTTGGCCATCACGGTCCGCGGGCAAAGTCAGACGCAGCAGTGTCCATGCTTCTCTTGGTACAATGCCACTCTTCGAGCAATTATCATTTTGGAGTCTCGAAAGACAGTAGGCTGCGGCTGTCGTACGCAAACGCGGGTTGGGAAACAGAACATTTCAAGAACGCGGGGCTCTCAGCGGAGAGGCCAAACCGCAGCGAACATAGGGAGAAAATGATGAGATTTCGTCTGCAATCCATGGTTGCAATACTTATTGCAATGTTGCTTTTGTCCACGCTGGCGCTCACCCAGCAACCGACACCATCAGCACCTGAGACGAGCCCTTCTCAAGATCAATCGAGTCAGGACCAATCGGGCAGTTCCCAGGAGCCGGAGACGGTTGCGCCAGTTATGGGCGGGGCCTACCCCGTCATGAGCAAGGCAATCGAAGCCCGTGGACGTCAGATTTTTGAAATGTTCAACCAAATGCAGACCAGCGCTTTTTGGGCTACGCTTTCCCCAGGCTTGAAGAAGCATTATGGCTCAGACGCCAAGCTCGCCGAGGTCAACAAGAAACTGCGGGAGCGTATGGGCGCGGAGAACAAGGTGCTGGGAGAGACCCTCGTCCCCTATATCATGGCCCCCGATACCATATATTCGCGGCGCTCCGACTTCTCCAACGTTAGAGTTCCGGTAGTTACGACCATAACTATGAACCAACGCGGTGAGGTCGACCTCTTCACCATCGGTCCCGAGTCGCCCGTCTCCGAAGGCCGTTACGCCGGCTATACCGACACCACCAAGCTTAAGCTTCCCTTCAACGGCGAGTGGCTGGTGTACCAGGGGGGACGCACAACCTTCGACAACGCCTATGCAGGTTCCGACGATCTGCGGTTTGCGATGGACTTCGTCTATTTGAAAGATGGCCGGCTTTTCTCCGGACCCGGGGGGCCTCGGAGCAAGAGCACAGACTACTATTGCTTCGGTCAACCTATCGTGGCCCCGGCCGATGGGACCGTGGTCAAGGCTGAAGGGGGCTATGACGACAACGATCCGGGCAAGAACAGCGGAGACTCGCCGGATGGAAATATCGTGGTAATTTCACACGGCAACGGCGAGTTCTCGCAGATGAACCATCTGAAGCAAAACAGCCTCAAGGTCAAGTTGAGCGACAAGGTGAAGCAGGGAGACGTTCTGGCCGAATGCGGGAACAGCGGTTCTTCCCCGGCTCCTCACCTGCATTATCAGTTTCAGCGGGGTCCGGGCACTTTGCTGCCGCCGCAGTTCAACGACTATATCGCCGACGGAAAGCCGGTCGCCAACGGCGAACCCAAGAAGGGGCAGTTCGTGAAGAACGGACCGGCTCCGGCTCCCAGCGCAGCTAAGCCGGCCAGCAAGTAAAGGCCGGAATGCCGGTCGGGAATTGGGCTTCAGCGGGCGCGTTGGGATCGAATCACGCGCCCGCGTTTTTTTCTGGTGAGTGTCAAGTTTGAGAATCGAAGACCGGCAGCCGCGACTGGCGATCACACCCGAGGTGTACGAAACCAAGCTCCGGGTGCGTTATGCCGAAACCGACCAGATGGGCGTGGTCTATCACGCCAACTATATTGTCTGGTTCGAGGTGGGCCGGGTCGAGATGCTGCGCCAGCTCGGCTTCACCTATTCCGAGATGGAAAAGCAAGACGAAACGCACATCGCCGTGGTGGATGTGCGCTGCCGCTTTAAGGCCCCCGCCCGCTATGATGAGGTGATCACCTTACGCACGCGGCTGCTGAATGTCCGCAAGTCGCTGCTGCACTTCGGATACGAAGTTTTACGGGACGAGGACGGAGCTCTTCTGGCCGAAGGCGAGACCATCCACATCGTAGTGGACTCCGGGTTTAAGCGGATTCCGCTTCCCCAGAAGTATCTGCCGTCATTTCGCAAGGCAGCGGGGAAGAGCTAAGGCGAAATTTCTGTGCTGCAGCCTGCGGCCCGCGCTCGCTGTGGCACACTTGAGAGGCCATGCAAGCACTTCACATTAACGGCAACGATCTTACGCTGGAAGAGCTACAGCAGGTCGTTTACGAACGCCGGCCGGTTTTGTTGCAATCCGAGGCGCGGCAGGCGATGGATCGGGCGCGCGCCGTGGTCGACGACGTGGTCGAGAACCAGCGCGTCGCCTACGGGGTAAACACTGGCGTCGGGCATCTCGCCGACATGCACATTTCCCGCCAAGACATTCGCAAACTGCAAGTCAACTTGCTGCGCTCGCACGCGGTGGGCGTGGGCGAACCTCTGGCGGAAGACATAACTCGCGCCATGATTCTGCTCCGCGCCAACTCGCTGGCTAAGGGCTTCTCCGGGGTGCGGCCGGTGATCATCGACACCTTGTGCGAGATGTTGAACCGCGGCGTCCATCCCGTCATCCCGTCGCAGGGCAGTGTGGGAGCCAGCGGCGATCTCGCTCCCTTGTCGCACCTTGCCTTGGTGCTGATCGCCGAGGGCGAAGCCGTCCACCAGGGCAAGCTTATGCCGGCGGCGGAAGCCATGAAGCGCGCCGACATCAAACCGCTGGCGCTGGAAGCCAAGGAGTCGATCTCACTGATCAATGGCACCCAGGGAATGCTGGCGATCGGACTTCTGGTAACGCTGCAGGCACAGATTCTTGCCGATACGGCCGACGTCATTGGGGCGCTCACGCTGGACGCACTGAAAGGCACCGACGTCGCCTTCGATGAGCGCATTCACAAAGCCCGGCCGCATCCGGGACAGTCGCTGGTGGCGCAGAACCTGCGCCGCATGCTCGAGGGCAGCGTGATTCGCGAGTCGCACCTGGACTGCCAGAAGGTGCAGGACGCCTACTCGTTGCGCTGCATGCCGCAGGTGCATGGCGCGGTGCGCGACACTCTCACCCATTGCCGTCAGGTGTTTGAGATTGAAATGAACTCGGCAGTGGACAATCCGCTGGTCTTTCCTGAGGAAAAGAAAGTGGGTGCGCCCAAGCGCGCGGTGGGAGCAACGATTCCCGGCGTGATCGTCTCGGGCGGCAACTTCCACGGCCAGCCGCTGGCCTTCGCGCTCGATTTTCTGGCGATTGCGCTCAGCGCACTGGCAGGCATTTCGGAGCGTCGCCTGGAGCGGCTGGTGAACCCTGCGCTCAACGAAGGATTGCCGCCGTTTCTGGCGCCGGGCGCCGGGCTCAACTCCGGATTCATGATGCCCCAAGTCACGGCGGCGGCGCTGGTGGGTGAGAACAAAGTGCTGTCGCATCCCGCTTCGGTGGACTCCATCACCACCTCAGGCAACAAGGAAGACTTCGTCTCCATGGGAATGACGGCAGCCAACAAACTGCTGCAGGTGGTCACCAACACGAGAAATGTTTTGGCGATTGAGGCGCTGGCGGCGGCCCAGGCGCTGGATTTCCGCGCGCCACTGGAGACCAGCAAACGCGCAAAAACTGCGATAGCGGCGATCCGGTCGGTGTCTGCTCCCATTACCGAAGACCGGATCTTAGCTCCCGACTTTACCCGGGTCGCCGGTCTGATCGCCAGCGGCAAGCTGGCGGAGTCGCTGCGTTAGGGTCTGGGCCAGAATGCAACCTTCACTCCGGCCGATTTTGTTGATTCGCAGCCGCAATGAGGGGCGTTGTGACGGTGCCCACTTCCTCCGCGATTTCGAGCAACTCGTCGTAGGTCTGCGCGTCCCCGATGAAGTTCCAGAACTGCCTACCAACTATAAGATCCGCACCCAACTCCAGGAACTCGTTGAACTGGGGAGTATAAATGCTTCCTTCTCCAACCGTATTGTATGACATGGCGGCATATGCCTGAGCATTTTGCTGGCAGCACATCGCCATGATCATCAGAATGTCCCGCTTCATGTCTCGGAAAGTGTTTTTGTTAGGCTTGACGGTTTTCATCTCAAAATAAACTTCGCTTCGGTCAAGCCGCAGGACGAACAGGTCAGAACGAACCTGGCGAGTGGTTCCCCCCTGATACTGCAAGCCAATCACCTGGGTTGTATCTTGACGCCGATTAGGGATTCTCCTCGGTGACGGCCCGTCCATCTGGGCGATGATCGCAGTGATCTGCGCCTCAGCAGCCGGTTGCACCTGCCCGGTCACCAAATAATTCATCTCAGCCTGTTGATTGAATTGTATGGGTACCAGCAACGGTTAGGTTCATCTCGACTGCTCCGCATTGAGTGAGGTACGTTGCCGTCCGTTCTAGTTCCGCGTGGAGTCGACTTTGATCAGATGGAGGAGGCTGCGGTACGTAAATAATCATTCCTTGACGCGCGCGCGTCAGCAGAACCCGATAGGCATTCATCCGGAATTGATGTTTTTGAGTATCCGCAGCGGTCTTCATTTTGCGTGGAATCCATTTCTTATTGGTGAACCGATTGCTCACCCATTTGCTCCCGTCAAAAGTAAAGTCTTCGCCCCAACATACGCCTACCCAGTCGAGTTCAAGACCTTGCACTTCAAACTGAGTGGCGAAAACCTCCAAGCGTGACGAGCAACGCACGTCGTCGACGTCATCCAGAAACCAGTTCTCCCAGTCAAAACGGCGGTGGAAGTCAAATGAAGGCTCCAGTCCATCGGCCCGCAAGCGCATAGCCGACGCCGAACCCACCAACCCAGCACGAGTGAAGCCGCGCCGATTCTCATGGAGCCACAATTTTGTGACCGCTAAGACACGGGTCAGCTGTGGGCGCTCGGTGAGGCTTTCCCCAATAGCCAAGGCCGCCGCTTGGTCACCGGCAAGAACTGCGTTGACCCAGTCCGAGATCCTTTGTGCACGGATGGAGCGAACGGCTACTCTAAGGTGCAGCGAGTCGTCCACCTGTACTCGCTTCGCATCAAGATCTCCTTCCTTGAACAAGGTAAAATCGAGTCCTGCCGCTCCACCCGGTAATATCTCGGGAGAGGCCACGATGTGCCAACCTGCGAATTTAGGGAGTGCGCGGCCCCACTCCGCCAACCCAGCTTCGCCTCGGTTGATCTCCTGGCCGCCTCCCACAAGCGCCACGATGACGGCCCAATCCTTGTGGCGATCCATGATTTCCAAGATCATCTCTGGTTCCGAAAGGTCTCTACCGGCACGCTGCGACTCTGCAAGATCCCATGCCCGCTGGGCTTCGTCGAACACGATTATGTGCTCGTTGGGAATCTTGTCGTTCTTGTGGAAGCCGTCTGCGAAGCGGTGAACGTTTTGGATAAATGTCTGTACCCTCAAGCTCGCGTCGGTTCTGGTGAGGCGCGTGCGCCTGACCACGTCGCGGATCAGTGCCTCGCGAATTATTTTCACAAGCGGACCATTACCTGACAGAAACGATCCACCTTCGCGAATCTCCCTTTCGTGAACGGCGTTCAGTCCAACCAGCGTCTTTCCGGCTCCTGGAATGCCGGTGACAAAACAGATTGTCCTCGTCCCGTCCTTTCGAGCCGCAGATACGATCTTCACTAGGCGTTCCGTGGTTCGCAAAAGATCCTCACGCGCAGCACAGGAATGCCCGATTTCGAAGACGTTCATGTTCGAATAGAGCGCAACTGCAGCGTCAATAATCGGGGGAATCGGCTTAAACCTCGCCTCGTCCCATGCATAAGCTTCGAGCTGAAGATGGTCGCGGGGGTAGCCGCCCATGATCTGTTTAACCATTGGGCCGAAATCGCCGAAGGTGGCAAACATGCACGGCTCGATCAAGTGATCAAACGTCGTTCGCTCGCGCCGCATGGCCACGTGGCCGTTTGCGACAACCAATGGAACTATCGGGCGGGAAGCACTTCCCTCATGGAAGCACGCAAGGTTCAGCGCGTAATCGTCCACCTGCCTGACTGCGGATGTAGGCGCCGCACCTGTCTTGGCCTCGATAACGATGATCACATCGCGCGCCAGAATCACCGCATCGATGCGTTTGCCAACGCGGGGAATAGGATATTCGAGAAGAATCGACCATAAAGTTGCGTCGGGTACCTCGCGAAGTAGCCAACAGGCAGCATTTTGAAATTCGGGTAGCTGGGCCTTCCAAGCGAATAACGCCTCCAGCTGCAGTGGAAACGCAGCTTTGGCATTTTGCCCGGCAAGGGTAGCTTCGATTTCAGACTGCGACGCGCGCGCAAAGTTCTCAAAGGAAGCACGATAGTAGGCCGGCATGAACTTCGCCAGCATAACTTTTCACCAGCCCGATGGTCCAGCTAAATTAGAGGGGCGGATGGCACGTGCTCCATCCCTCAGGAGGGGTTGACGTATGTACGTACTACATCTGGACTCCACTCAACGCGATTACCTGCTATCTCTGCTCAAGAAACAGCTTACGTTCACAGCCACAGCCCTGGTGGAGCAGTTAACCAGCTCAGACAATGCCTTTGGAGTGGCCATGTGGAGTGAAGATGACATCGCATGGCAGCTCAGGGAACAAGGTGTGCCAGACACGGCGGAGAACATTCGGGCCGTGCGCGAATCCTATTATGGTCGGCACATTGACGACCAGATGGTCGAACACGGGTGGGGCGTATTGGGGGAAGCTGTACGGGAGCTGAAGTGGCGTGGGTGATACTTTCTCGGCAAGACTGGGTTTTACCGTCGGCTGGCCTGGGACAAGCCAGCTCCGACGCTCGTCACTTCGCCCACCATGCCTGCTACCGATCTATGTCACCCGACACAACTTCGACCCTTATCAGTGGAGGAGTACTCGTCCATCCAAACGTTCCCGCCGGAATTCATATTTCGGGGTAGCACACAGGACAAGTACCGCCAGATCGGAAATGCAGTTCCGTGTCTCTTCGGGGAGGCTATCGCACACCACATTATTGCGTTCGACGAAGGTAGATTGGAGTCCTCAGCTGCGGACGGGCAGTTGAGCCGTTACGCCGGAACGGATCATGAGTCGTGGAAGGCCGAGTGGACCCAAGAAGAACTTCCGATTTAAGGGGTCACCAGGATCGACACGGTTCGTTCCGCTCTGAGGTGTGCCCGCTCCTCACGGCAGCGTCAGCATGGCGCCTTCCGGAACGACCTTGCTGTTGCTCCTGCCGCCGTAGTTGTAATAGACAGTCAGCGTCTTGCTGTATCCATTTGCCGGGTCGCCGCCCATGGTTTGAGGCATAACTTTCACGGAGAGACGATTGTTGCGGACCATACCCTGCAGCCGGTTGGTGACGTCTTGCTGGCGGCGTCCCACGCCCCACATGGCCGAGGTGATGCGCAGATCAGGATTCCCGCCTCCCCACCCACCACCGCCGGAACCACCTCCCCAGCCGGGCCAGCCCGGGCGTCCGGAGTCAGGTCCGCCGGTAAACACTTGGGCGTTTACGGTTTGCCCTTCCTTGTAGTTGAAGTCGCGAACGTTGCCGCGGGAGTCCTTGGCCACGATGCGCAAGGTCTTGTCCCTGCCCACGGCGGGATCGCTGCCCAGATTCGCATTGGTCACTCTGAAGTTGGGGCCGTTAACCAGGCGGCGCACCGTATTGGTCACATCCTGTCGCTGATTGCCGGCGCCGTAGTCGGCGCTCTGCACCCACCAACTCTGCCCCACCGCGTCGGTAGCACCCAGAATTCCGCATACTGCCATGACCAGCGTGATCAACAACAAGCGTACAAAAGCCATGGAATGGTCGCCTTTCTTGCTTCAAGAAGTTTGTGAGCCCGCTATGGTACTACGAGTGACGCATCCTTATTCACAATGTTTTCAGCGACTTAGTGACTACCTAGCGACCTTGCCCCGGTTTGGCCATTTACCATTCGCTCACTCGGCTTACGCGGCAGCTCTCGGCTGCTTTACAATAAAGTCTGCTTTGGCCGTGGTCTTTCCCCTAGTCGGCGCGGGCGCTGCCGCAGTTGCCCCTGGGTCTTGAGAGCGCCCCATTATCGCCGGCTAAAGGTGGCAATGATTTCTCTAGCAAAACGGTATCCAAGATAACGAAAGGCGCCGGATTGCCGTCTCATCTCAAGATCCTGGCGGCTTCTCAACGCATTCATAAACGTGGCAATCAAACTAAAAGTACCTGATCGCCGACCGGCGGCCCGTGGCGCTACGCGGGGCAACTTACGGCCCACGGCAAGACCGGCGCGGATCCGTCATTTTTCCACTCGCGATCCCATGGTGAAGCTTTTCTTCGCCGGCTTCCTCATCGCCTGCGTCATCGTCATGGGGACTTTTACGTATTTCTATGTCAAGTACGAGAAGCTGGTGGATCGCCGCATGGCAGGAGGGATCTTCAGCAACGCGGCCAAAATCTATGCTCGCCCGCGAATGGTTTCGGTGGGCGAGAAACTGGATGCGGATGACGTTGCCGGCGATTTGCGGCGCGCGGGATATAGCGAAGAACGACGGAGCGCCGACTCGCCCATCGGACATTACGCCTTCACCCCCGACGGCATTCAGGTGGTTCCCGGTCCGCAATCGTTTCATGGGTCCGACGGCGCGGTGATTCACTTTCGTAATGGCAAGGTCACGGCGATTTCCGAGGCTGGCGGCAACGACCAGGAACTGGAGGCCTACGAGCTGGAGCCGCAACTGGTGACCGCGCTCTTCGAGGGCCAGGACCGCTCCAAGCGCGAGCTCATCAAGTTTCAAGACATTCCGCCAATCCTGGTGAACGCGGTGCTGGCGATCGAAGACCGGCGGTTCTTCCAACACGGCGGCGTGAACTACTTCCGTTTGGTGGAAGCTGCCGCAGTGGACGTGCGCGAAGGCCGGCACGGGCAAGGTGGCTCCACGCTGACCATGCAGCTCTCGCGCGGCTTCTTTCTGACTCCCGAGAAGACGGTGAAGCGCAAGCTGATTGAGATGATGATCGCCATGGAGCTGGAGCAGAAATTCTCCAAGCAGCGCATCTTCGAGATGTATGCCAACCAGGTCTACCTGGGCCAACGCGGATCGTTCACCATCAACGGATTTGGCGAAGCGTCGCACGCCTATTTCAACAAGGACGTCAAGAACCTGACGCTGTCCGAAGCCGCGCTGCTGGCGGGAATGATTCAGCGGCCGAATTATCTCTCGCCGTACAAGAATCCCAAGCGTGCGCTGGAGCGGCGCAATCTGGTACTCGATTCCATGGTAGAAACCGGAGCCATCACCCGCGAGCAGGCCGACCGGGCCAAGGCCGCTCCGCTGAAACTGGCGACGCCCAACGTGGAAGCCAGTGACGCTCCGTATTTTGTCGACCTGGTGAAGGACCAGTTGTCCGGCCAGTTCAGCGAAGGCGAGTTGAACGATCACGCGCTTCGTATTTACACCACGCTCGATCCTGATTTGCAGCGCGCGGCCGCCGAAGCCGTGGATGAAGGCATGAAGCTGGTGGACGAGCAGGTCGAGAGAAGGCGCACCCATAAGACGAACATCGGCACCGGCAAAGATGCGAAAACCGAGACCAAGATCGAATCCGGCCCGATGCCGCAGGTCGCGCTGGTGGCCATCGATCCGCATACCGGCGAAGTGCTGGCGCTGGTGGGGGGCAGGAACTACGGTATGAGCCAGTTGGACCACGCCATCGCCAAGCGTCCCACCGGCTCCATCTTCAAGCCCTTCGTTTACGCCGCGGCGATCAATACCGCGGTCACCGGGCAAAGGATGTTCGCCAATACCAGTTCCGATCCAAACACTGGTGTGGTCAACAACACGGATGGCGTGTTCACTCCAGCCAGCTTGATCGACGATTCGCAGGTCAGCATCGCCATTGGTGGCGACCAGGTTTACGAACCTCGCAACTATCACGAGAACTTCCACGGCGAAGTGACCGCGCGCTACGCGTTAGCTGAGTCGCTGAACAACGCCACCGTCCGGCTCGGCCAGGAAGTCGGCTTCGAGAGAGTTGCGGCGCTGGCGAAGGCTGCCGGCATCACCAGCGTAAGGGCAACACCGGCGATCGCGCTCGGCGCCTATGACGCGACGCCCATCGAAATGGCGGGCGCGTACAC
>Ga0302320_10030860_pt1 | contig 10189 bp, 7 predicted proteins | sample Bog_T0_3_FD_202130 | JGI IMG/M metagenome (GOLD analysis project Ga0302320, IMG submission 202130) | Peat permafrost microbial communities from Stordalen Mire near Abisko, Sweden - Bog_T0_3 | ecosystem: Environmental > Terrestrial > Soil > Wetlands > Peat | place: Sweden: Abisko, Stordalen Mire...
TTCGAGGCGCAGCGTGTTGCGGCATCCCAGGCCGCAGGGCTTGATGCCGAATTCCTCGCCGGCGTCGAGGAGTTCCTGCCAGATGTCCGGGGCCTCCTGGGGAGCGACGTAGATTTCGAAGCCGTCATCGCCGGTGTAGCCGGTGCGCGCGATGCGGGCGGGAATGTCGCCGACTTCGCCGTCCTTGAACCAGTAATAGCGAATCGAGGCGAGGTCGACCGGAGTAATCTTGCGGAGCGTTTCAAGGGCCCGAGGACCCTGGATCGCGATCTGCGCGTACTTCCGGCTGGCGAATTCAACCTCCGCATCGAACCGGTTGAGGGATTCGATGTGCTCGAAATCCTTCTCCTGGTTCGAGGCATTGACGCAGATGAAAAAGTGGTCGTCAGCCACTTTGTGGACCAGGATGTCGTCGACGAAACCGCCGTGATCGTAGAGCAGGCCGGAGTAGTGGGCCTGTCCGATCCGGAGTTTCGCAACGGCGTTGGTGGTGAGGTAGTCAGTGAGCCGCGCCGCTTCGGGTCCGCGGATTTCGATTTCGCCCATGTGGCTGACATCGAAGAGACCGACGGCTTTGCGGACGGTGTGATGTTCGTCGACGAGGCCGGAATACTGGACGGGCATGTCCCATCCGCCGAAGTCCACCATCCGGGCGCCTGAGGCGCGGTGCGTTTCGTACAACGGTGTCCGTTGGAGCTGGGAGTTCAGCATTCGAGTACGCGGCAGTTCATATTGTACGACGGGGGGATGGCGGCGTCTCGTAAAAGCGCCGACGATACGTAAAGATAACATAAAGTGGCTTCGTTTGTGCATTTTTGTACTCGGCCTGGGGCTCCCGGTCCCGGTGAGGTTGACATCGGGGAGGCAGCAAGAACGTTGGGCTGCGAAATGCAGACGGGTAAGAGCGAGCGAAGGAAAGGAGCCCGCGAGAATCCGTGGATGCTGGTGGTCAACGGTGCATTTTTGTGCATAAATCTGGGGTTCTTGCACCTGAAAAAACGAACTGGCTGGATGGCGCGACGGGCCGTGTCCAGTTGACTCCGTACCAGGAACGCCGATGAAGGCGGCTAAAAACAACGAACTTATTAGGGCTAATCCGCGGCTATCAAGGACTTTTTCCAGGCTTCTGGCAGATTTCGGCTGAGGACGCGTTCCAGTTACGTCTGTTACGTGTACTCGTGGATCTTTCCGGTTTTTCGACAACTCGCCCCTCCTATTCAGAGGATAGCTTTCGGGGTGGCCGGAGGGGCATGCCGGTCGAGCGTAGGTTATTGATTCGATGAGGTTGTTGTGAAAAAAAGGGGTTGTTACCGTTCACCGGCCAATCCCAAGGTCTGGTTTTGGCTCTCCTCTCCCACGCAGCGCAGCCCAAAGCCGCCATCGTGGCTACGGGCGTTCGGTGAGGAGACGGTGAGACGGTACGACACGCGCGCTCCCCGCGGACCGAGCAGCCACGAACCGCCCCGCAATACTCGCTCCGCAGTCCACTGCCAGGAATTGCCAAGCGCGTCGTACAGGCCGTATGCGTTGGGCTGTTTTTGCCCGACCGGTTTGGGACCGTTGCCATTGTCCTGGAGCGCTTTCGCGTATGCTGTCCGGGGAATCCGCTCACTGTCCAGAGGCTGCTTCCCGTTATTGTCCGCATTCCACGCGATCTGGTTTACGCTTCCGTACCTGGCGGTCGAGGCGCCGCCACGCGCCGCCCACTCCCACTCCGCCTCCGTGGGTAACCGCTTCCCCGCCCAGGCGCAATAGGCAGCCGATTCGTCCCACGTCACGAGGATCACGGGCAAGCTATCGTCCTGGGCCGCGGCGTTCGCTGGCCGGCCCCAACTGTCCTTCTCCGGTGGCATGGGCCGGCCGGTTTCCTGCGAATAGCGCCGGAAGGCCCCGAGCGTCACGGCAGTCTGCCCGATCCAGAATCCCGCGGAGATCGTCACCGCGTGCGACGGCTTCTCGTTATCGGCGCACTCGTTATCGCCGGGCGAACAGCCCATCATAAAGGTCCCGGGGGGAATCCAGACATACTTCAGCCCGTCCTTCGGATTAACTTTCGCGGACGGCTGATTCTGCCCGTGAACCGGGCCGGCGGCCGTAGCTGCGACCAGCAGAAGTGCAAGGCTCGAAATGATTCCGCGTCCCATTGAGAAGAGATTCCCGCCGCCCATCAAAAGGTCACTTTCATCGCAAACCGGATCTGGCGATCTCCGCTGGACGACGAAATGATGCCGAGCGATGAACTGCCCACCGTCGCGGATGGGTTGCCGAATGTGGGCGTATTGGTGAGGCCGAAAGCTTCCGCGCGAAATTGCAGCCGGATGCTCTCCCGGACCGGAAAGGTGCGGAAGACGCTGGCATGCAGCGCGAACATTCCGGGACCGCGCAAAATATCGCGGCCAGTGTTGCCGAAGGTCACAGTCGTGACGGCAGCGAATGCCTTGGGATCAAAATACGGCATGCCCGGTCCGTAGCCGCCCAGAATCTCAACCGTGGGCAGCACCTGATTAGCGGTCTGGGTGTTTCCGGGTGAGTTCAACGAGGTCGCCGATGCGCCGACGGTAAATGGAGTTCCGCTCTCCTTGCTGAGGATCCAGTTGGCCTGCCAGCCGCCTGCGAGTTTGGACGCGAAGCCATGACGCAAAAAGCTCTCGCCCTTACCAAACGGAAGACTGTAGGAGCCGTAGAACTGGACATTGTGAGTGCGGTCGTAACCGGCGAGCGCGTAATTCCGGTATTGCACCGGCGCCCAGTTCCAGGTCAGGGAGGTGCCTTCCTCGTTGTCGGCGGCGTCCAGGGTCTTGGAAAAGGTATAGGCCACGCCGAGATTCACGCCGCGCATCCGGTGCGTGGCGCGGGCCTGTAGGGAGTCATAGCGGGAGCCGCGGATGGGTTCGATTTCGGCGATAGCGTTCGAATTACCCCATTGCTGATAAAGCGGTTGGCCGGCCACGCCAGTGCCGGGAGGCGCCGCGTTGATGTTCACTCCGCCGCCCGGACGAACGCCTCTGGTTCCCACGTATCCCGCCTGCAGGTTGTAGCCCTTGCCGAGATTGCGCTGGATGGTAACGTTGTAAGTTTCGGCGTAACCGCGGCGGTAAGGATTTGCGTAGGTGATCGCGGTGAAGTTGGTCGGCAGCACCACGCTTGCGGCTTTCAGGTCCGGTCCCACATATCCGGGAATTCCGGTCGTCAGGCTACCCGCGGCAGAGTAACTGTTCGGGGCCGAGTAAGTCGCCGACAAGACCTCCGGATAAGTCTGAACGTTGTTGCGAAAGGCTTCGGGATCAGTGGTGATACCGTAGCCTGCGCGCAACACGGTGCTCTCATTCAGGCGATAGGCAACACCCAGGCGAGGCGCGAATTGTCCGTTGCCGGTTTCCACATTGGTGCCGGCGAAATGGACAATGTTGGTGGCCGGGTCATACCAGATTCCGTCGATCCCGTGTTCGGCATGGCTGTAGGGATACAGTTCGTACCGGATTCCGTAGCTCACGGTCAGTTTTGCGTTCACCTGCCACTGATCGCGGGCATAGAATGCCCAAGTGTCTTCATACAGGGCCGCGGGATTGATGTACTGGTAGGAGTGAGACATACTGTTGGGAAGTCCCAGCAGGAAATCGGCCCAGGAGTTATTCGCGTTGGTGCCCTTTCCGCCATTGAGTGTCGTCAATCCTCCGGTAAAGTTGAACGTGCCGCGCAGGTTTCCGGCGGCGTTGGCCTGCAATTGAATGATGTTGAAGTGAAACAACTCTCCGCCGAAGCGGAAGTTATGCGGACCTTTCACCCAACTCAGGTTGCCGGAGTAGACGTACAAGCTATCGCGAAACAGAAAAGGACTGGCTTGGGCGGTATTCCCGAACGCGGCGTAGTTGCTGACATTGAAATTCGGATATCCGCCATTGAACCAGCTGGGACCGTTGCTGCCGGGAATGCCGAGGACGTCGGAGCCGTAGTTCTTGCCGATGTCGTCCGCGGTGGTTCCCAGACGCATGCGAGTATAGGCTGCGTTACCGTCGAATAGCAATGAGGGAGTGATGATATAGGTTCCGCCGAGTGAAACGCTCTGTATCCGGCCGGAGCTGGTGCCGGGCTGTCCGCTATCCATGACACCGCCGCCCAGCATTCCGAACACCGACGGATCGTAGACCGCGCTCGGTTGGATGCTGTAGCGGCCGAACACCGAGCTCTTCTGATTCGGATTGTAGTTGAGCTTGAAATCGATGGCGTCGCGGGTAAAAGCCACGTCCCCCGATGCGAAGTAATTGTTGGAGGTTCCCGCCAGGTTCGGCTGGGGTAGCATGGCGATCAGTTTGGTTGCAGCGGGGCTGATGCTCGACGCCGGGATAAGGTCATTCGGGAACGGAGTCCGCCCGGTCCCGCTCGCAGCGCCCGTGGTGGGATCGTAGATCGTGGTGCCCGTGGCTGAGAAATTCCCGCCGCGGATTGCGGTAGGCGCAACCGTCACGGTCTTGTTGGCGAGCGTTCGCCGAGCCGTGCGCTCCCAATCGGCGAAGAAGAAAAGCTTGTTCTTTTCGATCGGTCCGCCAACGTCGACGCCGAACTGGTTCACGATGTTCTTGGGGAGGTTACCGCTGTAATAGAAGAAGTTGCGGGCCTTCAGTGCGCTATCCGTGTTGTACTCCCAGGCAGCGCCATGAAACTGGTTCGTGCCGGATTTGAGGATGACATTGATGGCCGCTCCCGACGCGATGCCCTGCTCGGCGTCGAGACTGTTGGTGGCGACGTTGACGGTTTGCACCGCATCGGCCGGCGGAATATAGGCGTGCACCGACGGCAGCCACGGGTAGATGTTGCTCGCTCCGTCCAGTTTCATGTTGGTGCCGGTGCCGGTGTTCCCGTTGACGTTATAGGCTTGCGCCTCCGAGGGATTGGCCGAGGTGGAATTGCTGGCGGCGGGAGGCGTGAATCCGGGAATGGTGACGAAGACACTCTCGAAGTTGCGGCTGCCGTTCGCGCCGGTCATGGGCAGATCGGCGATCTCCTGCTCGGAAACCTGGACATTGACGTCCGCGCGATCGGTCTGGAGCACAGCGGTATCGGAGGCCGTTACCGTGACCGTCTGGCCCAGATTGGCGACCTCCAACTGGACGTCGATGCGCCGCTCGGTATTTTCCGTAATCTGTACTCCGGTTTCGACCGTGCCGGCGAAACCGGTAGCGCCGATGGTCACCTTATAGGTGCCAGCCTGACAGTCCTGAAAGCGATAGACGCCACGGTCGTCCGTTTGAGTTTGTTTGGAGATGCCGGTGCCGATGTTGGTGGCATCCACCTTGGCATCCGGCACGGCTGCGCCGGATTTATCCGTCACGTTACCCGTCAAGGAGCCGTACAGGACTTGAGCGGGAGCCGAAAACGGCAAGACCAAAAAGCCAGTCAGGAGAGCGATTGCAGCGAGCGGACGTATCGACATGGAAACACCTCATTCTTAGCACGATGTTAAATGCCGGCTCGCTACGATGCCAGTCAATTTACCGTAAGCGCTCGTCAGGCCGCTGTGGGGGCACAATCGCATCTGATTGCTACGATTCGGCTTATGACTCGCACCAGCGATGTACGGCTCTATCCTTGCGATCGGGCGTGGTGTGGCAGGGGGCGGCGGGCGACCGCCTGCCCTATGCCGATCAGCGGGACCGCGGAGCAAGCGCCGACGTCGCGAAGGTCAGTTCCGGTTGCAGAAGCCCGGGTTCGAGCACACGCCGCCGCTGGGACACATGGGGACTTCCGATCGCGAGGGCGCGCTGCCCGCATGCGCGGCGAAAGTCGAATACTCCTGGCTGAGATGCCGGTTGCCGCAGAATGGCCAGGCGAGTCCGGCGGTTTCGTCGGAACGGCGCACGAGTTTCTCAAACTTGTTCCCGCAGGAATCGCACTTGTATTCGTAATCGGAATGATGTTGGTGACCTCTCAATGCTCCAGTCAAATCCAGCATGGGCTAAAATAGCCTCCAGGTCGATGGGCCGGCGGTCGTTGCGAGACAGGTGGTGGCCCATCAAGTGAACATGCTGCCATGCCACTGGGGAAATCTTCCTGAGCAGATCCAGAAATTTCTCCTTGTCGGCGGTCTCTCACCAACTTAGCGACCTCAATCCCCGAAGTCTACTTTGGGCAACGTACGTCCGGTACCCATGGGCCGATTCGGAAAGGTTCCGTGAAATGTAATCTATTTCATACTTCTTGCTCATCGCTTTACGCCTGTATTATCAAATCACTCGCAAAGATTATCACACGCGAGCAGTTAGACAGGAGCGTCCTATGTTCAAGACCATCTTGCTTGCAGCCTGCGGGTTGCTCGGAACCACTTCGATTTTCGGAGCCGCTGCGCTCGAACTGAACCGGCCGAGCGCCGGTAAGACCGTGGAAGTTCTGGTGCAATACGTCCGCCAGCCAAGTTACGAAGTTCAACGCCGACTGGCACGACAGCAGACGCGGCGGAAACCACCCAGATTTTGATCACTGGCGAGAATTAACGAGAGTTTATCGAGAGCAATTATTAAAGGATCTTACCATGCGCAAATACAATTTACAGCTGAAGCGGGTGGCGGGGGTGTTTAGTCTCACACTGTTGTGCGGGCTCCAACTCTTTGGAGCCACGGCGAAGGGAATCAAAAGGCCGAAGCCGGGCGAGACCGCGGAAGTCCTGGTGCAATACGCAGCCCAGCCGACGGAGGAGCAGCACAGAAGAGTGACCGATCGCAACGGGCGGGTGCGGGCGGCATTTGAAAACGTTCCGGTGGCGCACTACGACGTCACCCCCGAGGCTCTCGCCGATCTCGAGGCCAACCCCGACGTCGTGTCCATCAGCCCCAACCAGGCAGTGCACAGCTTCGTCGACCGCGTGACCTGCTCCGCGGACTACTGGCCTCTCTACAGCCATTTCACCAGTATCGGTCGCTCCACCGCCGCCGAGATCGGCATCGCCATTATCGATAGCGGTGTCGATTCGACCCACCCCAATTTTCATAATCCGCAATCCTTTAACAACATGTCGCGCGTCGTCTACAGCCAGAGTTTCGTCGGCGGCAACATCAACGACGATTTCGGCCATGGCTCCCACGTCGCCGGAATTGCCGCCGGGTTGGACAACGTGACCACTGCCATCAGCGGCAGCACTCGCGGCTTCGGCGGCATCGCGCAGGACGCCTTCATCATCAATCTCAAGGTGCTGGATTCCACCGGCGCAGGTACCGATGCCTCCGTCATCGCCGGCATCGACCAGGCTATCGCCCTCAAGAGCGCGCACAATATCCGCGTCATCAACCTCTCGCTCGGCAGGCCCATTACCCAATCCTACAAGACCGACCCGCTTAACCAGGCCGTGGAAGCCGCGTGGAAGGCCGGCATCGTGGTGGTGGTTGCGGCGGGCAATAACGGACGGGATAATTCGCTGGCCACGGGCGGGTACGGCACCATCACCGCTCCCGGCAACGACCCTTACGTCATCACTGTCGGCGCAAGTAACGACAACGGAGATTACAACCGCGCCAACGATGTCATGACAACCTATAGCTCCAAGGGACCCACCGCCATCGATCACATCGTGAAGCCGGATCTGGTCGCGCCGGGCAACCTGGTGGTGTCGGAACAATCCCACGGGTCTTCGCTGGTCTCACAATATCCAGCCAACCAGATTCCCACCAACGATTACAACCCGGCAGGTTCGTCGGCCTACTCTCCTTACTTCTTCACGCTTTCCGGCACCAGCATGGCGGCGCCGGTCGTTTCCGGCGCGGCGCTGATGCTGATCGACCAGAATCAGGGCATCACGCCGGACCAGGTGAAGGCCAAATTGATGCGGACCGCGTGGCGCGGCTTTCCGTACACGATGACGATCCCGGTCACTACTCCCACAGCTTTCACGTACACCGTGAACGCTGACATCTTCACCATCGGCGCAGGGCAGGTGGATATCTGGGCGGCCTATAACGACACAACTGTGCCTTCCGGATCGGCCATGTCTCCCTCAGTATCGTTGAATACCAAGACCGGAGTTGTCCAGTTAAACGGCATCGGCGCGACCAATTGCATCTGGGGCAGCGGCTCCTCGTACGCAACCAACGTGATCTGGGGCTCGAACGTCAGCGGCACGAACGTGATCTGGGGCTCGAATGTGATCTGGGGTTCCAACGTGATTTGGGGATCGAATGTGATCTGGGGCTCGAATGTGATTTGGGGAAGCACCTCGCCATGGGCTCTTTCAACACCGGGTGCCGAACTTCTTACCGTCGCCATCAACGGGGATAACTGACGTCGCGAGTAAGCCGGCTGGCGCAGCCGGCGTGCGCGCCAGCCCAAGAATGACGTTGCCATTCGCCCTGGTTTGGCCTTGCAGACCTTTGGCAACGTACTCTCAGTACCGGTGGGACGAGAAGCTGACAATCGTCGCCCTGATATTGGCGCCGGGAGCCACGCCTCCGAAAGCATACTCTCCTTAGTTCTTCACGCTTTCCGGCACCAGCATGGCTGCGCCGGTCGCCTCCGGCGCAGCGCTGATGCCGATCGACCAGAATCAGGGCATCAAGGCCCGATCAGGTGAAAGCCAGGTTGATGCGGACGGCATGGCGCGGTTTCCCGCCACTATGCTCATCGCTGTCAGCAACTATCCCACGACCGGTGTCACTACCACTTTCACGGAGAGTGCCGACGTTTTCACCATCGGCGCAGGCCTCGTGGATATCTGGGCAGCCTATAACGATACGACCATACCTTCCGGGACCGCCGCTTCGCCCGCGGTGACCTATAGCTCAACCACCGGAACCCTCACAATATATCGAGTAATAGGTTGCCAAGCTCGCGTAGTAGCCGACATTCTGTTGCGAGATGTCGAGCTTGAGCAGCGCCTCTTAGCCGTTCCAGCAGTGCGTCCACGGAAATACCTTGCCTCCGAGCTTCATCGGCGACGCAGGCTTCGGTTTCACGTGAAATTTCGGTACTCATGAAACTGCTCCTGTTGCAAGGTTACCGTGACGGTTCGTTTAACGCCAAGCCAATGGGATCAGTGGAGGATTGATCTCGCCCAAGTTGACGCCCCGAGGTTACCGCGATGGCGGTTTAGTTTACCGGGGGCCGCGGAGCAAGCGCCCGCGTCGCGAAGAGTCAGTTCCGGCCGCAGAAGCCGGGGTTCGAGCACACCCCGCCGCTGGGACACATGGGGACTTCCGATCGGGAGGGCGCGCTGCCCGCATGCGCGGCGAAAGTCGAATACTCCTGGCTGAGATGCCGGTCGCCGCAGGATGGACACGCGAGTCCGGCGGTTTCGTCGGACCGGCGCACGAGTTTCTCAAACTTGTTCCCGCAGGAATCGCACTTGTATTCGTAGATCGGCATGATGTTGGTGACCTGATTTGATTGTAGCTTAGGGTTGACGCAAGGGTGAGTTGGCAGCTTGAGTCAACTCCGACAAGGATCGAGACGAGCATCGGACGGTCCCTGGCGGGAACGTCTTTGGCGGCAGAAACCTCGGTGCCGCTGGTCCTTCGTTTCCAAGGATTTGCGCCGAGGTTTCCGGAGAGGGCCGGCTGAAAGCCGGCTGCTGCCACGATTGGCCGCCCCACTCCGGCGACACGGCGCTGCACAATACGCCCGCAACAAAATGTCATGTTATTGTTGTGTGGTCCCTTAGCGGTAAGATGAGGCGTATATGACGAGTCTTCGCCGGATCTTTCCCCTCGTTGCCATCCTGCTCAGCCTCTGCGCCACGGCGGTCGGCGAGGTCAGCGTTGGGGACCTCTTCGCCGATCACATGGTGCTACAGCGCGGGGTCCCGATGCGCATCTGGGGCAGGGCCGCTGCCAACGAGAGCGTGACGGTCACGCTCAATGGCGGGAAAGCTACGGCCAACGCCGATGGGGAAGGGAAATGGACCGTGGGGCTGCCCGCGCAAGACGCCGGCGGTCCGTACACGCTTGAAATCGCGGGAAAGAACAAGCTGGAACTGAGGGATGTCCTGGTCGGCGACGTGTGGCTCGCGTCCGGCCAGTCGAACATGGGAATGTGGCTGTATCCGAAAGTGCCCTATACGCACGGCGTTACCGATTACCAGGCCGAAATCGCCGCCGCGAACCACCCCACGCTGCGTTTCTTCACCACCTTTAACGAGGCTTCGGAGACGCCCAAGGACGAGATCCGCGGGGTGTGGCAGACCTGTACGCCGCAGAATGAGGCCAACTTT
>Ga0302320_10030862_pt1 | contig 10188 bp, 6 predicted proteins | sample Bog_T0_3_FD_202130 | JGI IMG/M metagenome (GOLD analysis project Ga0302320, IMG submission 202130) | Peat permafrost microbial communities from Stordalen Mire near Abisko, Sweden - Bog_T0_3 | ecosystem: Environmental > Terrestrial > Soil > Wetlands > Peat | place: Sweden: Abisko, Stordalen Mire...
ATATCTGTATGACGGAGACACGCAGCAGGTGACGCGCGCGTACGGGCCACAGGCGACTCCGCATGCGTTCATCTTCGATGAACATCGGCGGCTTCGCTATGAGGGACGCATCGACGACAGCTATCGGACTGAGCTGGTCAAGTCGCAGGACGCGCGCAACGCGATCGACGCGCTGCTGGCGCACCGGGAGGTTCCGGTGACGCACACGGGCGTTACGGGCTGCTCGACGAAGTGGAGCGAGAAGGCGGCGGACCGGATGGCGGCGTTACAGAAGATCGAGGCCCAGCCGGTGACGGTGGAACAGGTGACCAAGGCCGGCCTGGCGAAGCTGCGCGCCAATCCTGCGCACGAGATGACGCTGGTCAGTTTCTGGGCCACCTGGTGCGGCTCCTGCGTGGCGGAGTTTGCCGACATTCAGGACACGTTCCGTATGTATCAGGATCGGGATCTGGCGCTGGTGACGGTTTCGGTGAATATGCCGGATGAGCAGGCGGGGGTGCTGCGATTCCTCCAGAAGAAGCACGCCACGAGCCGCAATCTGCTGTTTTCGTCGACCGACACGGTGGAGCTGCAAAAGGCGTTCGATCCGGCGTGGGACTCTGCTGTGCCGTATACCATCCTGCTTTCGCCCGAGGGAAAGGTGCTTTACAAGGAGATGGGGTCAGTGGATGTGCTGGAGCTGCGCCGGACGATCCTGGCGAATGTGGCTTCAGAGTATGCCGGATTCAATCGATATTGGAAAGGGAACTGAGGGGCGCGGCGCGGCTTTCCGGTTGGCTGTCTCCAGCGCAAGGAAGATCGCGCCGATCAACTGCGCGTCCGCTCCGAGTGCGCTGCGGACGAGGCTGGGCTGGACGCGGGCGCGCCGCTCGTCGAGGACCAGGCGCGTGGCGCCTTCGAGAGCCGGATTAATGCCCACGCTGCCGCCGAGAACGAACAACGGCGAGTTCAGGATGAGCGACGTGTTGTAGATGGCGTAGGCCAGGGCGCGGGCGGCCAACTGCAATACCTCTTGCGCGAGCGGATTGCCTTCAAGCGCATGGTCGAAGATCCGGGTTGCGGAGGCATCCCTGGGGAGTTTGGTTGCGTGAGTGCTCCAACGGCTTTGCCACTGCGCCTGGATGCCTTCGCCGCCGGCGATGGCCTCCAAAGCGCCCGGCATGCCGCGCTCGATGGGGGCGTCTGAAACGCCGGGAACGAGCATATAGCCGATTTCGCCGGCGGTCCAGATGCTGCCGCGGTAGAGGTCGCCTTTGAGCACGAGGCCCGCGCCGATGCCGGTGCCGATGGCCAGGAAGACGAAATCGGTTACCCCTTGCGCGCAGCCGGCGCGCTGCTCGCCGAGCGCTGCCAGGTTCACGTCGTTGTCTACCGAGGCCGGGACTCCGAATTCGTCTTCGAGCATCTGGCGGAGGGGAACGTCGCGCCAGCCCATCAGATAGGAGGTCGCGATCACGACGCCCTCGTCGGCGTTGGTGACACCTGGTGCGCCGGCGGCGACCGCTCTGAGCGATTCCAGAAGCAGCGAGGCCTCGGACAAGAGGGCATCAACTCCCACGCGCATGAGGCTGATTACGCTTGCCGCGTCGCGCGCTCCCGCTGTCGAGCTGGACCATTTGCCCAGGATAGCGCCCGAGCCGTCTGCCAGGGCGAGACGCAAACTGGTGCCGCCGATGTCGGCGCCAACTACAAACTTTGCGTTCGATTCCGGCGGGTTCTCTGAGGACGAAAGTGGTCGCTGCGAGCGGTCTTGCGCCGGTTCTTGTGCTGCTTCGGGGGTGGATTTCATGTCTGGTTGCCTGCGGAAGCGCCGCGGTTCAAGGATGAATGGGTTGGCTCGGCGCTGATGCTTTCCAGTTCGCGGCCCTTGGTTTCGGGCATAACGAAGCGCACAAAAAAGAGAGTCAGGATGCAAAAGCCGCCATAGATGCAGAAGGTGGCGGAGTTTCCCACGGCCTGGATAAGCGAGAGAAAGGTGAGCGAAACGATGAAGTTGGAGGTCCCGGAGCCGAGCGTGGCGGCGGCGACTCCGCGAGCGCGCAGGCGGAGGGGAAAGACTTCGGTGACGATGATCCAGCCGATGGGCCCCATGCTGAAGGCGAAGCAGGTGATGTAGACCATCAGACACGCGGTTGCGATGACGGCGAGCGAAGAGGCGAGCGCGGCCTGGCGGTGGAAGGAGCCGGCGAGCACGAGGAGCGAAAGTGTCATGCCCGAAACGCCCCAATAGAGCAGCGGTTTGCGTCCCACGCGGTCGACGAGTACCAGGGCGACGATGGTGGCCAGCACATTGACCAGGGCGACGAGCAGCGTGGCGAAGATGGCGCTCTTGTCTTCGGCGATGCCGGCAAGGGCGAAGATCCGCGGCCCGTAGTAGATGATGGTGTTGATCCCTGTGACTTGCTGCAGGACGGTGAAACCGACGGCAATGAAGAGCGCCCGGCGCACTGCGGGAGTCCAGAGCGCGGCCCAGCGCTTCTCCTGGGTGACGAGCAGGCTGGCGCGGATATCGGCGAGCAGCAGGGCTGAGCCGGCCGCGTCGGTGTAGGAGCTCAGCACGGCTTCCGCTTCAGCCGGCTTCCCGTGCGCCAGCAGCCAGCGCGGGCTCTCGGGAACGGTGAGGACGAGGATGAGGAAGACGACCGCGGGGATGGCGCCCAGGCCGAACATCGCCCGCCAGGCGTGATCGCCAGCCAGCCAGTAGCCGGCGAGGTCGGCCAGCGCGATTCCCGCCGTAAGGGCGAATTGGTAGAGGCCGATCAGCGCGCCGCGGGATTGCGGGGGCGCAAGTTCGGAGACATAGACGGGCGCGGTGACCGAGGTGAAGCCGATGGCGACGCCCAGCAATGTGCGCGCGGCGATGAGTGTGAAGACGTTGGGCGCAATGGGTGCGAGGATCGAGCCCACAATGAAGAGCACGCCGCCCCAGATGAGAGTGGCGCGTCTGCCGGCGCGGTCGGCGAAGATGCCCCCGACGACGGCTCCGAGCATGGAGCCGACCAGGACCACGCTGACCACGGCCTCTTCCATCTGCGTGGAAAGCGAGAACGTGGCGCGGACAAAGATGAGCGCCGCCGCGATGATGCCCATGTCGAAACCGTAGAGAATGCCGCCAAGGCCGGCGATCAGGGAGACCTTCCAGATGAAGACCCGGTTCACTTTTGGCCGTGCGGTTGAGACGGAGTCGGTCAAGCATCCCCCATGAAACCAGCGCGTTGCGCAAGCAAATTCTGCTACAATTAAACCACTTTTTAACGATTCATTACAAAATACCGGCGAAGAATTTTCTTGGGGGCCAAGGCAAATCGAATGGATTCAACCGAGAATCGACCGCGCCGCTGGATCGCCGGGATTGAGCCCGCCAGGGAACTGCTTTCCTCGACGGGGACGCAGATTCTCGAGATCGAGTGCCGGGAGCAGCCGCGCCGGCTGCGCGAGCTGATTCGGGCCTACGCGAGCGACGTAGCGATTCGGGCCGCGCTGGGGAAGCTGCGCGAAGCCGCCGCCGCGAGGCGGGGTCCGGTGCTGTTCCTGGGCATGGGGGCGTCGCTTTGCTCGGCGATGAGCGGAGCGGCTTTCCTGCAATCGCGTGGCCGGCTTTCGTTCGCGGTGGATGCGGGCGAGTGGCTGCATTATGGGGCGTCCACGTGGGGGGATGCGGCGCTCTCGATTCTGCTGACCACCTCGGGCGAAAGCGCGGAGCTGGTTGAGTTGATGAAGCGCGGGGGCGGCGCGGAGCTGGCCCTGATTTGCAACAACCCGGCGAGCACCTGCTGGGGCCTGGCTTCAAATCGGCTGCCCATCCTGGCCGGGCCGGAGTACGGAAACGCGACCAAGACTTATACCAACGCCACAGCCGCTTCGATCATCGCCGCCGCGGAGATTCTGAACCTGCCGTGGCAGCGGGACGCGGCGGCGGCGGCAGAGGTTTTCTCCAGCAATCTCGACCGCATCTTTGCGCTGCGCGGCGAGCTGGAGAGCTTTTGCCGGGGCGCGGCCAATACGGAGATTGTCGGCCGCGGCGCGGCCTACGGCGGGGCAGTGATGAGCGCGCTGTGCATTCGCGAGATGACCGGGCATCGGGCGGCGGCGCATACCGGCGCGGGCTTCCGGCACGGACCGAACCTGGATGTGGATACTTCGCACCTGGCCATCATCTTCGCGCTCGGCCGCGTGGCCGGACTGGGCGTGAAGCTGGCGCGGGAATGCAACCGGCGCGGCGGCAAGGTGGTGCTGGTTTCTGAAGAAGACAGGGAGCGGACGGAGACGCTGTTTCCGGTGCGAGTCGATGCGGTGACGGAGCCATGGGAAGGGATCACTTCGCTGCTTGTGCCGCAGGCGCTGACGCTGGCCATGGCCGAGCGAGCCGGTTGCCGGCTGCCACCGCGCTTCGAGTATGGCGTCATGGAGCAGTAGCGGCCGGCGCTTTCGTTGCCAGCCAGAGCAGCGCGTCCTCGAACATGCGGTCCTGGTCGGCGTTGCTGAAAATCTTGTCGCCGTGGCCCATGTTCATGTAGATCATCCGGTATTTTGTGTTGGTCCACACGACGGGAATATCGCCGCCGGTGAGCGTGTCTTTGAACCCCAGCGGAAAGTTGGATGGATCGAGTGTCAGCAGAACCTTGACGTCCCGGTTGGCGCGCGGGTTGGGCAGCCAACTGTACCACTCGTTGGCGGGCGCGCGATACTGGGCGGGAAGATGGCGGGTGACCGGGCTCGCCTTGTCGTCGACGGTGACGAGCGCGGGCAGAGGCGGCCAGTTGTTGCCGTAAAAGACCGCGCCGCCGAGAAACTGGACGAACCAGGGCCAATGGGTGCCGTCGTCGTTGTAGGCGGCGAAGTGAAAGCCGAGCCAGCCGCCGCCGTGCTCCATGTACTGCTCAAAGGCGGCGCGCTGCTGGGGTGTGTGCGCGGAATCGTTGAAGCAGAGGACGATCTGGACGTCTTTGAGCCGTTGCGGGTTCATGTCCTCCCAGTTGGTTGTGGATTCGAACTGGAAGTGGTCTTTCCGGGCCGCCGCGGCGAAGAATTTCACCGCGTCCTGGGCGAAATCGACGTGATCGCGCTCGACGTCGGTGGAGTAAAAGGCGAGGACGTGGATGGGTTTGCGGCCGGCGGGATGGGCCGCCGCGGCCGCCAGCACGAAGATTGCGAGGGAGAGGACCGTTTTTCGGATCATTGCTGCGCCGCCCAAAGGATCGAGTTGTGAACGAGCGTGGTGAAGGCCGCGTTTTGAAAGAGCTCGCCGTGGTGGCCCATAAAGATGTATACGTTTCGCGCCTTGACGTGCTCGTTGGTCCAGACGACCGGGTGGTCGCCCATTTTGATTTGGCTCGGGGGCGCGTAGGCGCCTTCGTCCACGCTCGCCAGGACGCGCACATTGGGCCGCGGCGATTTGTCGTAGGTGTACCACTCCTCGTTTTCGATGATGAAATGGACGGGCAGGTTCTTCATCACCGGGTGCTCCGGCGCTTCCACGGTGACCGTTCCGGTGACGAAGGTGGGAATGTATTGGGTGAAGCGAATGCCGCCCATGAAGCTGGAAAACCAGGGCCACATGGGGTAGCCGTCGAACTCGCCGAGCAAGGTGGCGTGATGGAAGCCGATCCATCCGCCGCGCCCTTCTTCGATATAACGCTCAAAGGCGGCCATCGCCTTGGGAGTCCACGCGTAGGGAGGGAAGTTGAGCTGGATGAAGAGCTTGTAGTGCGACAGGAAGGCGTCGTCGATGGCGTCGGTGTCTTCGATGTAATCGACTGTGAAGCCATCCGCGGCGGCCTCGCGCGCCAGCCAGACCTTGGCCGCATCGACGAACGGCTTGTGAATGCCGCCTTTTTCAGCGATGGCGACGGCTTTGAACTTCGGAGCCGCCTGCTGGGCCGCGGCGACGCCGGCAAGACTCAGAAATGCGATGGCGGCCGGGACCATCAGAAGGGAACGGAGCGGTCCGGACGCCAGTGGGTGTTTGCGCGACATGGATGGCCCCCTTCTCTCTTGAGATGCTGCAAGCGTTCATGCCCATTGAGACGGCGGGCGGCCTTGCCGGAAGCTCGGCCCGCGCTTGCGCAAGCTGCTCATTGTGAGCATACTTAGTAATCAAGGTGAAGTATCTCATGAATTTTCGATTCCAGCGAGCGCCGCGCCGAAGCGCGTCGAGCGCGATTTTGTCCAGGAGTCTCCTGGCCGTTTCCATCGCGGTCATGGTTCCGTCCGCGCCGGCGCAGGCTCCGCTCGACCCGCCGAAGAGCGGTCTGACCAACCCGCGGGCCATTGTCTTCAGCCCGGCCACGGGGAAGGTCTACGCCGTGGACACCGCCCGCGGCGCGGTGCAAGTCTATTCAGGCGCGAGCCCGGGCGCAAGTCGTGACCCGCGCCGCGTGCCTGTGGGTTCGGCGCCGGTTTCGGTGGCTGTGAACGCGGCCAACGGCATCGCCTACGTGGCCAACGCCGGAGACGGCACGGTGAGTGTGATCGACGGAAGCTCGGATTCGGTCGTGGCCAGGGTCCCGGTCGGCAGTCACCCCTACTCGATCGCCGTCGACTCGGCCACGGGCAAGGTCTATGTGACGCACACATATAGCGACCAACTCAGCATCCTCGACGGGGCGACCAACACGGCAACGGATCTCAAAACGGGCGGGTCCGACCTGATCGCGATCGATTCCCAGAGAGGGACGATCTATCTGCTGGGTTACGGTGGCGCGGTGAAGGTGCTCGACATTGTCAGCGGACAACTCACCGAGCGGCCGGTGGGAAGGCACGGCTGGGGGCTTACGCTCGATGACGCGACCGGCCGGGTGTACGTGGCGCGCATCGAAGACGCCGCACTGGCCGCGCTGGACGGAGCTTCGGCATCCGCGCCGGCCGTTCTCGCCGCGGGCGCGATTCCCTGCGCGATCGCTGTGAATTCGAAGGCCAATACGCTCTACACGGCCAATTATGGGGAGAACACGGTCTCGGCGATCGACGCGAAGACGGGCCGCGTAACGGCGACAGTTGCGGTCGGCGACGGTCCCAAGGCGGTTGCCTTCGACGCCAGTCGCAATCGGGTGTACGTGGCGAACACGCACGGCGACAGCGTGACGGTGATCGACGCCGGGAACAACTCCGTTCTGGCGACAGTGCCGGCGGGGAGGAGCCCGTATGCGCTGGCCGTAGCTCCCGGTTCGGACAGGCTCTATGTGGCGAACGAGGCCGAGGGCAGCGCTTCGACCGCAATCGACATCGGCGCGATACACCGACAGGGCCAGACGCGCCCGATTCCGCCCGGTTGAGCGAAGATTTCTTACACGTTGATTGCCGCTTAGACGAAAATTTGACCTTGCATTCTCGTTGTGGTCCGTGTAGCCTTCACCCATCGCCGATTTCAGCAAGTGAGCCCAAGTCCGTCCCACGAGGCTTGCGACCACTTTCTTTAGAATCGTAACTAAGAAAGAGAGGCCTATGAAGCGCTTTGGATTGCCCATTTTCCTGCTTTCCCTCTGTCTCGCCGCTGCGCAGGGGATGGCCCAGACAGTGACCGGCGCGATTCGTGGCGCCATCACCGATCCCAGCGGAGCGATCGTCTCGGGCGCCGGAGTGATCGCGACCAACACCGCGTCCGGCGTCGAAACCTCAACTCGGACCAACGGAACCGGCGAGTACTCGATCCGCTTCCTGCAGATCGGGCAGTACAAACTCACCGTCTCGGCGTCGGGGTTTGAGACGGCCAATTACGGCCCGTTCGCTTTGGAGATCGATCAGACCGCAAGGATCGATATCCCCTTGAAAGTTGGATCGGCCACGGCCACCGTGGACGTCTCCGGCCAGATGCAGCCGATTCTCAACACGGAAAGCGCCACGCTCGGGGAGACATTCACCGAAAACACCATCAACAGTGTCCCTCTGAACGGCCGCGATTTCTCGCAGCTGACGGTGTACACCGTTGGAGCAGTTGCGCCGGGCTTCAATTCGTTCGGCATGGGCGACTCGACCGAACGCGACATCGATGGAGGCACTCAGGTAGCGGTGAACGGCAACCGTCAGCAATCGAACAACTATCTGCTCGACGGCCAGGAGATCAATGAGAACATCAACAACACCCTCGGCTACAATCCCAGCCCCGATGCGCTCTCCGAGGTCCGGGTTATCGAATCCAATGCGAATGCCGAATTCGGGAACGTGAACGGCGGCACCATCCTCGCCGTCATGAAGAGCGGCGGCAATTCGCTGCACGGCAGCGTCTTCGGTTATCTCAAGAACAACAATCTCGACGCCAACAGTTGGGCCAACGATAACAATGTCATCCCGACACCGAAATCGAAGTACACCACGACCCAGTTCGGCGGAACATTGGGAGGCCCCATTGTCAGGAACAAGCTGTTCTTCTTCGTCGACTATGCGGGCTTGCGTTACCACACAGGCGGGCAGCAGACATTGAGCATTGCTCCTATGCCGTTCCGTACCGGCGATTTGTCGTCTGTGCTTTCCGGTTTGGGAATTCAACTCTACGATACCCAGACAATTGACCCGTCCACCCATCAACCGAAAGCCTACGCGAACAATCAGATTCCGATCGCGAATCCCGTTGCGAAGTACCTCTTCAGCAACCTGAAGGCTTACCCGGCTCCCAACAACCCGACCAGCGATCCGGTTGGAATTCAAAACAATTTCATCGGCCCCAGCGCCAGCTTCACCAAGAACGATCAGGGAGACGCGAAGGTGGACTGGCAATTGAGTCCCAGCGACAAGGCCGCGTTCCGGTACTCTCAGGGATACGCGACGGATGGCACCACCGCCGACCCGCTCCCGGTGGACTTTCCCATCGCCAACAACTACCCCGACCATTTCTTCGACGCCAATTGGGTTCACACCGTTTCCCCGTCCATGGTGAACTCGTTCACCGCGAACTACGGAAGGATCCAGTTCAACAACGGCGTTACCACGGATCCATCCGGCGTCTTCGGGCTCACTGGCAACCAGGTGGTAGGCATTCCCGGCAATCCGCAAAAAACCGCCGGGTTCAGTCTGCAGAACTTTACGTCAGGCCCGGGCAACTCGCCTTCCACGGGCGGGGCTGGCTATCCAGCGTCCTTTGGAGCCAATCCCTCCCCTGAGATCTTCGTTGACAACGTCTATGGTTATTCCGACAACTTCACCTGGCAAAAGGGCAGGCACCTGCTGAAGTTCGGCGGCGAGTTCCTTCGCTACGAGCAGAACAGCTTCTATCCGGGCAACGATGGCGAACTGGGGACGTTCAACTATTCAGGCGTTTACTCGGAAAATCCGTACGCGACCAACCCCACGCCCTATTTCTTTTCCGACTTCCTCCTGGATCGCGTGGAGGACGTGCAGGTTGGCGCGGTCACTGGATTGACCGGCCAGCGTCAATGGCGGGATGGCATCTTCGCTCAAGACGATTTCAAAGTCGACTCGAAGCTCACCGTGAACCTGGGGGTTCGGTGGGAGTTCGACCAGCCCATCTATGAAGTGAACAACAAGATGGCCAACGTAAACATGACGACTCTGCAGATTGAGTATGCCGGAAAAGATGGGAACAGCCGGGCTCTCTACGACCCCGTCTACACTCAGTTTCAGCCCCGGATCGGATTTGCCTACCAGGTTGACCCGCGCTTCGTGGTCCGCGGCGGCTACGGCATCTCAAGTTACCTGGAGGGCACCGGCGCCAACCTCCGCCTGACTCAAAACCCGCCCTTCCACACCGACTTTGAACAAACGGGCGTCAGTCCCGTTCCGGCGTCGAAAACCGCTCCCTACTCTCCGGGCGTCTTCTACCAGGCGTCGAATGGCTTTCCGACTGCCCAGGTTCCCACCACCACTTTCTATATATGGCCCAAGGATCTGAAAGCGGCCATGACGGAAGAGGTGAGCCTCACAACCGAGTATCAAATCGCGCACGCGTCCACCATCCAGGTGGGGTATGTGGGCATTCTCGGGCACCATCTCACCGATCCTTACTGGGGCAACCAGTGGACATCGCCGACCGCCACGGCGCCCTACGCCAGCATTGTCGGCCAGGGCGGCGTCGCCAAGGTAACCCAGACCCAATCGGCCAGCAACTATAACGCCCTGCAGGTGGTCTACCGTCAGCACCTGACCGCCGGCCTGGAGCTGACGGCCAACTACACCTACTCTCACTCGCTGACCGACGACATCGGTTTCTACGGCATCAGCAACGTCGGCAGCGGC
>Ga0302320_10030863_pt1 | contig 10188 bp, 4 predicted proteins | sample Bog_T0_3_FD_202130 | JGI IMG/M metagenome (GOLD analysis project Ga0302320, IMG submission 202130) | Peat permafrost microbial communities from Stordalen Mire near Abisko, Sweden - Bog_T0_3 | ecosystem: Environmental > Terrestrial > Soil > Wetlands > Peat | place: Sweden: Abisko, Stordalen Mire...
ACTTGGCCAGCAATCAGTTGCGCTGGTGGCTGGCCGCCTTTGCCTATCTGCTGCTGGAGCGGTTGCGCACCCGGGGCCTGGCCGGAACGGACTGGGCCCGGGCGACGGTCGGGAGCGTGCGCGTGCGCTTGTTAAAAGTCGCGGCGCAAGTGCGCGTGAGTGTCCGCCGGGTGTATGTGCAAATGAACAGTGCTTATGCGTGGCAGGAACGCTTTCGCCGCTGCCATGAGCGCTTGCTCGCCCTGCGCGCTGCCAGTGGCTGACGTCACCGTCACCAATCCCGAGCCCGGCGGAGGAAAAACCCTCCGTTGCAGGCGGAGCGCGCCCAGCGTTTGGCAAAAAGACAGTTTTCACCCTCGCTTTGCGGCCAGCGCCAACTCGCTCGCTATACTGACCGTTAAAATCACTCCCCGCACAAAATTATCCGTTTATCCGACCGAAAACTTGCGCCTTAAACCAACCTATGAAATATCCGGGCTAGGGCGTCCAGGCGCGGTAGAAGCGGCGGTGGAAATTGGTTGAGGCCGGATCGAAGAAGTAAATTGGGTCGCCGCCCGCGGTGTTGGTGTAGAGGGGGGTCCAATTGACCAGGTTGGTCGAGCCATCCACGATCACTGTCTGGCCGGTGGGGCTGCTGAGGTTGAACCCGAACCGGTTGGTCAGGAAACCGAACCCGGCCCCGTGGGTGAAGATTTGCGGCGGGGGCAGGGTGACCACCAGCGGCACCACCGCGCTGGTCACGCTGCCGGAGGGGCTGGCGATGACCACCGAGTAGTTGCCGGCGTTGTTCGAACTGACGGAACCCAGGGTGAGCGCGGGCAGTCCGGCAAAATGCACTTCGCGGACGCGGTGGTTTCCGGCGTCAGCAATATACAAGTTGCCGGCGGCATCCACGGCCAGGCCGTAGGGCAAATTAAGGCCGGCGTTGGTGGCTGCGCCGCCATCGCCGGAATAGGCGCCCATCCCCGGGCTGGGGCCGTCGCCGGCCACGGTGGTGATGAGGCCGTTGGTGTCCACCATGCGGATGCGGTTGTTGCTTTGGTCCGCCACATACAGATTGCCCCGGGGGTCGCAGGCCACGCCGAACGGATCATAAAAAAGGGCGTTGGTGGCCGCGCCGCCATCTCCGGCGAAACCGTCCGCATTCGTGCCCGCCACTGTGGTGATGAAACCGTTGGCCCCCACCTTGCGGACGCGTTGAAGTCCGGCGGTGTAAAGATTGCCGGTGGCATCCAAAGTCACGGCAAAAGGATAATACAGGCTGGCGCTGACCGCCGGACCACCGTCCCCGGTGTCCCCGCTGGGATTGGAGTTGTTCCCCGCGACGGTGTTGATGAGGCCGTTGGTGCCCACCCGGCGGAGGCGGCTGTTGGCGTTGTCGGCGATATAGAAGTTGTTGGTGGCATCCACCGCCACGCTGGTGGGGCCGTTGAGCAGCGCATTGGTGGCCGCGCCGCCGTCCCCGGAAAACCCGGAGGCGTTGGTGCCCGCGACGGTGGTGATCAGGCCGTTGGCGGCCACCCGGCGGATGCGGTTGTTGGCGTTGTCGGCGATATAAAGATTGCCGGCGGCATCCAGCGCCACGCCGGTGGGGCCGTTCAGGCGGGCGTTGGTGGCCGCACCGCCGTCCCCGGAAAAGCCGAAGGCATTGGTGCCCGCCACGGTGGCGATGACGCCGTTGGTGCCCACCCGGCGGATGCGGTTGTTGGCGGTGTCAGCTATATACAGATTGCCGGCGGCATCCAGGGCCACGCTCAGGGGGGAGTTCAAGGCCGCGTTGGTGGCCGGGCCGCCGTCCCCCGCAAACGAGGCGGTGCCGGTGCCCGCCACGGTGGTGATGATAGTGTTGGCCAGATTGGTGCCGTTTAACCGCCATTGGTAGGTGAACGGACCGGGGCCGGCCGCCGCGACGCTGAACGTCACCGTGTCGCCCGCCGCGTTGGTCTGGCCCGCCGGCTGGGCGGTGATGGTGGGGGAGCTGTGCGCCCGAAAGGGCAGGGTCCACACCAGCAGGGCGCTGGCGGCGCAAACCAATGATTTGATCATGTTCTCTGGCGCGTTCATTTCCTCGGGTTCCCCGGTCTGATTGCAAGCCCGGATTGCCGGACACCTGGGATTCCCGCCCAAGGTCCTGAATGGCCGGCAGGGTGAAGAATTTGAATGCCGGTGACAAGCAAAATGGCAACAGGCGATGGACAATCCGTCCATCCCGAAGTGTTGGTGAATCTTTCGTACCGCAGGCCTCGAAATCCAATGCCGCCCGGTTTGCAAGGCCAAAAATTAACGCAAACTGTTGTAGTATAATTGGTTGCAACTCATATTCTGGGTAAAATTACCCGAAAACAACCAAAAAGTAACGCAACCTGTTTTAATACAATGCGTTACACTGCATATTGTGGATAAAAATAACCAAAAATAACCATAAATAACCAAAATAACAGTTTCGTTTTTTACCGGTTGGTCTGGCGGGAGCGTTTGCCGCGGGGCGAAACATGTTTCCGGTCGGCGTTCAGCCGGCGGATCGGCGAGCGGGCGGTGGAGCGCTCCTGGGCCTCGTGGAATTTGCGGATGGGCGCCACGGTTTTCGGCCGGGGTTTGGGCACGAGCAGGATGGGACAGCCTTCGTAACCAAAGGCCTTGCGCATCTCCCCGGCCAGGCTCTTTTTGTAGGAATCGGAAAAGAGTTCGTCGCGGTTGACAAAGAGCAGGAAGGTGGGGGGCGACTGCCGGACCTGGGTGGCGTAAAAGAATTTGAGGCGGTGGCCGGACGCGCTGACGGGCTGGCGGCGTTCCACCGCGTCGCGCAGGGTGCGGTTGAGCAGGGCGGTGGGGATTTTCTGCTGCAATTGCGCGGCGACGTAACGCACGGCCTCCAACAGCCGGTCCAGATGGAAGCCGGACTTGGCGGAGGTGAAGATGACCGGGGCGTAATCTAGGAAGAACAATTTCTGCTGCACCCACGAGCCAAACTCTGTGAGGGTGGTCAGGGTTTTGGGCTGGCCCTCGCGGCGCACCTTGTTCTCGCGTTTGACGATCTCCGCCTTGCGTGCGTCGCGCACTTCCTGGTCAAACAAGTCCCACTTGTTGACGACCACGATGCAGGCCCGCCGTTCCTCGACAATTTTATCAGCGATCTTCTTGTCCTGCTCCAGAATGCCGGACTCGGCGTCGAGCACCAGGATGGCGATGTCGCAGCGGGCGATGGATTCCACGGAGCGCTGCGCGCTGAAAAACTCGATGGAATCATCCACGCGCCGGGCTTTGCGCAGGCCGGCGGTGTCAATCAAGATGTACTGCGAGCGCACGCCGTCGGTCTCCACCTCGAAGGGGACGTCCACGGAATCGCGGGTGGTGCCGGGAATGGAAGAGACAATGACCCGTTCGGAATGGGTGAGGGCGTTGATGATGGAGGATTTGCCGACGTTGGGCCGGCCCACGATGGCAATCTTGAGGGGGCCGACAGGCCGGGCGGCGGGCAGGGCAACGGCCCCGGGTTCGGCGGGTTCAGCGGCGGGAATTTCCTCCTCCGTCGGGGCCGACACGGCTGGGGCGGGCGGCAGGAAGGCGAAGGCGGCGTCCATCAGGTTTTGGATGCCTTCGCCATGGATGGCGCTGACGGGCAGAACGGTGGGGAAACCCAGCGCGGCGAATTCATCGGCGTCCTTTTCGGCGCGGCAGGTGTCCACCTTGTTAACGGCGACGACAACGGGTTTGCCGCTCTGGCGGAGGCGGGCGGCAACTTCGCGGTCGAGCGGGACGACGCCCTCCTGGACGTTCACGACGAGGATGATGGCGGCTGCGGATTGGATGGCGATTTCGACCTGCTCAAAGGCGGCCTGGGTGATGACATCGCCGGCTTTTTCACCGCGCAGCAGGCCGATGCCGCCGGTGTCCACGAGTGTGTAGGGGCGGCCGCGCCATTCGGCCTCCACACTGACGCGGTCGCGGGTGACGCCGGGCTGGTTGTGAACAATGGCGATGCGTTTGCCCACGATGCGGTTGAAGAGGGCGGACTTGCCGACATTTGGGCGGCCGACGATGGCGATCAAATTTGACACTTCTACAGGATGCCGCATTGGGGAGGCGGGAGAAAGACTAAAGAAACGCCCTTCGGGCGGTCACGGTTGCAGCAACTCCCGATGGGGCTGGTGATCGCGGTTCCAGCGGACCAGGGCGGCGTCGCTGGTGTCGGTAAACAGAAATTGGAGCGTTGGGGTTTCAACATGACCGTCGCAAAACACGACGTTGGCCAGGCCCCGATGACGGGCCATAGATCGGCGAGTGCCGTCCAGCTTGTCGGACAACCCATAAGTCCGCCACAACCAGTTGTCTCCATCAATGAATACCCCGCCGCCCCCTTTGAAACCATCGCCGATGGCCATCATATCGGCGGGACTGGCCACGCCGGACTCATGCACAGGCGGGGCAGGAACCCGCGTGGCGCTCCAAACAAAGGACCCGCCCAGACCGAGGGAATTGGTGTCCGTCCGCGCGCACAAGCCTTGAACATTGTAGCCATAACTGAAAAGCGCCGTGTTGATTGGCCAGTTGGACGGTTTGTTCGCGGCGGGACATTTCCACACGGTTTCCCCCGACCTTTTGGAAAACGGAACCCGGTTCGTGGTGGGACTGCCCGGCACGGACAGTTCGGTGTATTGCAAGGCCGTCGTCCACATCGACATATGTTCGGGATATGCTCCCTGGCGATAGCCCGGATTCCCTTCGAGGGAATAAACGTCATTGTCGGCCACAAAGGCCAGCAGGGCCATTCCGAGTTGACGCACGTTGCCAGCGCACTGAATTTGCCGCGCCCGGTCCCTGGCCCGGGCGGTGACCGCCGCCAGCAGCGCGGCAAGCACTCCGAGGATGGCGATGACCACGAGCAGTTCAACCAAAGTGAGTCCGACGCGATGACGCCTTTGCATACAAGCTATCTGACCAATCAACGGGACAAGTGTTTTGATTTAATCCGAGCCCCGTCACCTTGCCTGCTGCGAAACGAGCCGGGCGCACTCCGGGGTCAACGGGGTGGGGGAAGGGGAAAAGCTCCAAGCCGGTTTGTCTCGCCTTAATCCGATCTTAAGGTGGGCGAGGTTAGCTTCAGGTGGTCTCAGGGTGCGGTGGGGCGGTTTGACTTTTGGCGGGGCTGAGGTAGGTTAACCCGTGTAATTACCAGATTTTGAACGCGACAACCCGAATGATGGACGGTCGGTGCAGGCAACGTGGCGGACCAGCATAACTGATGATTTTCAACGGCAAGTTCTTGACGGGATGGTTTTTTGGGGTGGCGGGCCTGCTTTGGGCCGGAGTCATTTCATCGGCCGGCGTGGATTTAAAGGTATTGCCCGGGCATGTGCCCGCGCTCACCGCCAATCTGACCCCGACCGGCCGGGTGGTGGCGACCAATCAATTATCCTTGGCCATTGGCCTGCCCCTGCACAACGTGGCGGCGCTAAACGATTATCTGGCGCAAGTATATGATCCGGCCAGCCCCACTTACCGGCAATTTTTGACGCTGGCGGAGTTCACTGACCAGTTCGGCCCGACGAAAGATGATTATGCGGCGGTCCAGGCATTTGCGCGGACGAACGGCTTGACGGTCACGAAGACATACGACAACCGGTTGGTGCTGGATGTGGCCGGGCCGGCGGCGGCGGTGGAACAGGCCCTGCATGTCACCCTGCGGACATACCGGCATCCCACCGAGGCGCGGGATTTCTTTGCGCCGGACACCGAGCCGACGGTGGGGGCGGCGTTGCCGGTGACGGACATCCAGGGCCTGAGCAATTTGGTGCGACCCCGCCCCCGGCTGCACACGCGGGCGGTGGTGACGAACGCAGCTTCCCGAAGCGGTTCCTCCCCGGACGGCCAGGGCGGCTATTTTGGCAACGATTTCCGCAATGTCTATGCGCCGGGCGTGACGCTGACCGGGGCGGGACAGAGTATCGGGTTGCTTGAGTTCGATGGTTTTTATGCCAGCGACATTTCCAGCTATGCGTCGGAGGCAGGAGAAGGCCGGTCCAACATTCCCATCCAGACCGTTTTAATTGACGGTTTCAGCGGCACGCCGACGACCGGTTCGGGCAGCGGGAATCCGGAGGTTTCCTTGGACATTGAAATGGCCATGGATATGGCTCCAGGATTGGCCAGCATCGTGGTGTTTGAAGGGCCACCGACCGGGCAACCCAATGACGTCTTGAATTCAATGCTGTCCAGCAGCAGCACGGTTAAGAATCTGAGCAGTTCTTGGGGCTGGGGCGGCGGGCCGAGCAAAACCACCGCCACGATTTTCACCAACATGGCCGCCGTGGGCCAGTCGTTTTTCAACGCGGCCGGCGACAGTGACGCGTTCACGACGGGTGCCACGTCCGCCAACGGGGTGGACAATACCTCCTTGCAAAACACTCCCTCCAGTTGCCCCATCATCACGCAGGTGGGTGGGACGACGCTGACGACCGGCGCCAATGTGGCCTACAGTTCCGAGACGGTGTGGAACTGGGGGTATGACTCGAGTGCGGGGGCTTATGTGGGCAGCAGCGGCGGCATCAGTTCCTACTATGCCATTCCGAGCTGGCAGACGAACATCAACATGCCGGCCCGGAGCGGCTCGGCCAGTTATCGGAATATTCCCGATGTGGCGTTGACTGCGGACAATGTCTATGTGGCCTATGGCGATGGCAGCAGCAGCAGCGGTTTTGGCGGCACAAGTTGCGCCGCGCCCTTGTGGGCGGGGTTCACGGCGCTGGTGAACCAGGAAGCGGCGGCCGTCGGCAAGCCGGTGGTGGGGTTCATCAATCCGGCCCTCTACGCCATCGCGGCAGGTGGAAACTATAGCTTGTGTTTCCATGATGTCACAACCGGCAACAACACCTCGTCCAGCAGTCCGAATTTGTTTTACGCGACGAATGGTTATGATCTTTGCACCGGGTTGGGCACCCCGAACGGTGCCGGCCTCATCGCCGCCTTGGTGAGCACCCCGGCCTTGGTGGTGACGCCGACGACGGGGGCCGCCGCCGGCGTGGCAGGCGGGCCGTTCAGCATTTCGGCCGGCAATTTTGTGCTGACCAACACCAGCAGTTCGCCGCTGACGTGGTCGGTGATCAACCCGGCGGCGTGGCTGGCCCTGTCACCGGCGAGCGGCACTTTGGCGGCGGCGGGGCAAGCCAATCTGACCTGCAGCCTTACCGCCGCCGCCGCCAGCCTGGCGGCGGGGACTCACACGGACGGGCTGATCTTCACCAACCAAACGGCGCAGGCGGCGGCGGGAGGATCATTCACCCTGCAGGTCAATCAGCCTTTGGTGGTGTCGCCGACGAACGGATTCAACGCGGCGGGGCCGCTGGGCGGGGCGTTTAATGTGACGTCGCAGACCTACAGCCTGACCAACGAGGGTGCCGGTTCGCTGACGTGGAGCCTGCTCAACCTGCCCGCCTGGTTGAGCGCCGGCCCGGACGGCGGCACGCTGGCGGGTCAGGCGCAAACCACGCTGACCCTGAGCCTGAACGCGGCGGCGGACGGCCTGGCGTCCGGGGTTTACAAGGCGACAGTGCTGGTGACCAACGCCACCGGCCTGGCGGCGAGTCTGCCGTTCAGCCTGACAGCCGGCCAAAACATCGTGAGCAACGGAGGCTTTGAGACGGGCAGTTTCTCGGACTGGACGCTGGTGGGCGATACCACGGTTGGTCGCGGACGCCATCAGACCATTTATGACGCCGTGGAAAGCTCGAATGCTTATCCCGAAGTCGTCCATGCCGGTGCCGATGGCGCATTTTTGGGGGACAACAAACTGGCGACCCTTTCGCAAACGCTGGCGACCGCGGCGGGCCAACAATATCTGCTTTCCCTATGGCTTGACAACCTCGAGAGCGGTTCCGTCCAAATTTTTCAGGTCCATTGGGGCGGCGCCCTGCTCTACGGCGTCACCAACCCGCCGGCGTTTGCCTGGACCAATCTGCAGTTCATCGTCACCGCCACGGCCAACGCCTCACAGCTCCAATTCGGCGCGGAAAATGATCCGAATTATTTTGGTCTGGACGACGTCAGCGTCATCCCGTTGGCGCCGCCGGGTTTCAAATTGGTGCAGCAAAAATCCGCCAATTTTAATCTGACCTGGAACACGGCGCCCGGGCTGGTTTATCAAATCCAGTACAGCACCAATCTGCTTTCGACCAACTGGTTGAATTTGGGCGCGCCGCAGACGGCCGCCACCAGCACGCTGAGCCTCACGGACACCAACGCGTTGGTGAATTCGCCCGCCCGGTTTTACCGGATTGTGGAACAGCCGTGAAAGTTGGGGGAGGACGGGGCGGCCTCCGGCCGGCTCAAGCTTCCGGCGACCGGTGCATCCTGAGGTTATTGGCAAGGGTTGGACGGGCGCGCCAATTTGGCGGACGGGCTTCGGCTGGGCGGCACCCACTAACGCCCCAAAAAACGAAACTGTGATTTTGGTTATTTATGGTTATTTTTGGTTATTTTTCATCCAAATATTCGCTGTAACACATTGCATTAAAACAATTTGCGTTAGTTTTTATGTTGTTTTCGGTTGATTTCACCTGGAATATGCATTGTAACCAATTATATCACAACGGCTTGTGTTAATTATTGGGCCTGCAGGCGGGGCGGCGGCGGACTTCGAGGTCGGCGGTACGAAAAATTGACCCACAACTTCGGGATGCACGGTCCGGCGACCTCTCATTCGATTCAAGGCCACCGACAAAGTCGGAACGTGAGCAAACGCTGCGCCGGGTGGGGCTCCAGCCGGCAGGCCGGGCACAGGGGGTCGGGTTTCGAGTTTCGAGTTTCCGGGAACAAAATTTAAATCAGGACTTGACCCCAAACGCGAAGGGTGGGGGGACGAGGCGGTGGGCGGATGTGGGGACGAGCCGTCCCCACCCCGACTTTGTCGGCAGCCTTGGCATTCAATCCCCGGTCATTCAATCGCCGGTTGACATGGAAATCCAAATCAACTAACACCGTGTCTTATGTTCACCGCGACACCCCATGAGTCCGGGACCGGGCCGGCTTTCCCGCCCGGGTATTTATTCGGCTTAATGCTCGGTGGATTCCTCCTTGGCGCCGTTCAAATCGCCGGGGCGGTGCAATTTTCGATTTCGGATCCGGTCGAATTCAGCCAGATCATCAACACCAACGCCGTTTTCACCACGAACATCAATTACCTGAAGAACACCTTGCTGGAGGGACCGGTGTGGATTCCCAACGGCCAGTACCTGGTGTTCAGCGAAGTGGACAGCAATCACCTCGTGAAACTGGTCCCGCCCAACACCCTCACGACGTTCCTTTCGCCGCCGGCGGGGGCGAACTACAACGGCAACATTTTGGACGTGCAGGAGCGTTTAATTTCCTGCGAATGCGGGAGCAGCGGGTTCCAGATTGTGATGACCACCAACGGCGTGATTGTTCCGCTGGTGACCAAATGCAACGGCCTGAAGTTTATTTCGCCCAACGACGTCTGTGTCAAATCCGACGGTTCCATCTGGTTCACCGACACGGGCGCCAACAGCGGCATCTCCGCAGCCGCGTACGGATATCAAGCCGGCTACTATGTGTACCGGTTTTACGAAACCAACGGCAATGCGACGGTGGTGCCGGTGATCACCAGCGGCATCCAGCGGCCCAACGGCATCTGTTTCTCGCCGGATGAAACCAAATTGTATGTGGCCGACGACGGCATCAATTGGAATCTGGACAACATCATGGTCTATAACGTCACCAGCAGCAACACCTTGACCGGGGGCAAATTATTCTGCACCGTCAACGGCGGCTTTGCTGACGGATTCCGCTGTGACAGGGACGGGCGGATATGGTCCACCTCCGGGGAAGGCGTGGATATTATCGCCCCGGACGGCCATCGGATTGGAGCCATATTGATGGGCAACCGCCCGAACAACCTCTGTTTTGGCGGCACGAATTATCAAACGCTGTTCATGGCCGCCGAGCCGGACATCTATTCATTTCCGGTGCTGGTGGCGGGCGCGGCCGCGGATAAGAAAGTGGCCGCCCACGCCACCGGAACGAATTTCTATGTCTCCTGGCCCGCCCCCTCGACGGGATTCCACTTGCAGGCGGCGAATTCGCTGGGCGCCCAGGCGGGGTGGAACAATGTCACCAATGCGCCCCAAGCCACCAATGGGTGGAATCAAGTGGGTCTGCCCGCCACGAACGCCGCCG
>Ga0302320_10030868_pt1 | contig 10187 bp, 6 predicted proteins | sample Bog_T0_3_FD_202130 | JGI IMG/M metagenome (GOLD analysis project Ga0302320, IMG submission 202130) | Peat permafrost microbial communities from Stordalen Mire near Abisko, Sweden - Bog_T0_3 | ecosystem: Environmental > Terrestrial > Soil > Wetlands > Peat | place: Sweden: Abisko, Stordalen Mire...
CGCCCGCACTGAATTAGGCCCGCTGTTCGAATAGGATCGAGCGAAGGCGAGCACCGCCTGCCCCACCTGCGGGCTACTGCAAATTCCACGACCTGAGGAGTTCTGAAGATCAGCCAGGAGACGCTGGAAGTCCACAGCTCGCTGCTGAAGTTCGGAACTCCTGATGTCGGCCGGGGATTTCGGATAGTTGGGGAAAATTGACCTGAGCCATGACGTGGCGCGAACACTCGTGTCTGCGGCGCCGAGACTCTGGACTCCTGATGTCGCCCGCAATTTCGGCTGGCCCGGGGAAATAAGGTGAGCCACTTCGGGCCGCCACTCGCTGGCGAGCGTTTCCAAGGTGGGGCAGACTTCAGTCTTCCCCAGAGGGGACCCCGGGCTTCAGCCCGCCCTCCTGCCAACGATGTGAGACCTGCGGCGGGCGGACTGAAGTCCGCCGCAGGCTGAAGCCTGGCCCCACCGCCCGGCTCAGCCTAATTCCATGACATCAGGAGTCCAGAGACTGGCCCAGGGGGCACCCCCGGCGCTCCGGGACGGTGAATGCCGCTCGCGAAGAGGGTCGAGATGAGTCTCGACCCAGCAGGCAGGAGTGCCTGCGCCACGAAAACGGGCTCATCCCAAATTCCACGACGTCAGGAGTTCTGAATGTAGTCCTGCGCGACTAACACCGCATTAGCCGGTTCATAAGCACCGGTTCCCTCTTGCTAATTTCTATATTTCTGCTATTGTGGAAATATGAGCGCGGCCGTCAAATCAGCCATCAAATCGAAGACCAATGCGGAACAAGTGGCCCGGTATGCGGACATGCTGGCCGCCATGGGGGCGGAGCCGCGGCTGCGCGTCATGCAGCTTCTGCTTTCCGCCCACCCGGACGGCCTGATCGTGGGAGAACTTCAAAGCGAACTGGGCATCCCGAATTCCACCCTTTCGCACCATTTGGAAAAACTCAAGAGCGAGGGCCTGGTGAAGGTCCGCCGCGACAGTACTTTTCTTTGGTATACCGCCGACACCGAGGCCCTGCAGGGGTTGCTCGGCTTTCTGTACGCCGAATGCTGCACCCGGAACAAGGCCGTAAAACCGGAGGCCATCATTCAGCTCTGCAAGTAGAATGGGGAGTCTTATGGAAATCAAAGAGATCGTGAAAGAGAAATACGGGCAGGCCGCGTTGCGCGCCGTCCAGGGCCAGGGCAACGCCTGTTGCGGCGCGAGCGCCTGTTGCGGCCCGGAATCGTGGGACCCGATCACAGCGGACCTCTACGACGAACAACAGAAGGCCGGCATTCCCGCCAAGGCCATCCTTGCCTCGCTCGGCTGCGGCAATCCTACCGCCCTTGCTCAACTGAAACCTGGCGAAATTGTCCTCGATCTCGGGTCGGGCGGCGGCCTCGACGTACTGCTATCCGCCAAGCGCGTGGGGCCGGCCGGCAAGGCGTATGGCCTGGATATGACCGATGAAATGCTCGCCCTGGCGCGCGAGAATCAACGCAAAGCCGGAGTCGAAAACGTGGAGTTTTTGAAGGGCGAAATCGAAAGCATCCCTTTGCCCGATAACAGCGTGGACGTCATCATCTCCAATTGCGTGATCAATCTCTCGGCCGATAAGGACCGCGTGCTCGGTGAAGCGTTCCGCGTGCTGAAGCCCGGCGGACGCTTCGCCGTGTCCGACGTTGTGGTGCGAGGCGAGGTTCCCGCGGAGGTAAGGCGCAACATGGAGCTATGGGTCGGCTGCATCGCGGGGGCGCTGCGCGATTACGACTATGTCGCCAAGCTGGCCAGGGCCGGTTTCGACGGGATCGACATTGAGCCGACCCGTATTTACACCATCGACGATGCGCGGCAGTTTCTCACCGGTGAGGGTCTCGATGCCGACGCGATCGCGCCGCTGGTAGAGGGGAAATTCATGAGCGCGTTCGTCCGGGCAGTGAAGCCTCCCGCAAAGGAGTGCTGAGGCGCTCGGCACGGCTCTCCCGTTGGCCAATGCCCCGCACTCTCATAGTTCGCAGGCCGCCCGATAAGAGTCACCAGTGCCGCCCATGCAGCCACACTTCAAAACCGTCGCCGCCACTGCGGGGGTCACGGCTCACTGCCGGCGCACAGGAAGCTGGCTGGTCGCAGCATAGCCGGCACTTAGGGGCCGCGAAGAAATAAGCCGACCAAATCTCTCGAACGTGCGCAATCGCTCCCTAACGGGGTGCCCTCTGGGCCCGGCTCTGTCAAATGCGCATGCCGAGCCGCGCGCGGGAGCAAGCGGTTGGGTCTGAGTGCACAGGATATTTCTTCGCGGCTGCTTAGGTGTCGGTGGCGCCCGACTGCAACGGGCGACGCACGTTCTTCTTTAGCTCCAACGAGTCTTGTCCCGTTGTACTCCTGCTGTTACTTTTGTAGCGTAGGAAACATGCATGCCCCGCCGAATTGCGGTCACGGTCCTGGCATTGCTGCTGGGAGCCGCCGTACCCGCCAGTGCGCAAGACTGGCGTGCCGGCACCGACTCGCGTGTCGAACTTATGAGCATCCTGTTCCGCCTCGCCGGAAACCAGGAATACCGCCAATGCCGCGTCGCGGCATACGATCGGGCAATTGAAAGTTACTTCGCCCCCTACCGCGATCACGACGCGGTGCAATGGGCGCACTCCCTGGGTATCGCCTTCGCCGCCCCGATGAACCTGGCGGTCCACGTACGGGACGTCGATACCCTTGACGAACTGGTCCCTTTCGACCGGCCGGGGCTGCATCTGTACGAAGGTTGGAATCCCGCCAAAGCTCGCGACTTCCTGAGCGCCGTACGGCGATTCGCCGCCGACACCAACTTCCAGGCTTTTCTGACATCGCAGCAGCCGTTGTTTTCCGCCACGGACGCCCGCCTGCAAGCGTTCATCCGGGATAAGGCGGATCTCGACTGGTTCGCACGCTTTTTCGGCCCTTCCTTGCCGGCTCGCTTGAACATCGTTCCCGGAATGGCCAACGGCGCTCCCAGCTACGCGGCGCGTTTCATAGACGCGTCCGGCGCGCAGCAGATCTACGCCATCCCCGGCGTTTCCAAGGTAGACTCCGCGGGGCTTCCGGTGTTCGACTCCGATTGGCGCGCCGTCCGGTGCACCAACTGGCGGATGTCTACGTGAGCCCGGCCGCCGGCGAATTCGGCCCGCAAATGGAGAAGCCCGCCAGCCAGATCTACACCCACGTCTCCGCCGCCATGCAGCGCCAGTCTTACGGGAACTGGCGGCTCATGCTGAATGCCTCGCTGGAGCGCGCCGCCGCCATTGAATATGTGAGCGAACATGACGGGCGGGACGCGGCGCGCGCGGCGATCCGGCAGGAAAATGCGCGATCGTTCGTGTGGATGGGCGGTCTTGTTGACCTCCTCGAAACCTACCGGAACGACCGCCGGCAGTACCCCACGTTCCAGTCGTTCATGCCGCGCGTGGTCGAATTCTTCGCCGCTGTCGCGCCCACCACGACGGATTTGCTGGATCGTTTTCAGCCGAAAGTGCTCTCCACCAGCATTCCGGATGGCGCGCGCGATGTCGACCCCGGCACCACGGCGATCATCGTCCGGTTCAGCATGCCCATGAGCCGCGTCGGCCCGGCCAAGAGCGCCAAACTCAGCGGAGGGCGCTTCGATGCCGGCGGTACGGCGATTACCATTCCCGTCGCTTTGGAACCGGACCGCGACTATACGATTCCGTTGCGCTGGTCGGGAGGGCAAGCTTTTGTCAGTGCGGACGGTGTTCCGCTGCCGGCTACGTTGCTGCGGTTCCGCACGGCCGCCGCATCCTCGCCGCGGAAACAATGACTCCCGAACTGTACGTTTTGCCCCTCGGGGATGCCGGGTATCTGGTGTACGCCCCGTTACGCCGCGCGGCGCTGATTGCGGACGCCGCGATGGTGCGCCTGCTGCGCGAAGAGCCGGCCGCCACCGGTGACGGGAAAACGCCCGGCGCCTCGCCTACGGGGCCTCCGCGGCCTGTTTCCGCCACCCTGCTTCTCACCAATACCTGCAATCTCCGCTGCCGTTATTGCTACGCGGCAGCCGGCGAAGCTCCCCCCCAATTCATGCAGCCCGAGACGGCGCGGCGCGCCATCGACTTCGTGGCCGCCAACGCCGCATCTGCCGGAGCGGCATCCTTTGAAGTCAATTATCACGGAGCCGGGGAGCCGACGGCGCATTGGAAACTGCTCGCGGAATCGCACCTCTACGCCCGTGGGGTCGCCCGATCGTGCGGTTTGCGCCTGCGCGCCTCACTCACCACCAATGGAGTACTCACGCCCGCTAAACGGGCATGGATCGTCTCCCACCTGGATAGCGCCACCGTCTCGTTTGACGGCTTGCCGGAAGTTCAGGATGCCAACCGGCCCTTTCCGTCCGGCCGCGGTTCGAGCGACATCGTCCTCGCCACTTTGCGGGCATTCGACCGCGCCGGCTTTCGCTATTCCATCCGCATGACGGTCACCGCCGAGGGAGCGCCCCGCCTGGCGCACTCCATCGCGTATATTTGCCGCCGCTTCCGGCCGCGGGCCATTCAGGTGGAACCCTTGTACCGCATGGGACGAGGCCGCGATGCGGCCGACGCGGAAACCGCCGTTTTCATCGAGTCGTACCGCGCTGCGCAGCGCACATCCGCCAAGGCCGCGAGACTCCTCCGCTTCTCCGGCGCTCGGCTGGGAAGCCTGACGAATCGCTTCTGCGGGGTGGCCAACGACAATTTTTGTGTGTCCCCGGCGGGAAATATCAGTGCTTGCCACGAAGTCGCCGACGAGCATCAGCCATGGGCCGAGCGGTTCTTCTACGGGCGCCCCTCCGACGGCCCGTCCGGCTTCGATTTCGACGAGCGGGTGTACAGCGCCCTTCGCGCCCATACCGTCGACCGCCTGGAGTATTGCGCCGGATGCTTCGCCAAATGGAACTGCGCGGGCGATTGTTATCACAAGTCCCTGCATTGGAATCCCGAGGACTTCGCCGGCGCCGGCCGCTGCGACATCATTCGCGCCCTGACCAAAGACCAGATCCTGGCAAAAATCACCGGCTCCGCCCGTGGGTTCCGGCAGGGCTAGCGCGTTGCTGGCCTACTGGCGATGAGAGTCCTCTGAACTCCTGATGTCATGGAATGAGAGTGATCTCTTCGAGTCCGGGCAAAGACATTATTGGCCACGGATAAACACAGATGAACACGGATAAGACAAAAAACAAGGATTGTTCTTATCTGTGTTCATCTGTGTTCATCCGCGGCTAAATTTGTTCTGCGAAGTGGTGGCTCAGTCTGATTCCTCGGCGGCTCCAGAATGCCGGGCGATATCAGGAGTCCAGAGTCTTCGGTGGGGCCGGCGGTGCTCGCCTGCCCGCCGGTCCTCGCTGAACCAAGCCCGCTGCCTAAGAAGCCGCGAAAAAATATCCTGTGCACTCACGCGCGCGGCTCGGCATGCGCATTTGACAGAGCCGGGCCCAAAGGGCACCCCGTTAGGGTGCGATTGCGCACGTTCGAGACATTTGGTCAGCTTATTGTTTCGCGGCCCCTAAGCAGGATAGAGGGCAGGCGAGCACCGCCTGCCCCACCCTTTGAAGCCTTCCGTCCTTGCAAGGAAGGCTCAACCCAGTTTCCCTGGTAGCCCGAAATTCAGAACTCCTGTTGTCGTGGAATTTGCAGTGAGCCCGCCGGGGGGGCCGGCGGTGCTCGCCTTCGCTCGATCCTATTCGAACAGCGGGCCTAATTCAGTGCGGGCGGGCAGGCGGCACCGCCTGCCCCACCTGCGAAGCTCTGGCCATCGAAAGGAATGGCTCAGCCCATTTTCCCCGCCAGGCAGAAAATGCCGGGCGAGATCAGGAGGTCTGAGTCTCGACCCCGCAGGCAGGAGTGCCTGCGCCACAAAAACGGGCTTTCCGGTGCGGCAGGACTAATCCACGGTAGCTCCAAAAGCCTACTATTAGAACAACAGAGATTCAGGTATTCTAATCCTGGATAACAAAGCGGGGCGGTCATGAAAACCAGATTTGACGACCGGATTTCGAATTTCCCTCTGCCTCCAAACGCGGCCAGCGCTCCCCCCTGCGCCTCTCTGACTCGTCGAAACCTGATGGGCCTGCTCACCGCGGGGGCCTTCGCCGGCTTTCCCCGCAACGCCCGGGCAGCGGTCTGCCCGGCCGGCGCCTTCGCTCATGCGATCTCCCTCACCAGCCTGAGCTATTTCCCCGACGGGAACACTCTGATCAGCGCGGGGCGGGACAGTTTCGTAAAGTTCTGGACCATTCCTAATGGCGCCCTGTTTCGTTCGATCCCTACCGACGCCGTTCCCCTCCAAGTGGCCGTGAGCCCCGACGGAAGCCGCATCGCCGTAGCCATGCAGAGCGGCCATCTGGAACTCTGGTCGGCCGATGGTGCGGCGCGGCTCGCTCTGGTGGGACACACGGATACCGTCAACCGAGTCGCCTTCACGGCGGACAGCGCCCAACTGGTCTCCGTCAGCCAGGATCGAACTACCAGGATCTGGTCCGTGGCAGAGGCGAAGCTGCTGCGCAGTTTTTCCGACACGGACGCCATGGCCCAGGTGGCCGTTCCACCGCCCGCTCTTATCCCGGCAGCCAGGGGCCGCGCACCGCAACGGCGTTTGCTGGTGACCTCGGGCACTCAGGTATATCTGCGATCGCTCACCACCGGAGCGGTCCTGCAAACCGCCGCCGGCAAAGCTCTCGCCCTGAGCCCCAACGGCCGGCACCTTGCCGCTCACGACGGACAGCGCCTCTACATGTACGCTTTTCCAAGCCTGGTTCCCATCGTTTCGCTGCTCGGCCAGGCGACTGCGACATCCCTCTCGTTTAGCGCCGATGGAAAGCTGCTGGCCATCGCCTACGCGTCCGCGCCGGCGCAACTCTACTCCGCGCCCGATCTGACCTTGATCGCCCAACTGCCAGGGAACGGAGGGCCGTCTCTGTCGACGGCCATGGACCCGCGGAATCGCTATGTCGCCGTGGCCTCCGCCAGGAACATTTATCTTTATGAGTTGCCGTCCGGCGCCACCGTATCGGTCTGCTTCATGGACATAGCCGCATCCTCCCCGGCGTGCGGCGGGTTGCAGTACATCGCCGGCGGCACGGTCTACACCCTCGGTTGTGGAGAGTCGCTTCCGGCCGGTTTCGGGTGCTCCTGCAACTGCGTGCCGGGAGACTGCCCCTGCGTGTACGATACCGGCTGCTCCTGCGATTCGGATACCGGATGCAGTTGCGTTTCCGACACCGGATGCAGTTGCAATTCCGACACCGGCTGCTCCTGCGTCGGCGATATCGGATGCTCCTGCGATTCCGATTACGGATGCGGTTGTGTCGACGATTCCGGTTGCGGTTGTGTCGACGATTTCGGTTGTGGATGCGACGGCGATGCCGGCTGCGGATGCGATGGCGACGCCGGCTGTGGGTGCGATGGCGACCTGGGGTTTCGATAAGCGGATCAACCCAGGCAGTACAACTGCCGACATGTCGTGGAATTTGCAGTGAGCCCGCAGGTGGGGCAGGCGGTGCTCGCCTGCCCTCAATCCTATTCGAACAGCGGACCTAATTCAGTGCGGGCGGGCAGGCGGTCTGAGATTTGTCGCTTCGCGCCTCTCACAACGTTCTCAGACTCGCTGAAACTAGAAGTTCAGGCGCATCACGAATTCCAGGCTGCGTGCGCCCGGATCGTTGGTGTTATTGAGGTCCCGGAAGGCCGAGGTGGTCTGTCCGAAGGAGGAATTGACGGTGGCGTTGATGTTGCCGCCGGTAGCCGCGCCGCCCGGGACCAGAATGTTGGGATGATTGAAGACGTTCAGCGCCTCGGCGCGGAACTCCAGGTTCAATCGTTCCTTGATCTGCGTGCGCTTCACCAGGCTGGCATCCCATTTGGAGAACCACGGGCCCCAGAGAAATACCTGATCGCAAATCTGGCCCGCGGTGTTGCACGGCCCAATATAAGGCGCGGTGGGGACGAACGTCCCGCTGATGTTGAAGGCCGCAAGAGTATTCTGTAACAGGGCCTGCGGCAGGTAATAGGCCGTGCCGGTAGTTACTCCGCTGGCACTAACCTGGCTCGTAAAGTTGAGCCCCACGTCGTTCTGCAACTGCTTGGCAGTCATGTTGTGCAGCACCACGCCGCCGTCGTTCTGGTTAAACGTGTCGCGGCCGCTGACTATGTTGATCGGGGTGCCGCTTTGCACCCGTCCGACGCCGGCGATCTCCCAACCACTTACAACTTTGCCCAGCACGCCGTGCGCCCCGGAAAGAAGCGAGCGGCCCTGGCCGAACGGCAACTGGTAGATCCAGGTCATCTTGAAACCGTTGCGGATGTCGAAAGTGGTGGGACCTTTATTCCCGCCCCAATCGCGCAGGGTGGGCGTGTTCGAATCGGTCAGCGATTTGGAGAACGCATAGCTTGCCTGCATTTGGAGACCGGCGGCGAGGCGCCGGCGCACTTCCACCTGGCCGGAATTGTAGGTGCTCGAATTGCGGTTGGTCATCTCCGTGGAGTTGCCCCCGTTGTTGGGGTTCACCTGGAAGATGTTGATGGGATATCCCGCTTTGGTTAAATTGGCCATGCGCGTGGCGTTAGTGGCAATCGCATTGGCGGTTGCGCCGGCCTGGCCTTGCTGGAGCTGGGTGATGGTAGTCTGATCGACATTACTGCCAATACCGACAGTGATCAGAGGCACGGGATTCTGTCCGGGTAAGCCCGTGTCGCTATAGTTATTGACGGTCAGCTTAGTGGTGGGAAGAAGAAGCTGTGCCACCGAGATACCGTTGGCGATCGCCAGATTATTCTGGGCCGCCTGAAACTGCTGCGCGAAATTGTTTTCAACGGTATTCACTTCGTTCAGATTCACGGCCGACCAGAGGTCCACTCCGTGGTTCGCCACGTAGCGAAACTCCACCGACGTATTTCTGCCCAACGGCCGCTGGAACCCGAGGGTCCAGCTTTCCACATACTCCGGCTTGATGCTCGGATTGTAGTCCTCGACGCTCTGGCCGCTCTGCACGGCCAGCGGGAAACTGGGATTGGGGAATTGGGCGTCGATCGTGCTGGGCACCAACGAAGGGTAGGAGGCATCGCTGAATAGCACGCTACCCGCGGGGAAAATGCTGGGAGTGGTCCCAGGGCTCGAGCTGGTGCTCAGGCTGCGGCCCTGGTTTCCGTTCCAGACACCGTCCAGAAAGCCCATGCCCTGGCGCAGCGTGGAGAGATTGAAGCCGCCACGCAGGACCGCTTCGTCGCCAGTCAGCCAGTGCAAAACACCTTTGGGAATGACGTAGGCGATTCCAAAGGAAGGGTTGAAGTGGCCCACGCCCGGGTCAAAGCCTCCGACTCCGGGCGGTACGAGCGAAAATACGGGAGCCGAGCCGGCCAGTACGCCCGGTTGGAAGAGATTGCCCACGCCGGAGACTCCAAACAGGCCGGCATAGCCCGGCCGCGTGTACAGGTTGTCCAGATTTCGAATGGCGCCCTGCCGGTCCCAACGAACCCCCAGCACGATCGTGAGGTGTGAGGTGGCGCGCCAGGTATCCTGCACGTAGGAAGCGAATTCGCGCAGGCGGTCGCGATCGACGGCGAAGTTTGCGCCGTACGTCTTGCTCTGCTCTCCGAGCACGGCGGAACTGGTGATCGCCGAAATCCGGCCCGCGACCACCGCGTACAGATTGGCGGCATCGCTCAGTTGGGTGGAACTCGCTCCGGGAAGGGTATTGGTGGTAAAGAGCGAAGTGGCGCCGGTATTATCCGGATCGCCGGTTGCCTGTCCCAGAGTGACGGTATTGAGCAGCGACGAATTTGCCGCCGCCTGCCAGGCATTCACCTGCGTGAAGTTGCCGCCGAAATTGAGCAGGTGCTTTCCCTTGAGATAGCTTACGTTGTCGTTGATCTGGTACACCGGCGTGCTGCGAGGGGCGTAGTTGGTGTAGTTGCCGTTGTAGGGGTTGCTCATGTACGGGGTGGTGGAACCCGCCGCGGCCGCGCCAAACGACACCAGCTTTCCGTTCCAGATGGAATAGTCGTTCGGGGAAAGGCCGTCGCCCAGAGCATTGGCGCCACCCTGGATGCCCGCCGTAAGCTCGTTGACGATATTCGTCGTGACGACTGAGCGCAATCCGATGCTTCCCGTCCAGTTGATGCCATACTGGCCCTCCAGATCGGGAGAACCCAACTGGGTTCCCGTGCCCGGCAGGATGGCGTACT
>Ga0302320_10030869_pt1 | contig 10187 bp, 9 predicted proteins | sample Bog_T0_3_FD_202130 | JGI IMG/M metagenome (GOLD analysis project Ga0302320, IMG submission 202130) | Peat permafrost microbial communities from Stordalen Mire near Abisko, Sweden - Bog_T0_3 | ecosystem: Environmental > Terrestrial > Soil > Wetlands > Peat | place: Sweden: Abisko, Stordalen Mire...
GTTGGAGACGCCTTTGCCGCCGGAGTCAATGACTTTGCGCATGAGTGGGGGAATGTCGGGGCTGGTGGAGAGATCGGGGAGCAGGTCTTTCATCACGCGGTAGTAGGCTTCGACGCCCATGAGGTCCATGTAGCGGAAGGGGCCGGCGAAGGGCATCCACTTGCCTACGTCGTTGCGGAGGGAGCGGTCAATGTCTTCGACGGTGCAGACGCCGGAGTCGACGAGGTTGCAGGCTTCCCGATACATGGCGTAGGAGACGCGGTTGGTGATGAAGCCTCTGATGTCGCGGCGAAGGATGGATGGCTCCTTGCCGAGGCGGGTGGCGATGGCCTTGGCATTCTTGATGGTGCGGGGGCTGGTTTGGGCGCCGGCAACGATCTCCATGAAGCGGGTGATGTGGGCGGGCTCGTCCCAATGGATGCCGACGAAGCGCGCGGGGTGAGCTGAGCCCTGCTGGAGGAGCGAGATGGGGATGGAGGAGGTGTTGGTGGCGATGATGGCGGTGGGGGCGACGTGTTGCTCGATGGCGGCGAAGAGGGAGGTTTTGACGTCGAGGTTTTCAATGACGGATTCGACGATCAAGACGCAGGGGGCAATGTCGGCGATGTTCTCAGTGAGGCGGAAGGATTGGATGAGGCGGGCGGGATCGCGCTTGAGCAGGCCTTCGCGGTGCATTTGCTGAAGGAGGCGGCGGATGCGGCCCGGGGTGGCGCGGTGGGCACGGAGGCTGCGGGTTACTCCGACGACGGGGTGGTCGGCGGCAAGGAAGCAGGCGGCGATGCTGTGGCCCATGAGGCCCATGCCGATGACGGCGATGGGCTGATTGGCTGGGGCGAGGGAACGGGCTGATTTTTTTACGGGGCTCATGGACGGGATTTTCCTCTTCAAGGTGGGGATGATAGCAGGGGCCACCTGCCGCCTGCGGTGGGGCCAGTCGCTCGCTATCCGCTCGCAAAGCTTCTGTGCGTAAGAACGCGGACACCTGCCACCTGCGGTGGGGCTGGCGCTGTCTGGGGTTGGCAGAACCCTGCGGTGGGGCTGGCGTATGGCGGGAGATTACCCGTTGTAACAGGTTTTTAAATGGGAGGGGAATCGTTGCGGTGGCGGCGGGAATCAAAAGGGGGATGGAATCTTGTGTGAGGAGCTTTGTTTTATGACTTTATCTGCCCTTGAAGTGAATAGATTGAAGCATGCGCCGGCGGTGGAGGGCGTGTTGCCGGTGATCCATGAGCGGTGGAGCGCGCGGGCCTTTGACGATCGCGATGTGAGCGCGGCGGAGCTGAAGAAGGTGTTTGAGGCGGCGCGGTGGGCGGCTTCGTCGAATAACGAGCAGCCGTGGCGGTTTGTTGTGGGGCGGCGGGGCTCGGAGACGCACGCGAAGATTTTTGAGACGCTGATGGGATTTAACCGGGGATGGGCTGGGTCAGCGCCGCTGTTGATTGTGGGCGCGGCGCATACACAGTTTGCGCTGAATGGGAAGCCGAACAGCTATGCGCTGTACGACCTGGGAGCGGCGAGCTCGTATCTGACGCTGCAAGCGGCGGCGCTGGGGATGACGACGCACCAGATGGGCGGATTTGACCACGAGGCGGCGCGGTTAGCGCTGGAGATTCCGGCGGACTATGCGCTGGGGACGGTGATTGCGCTGGGGTACCAGGGGGAGCCGGCGACGCTGAGCACGGAACAACTGATTGAGCGGGAGGTGGCTCCGCGGGCGCGGAAGGCGCTGGGCGAGTTGATGTATGGGGCCTGGGGCGAGGCGGCGGAGCTCGGGTAACCACCTGCGGTGGGGCCGACCGCTCGCTATCCGCTCGCAGGGGCTTGTGTGGGTAAGAACCCGGACACCTGCGGTGGGGCCAGTTTTCTCAAGGTTCGTGGTTTCCCACCCATCAGCGAAAAACGCGGTGCCCAGAGGGCCCCAATGGGGCACGGGCTTTTGTGGTGGGTGGAGAGTGGGAGAGCGAAGGTTCGGGATAGGGTAGGAGGGGTGAGGAAAGCTTGACCAGGCAGCGACCAACGCGACAAGGCACCGCGGGCAGGCCGGGGCAACGGGCTACGGCGCGGAGGACGAATGTGCACCGGACTAGCGGGCGGCGGACGAGGTGGCGGCTGGGTTGGAGAGGTTGGGTGGCGACGGGGGCGGTTGCGGCGGTGGTGGTTGTGCTGGCGGGGGCGGCGCTGGAGCGGCACTTTGCGCCTACGGCGAATACCGCGCGGACGCGGTTTGACGCGATCATTGTGCTGGGATCGCCGGCGGATGAGGATGGTAATCCGACGCCGTGGCTGTTGGCGCGGGCAAACGAAGGGGTGCGGGAGTATGAGCGGGGGATAGCGCCGCGGCTGATTTTGAGCGGGGGGGCAGCGCACAACCGGTTTGTGGAGGCGGCGGTGATGGCGCGGGTGGCGGAGGCGGAGGGGATTCCGGCGTCGGCGATTTTTGAGGAACCGCAGGCGATGGACACGATCCAGAACGCCTGCTATGCGGTGCGGATTATGAAGGCGCATGGGTGGACTTCGGCCGAGGTGATTTCAGAGGCCGGGCACCTGCGGCGGGCGGGGCTGATTCTGAGCCGGCTGCCGATTGAGTGGAGGACGCACGCGGCTCCTCTGCTGCGGCCGCGCGGGGAGGTTTCAGAGGCGGCGTTTACGGCGATGGAGACGCTGAAGACGGCCCGTTACCTGGTTTGGACCCGGGAAAATGAGCGCTGTGAGCCGTGAACGACGGGAAATGGCGGGCGTAAACGCATTGTCCCGAGTCGGCGTGGTCCTGTAAGCTGATAGGCGATGCGCACTTCAGTAAGAAATCTCGCTTTTTTGGTTGCCACGGCAGCGCTGGCTCTCTGCGCCGGACAGATTGCCCAGGCTCAGAGCACGGCCAGCCCGACGGCCGGCAATGGCACCTACATTGCTGCCGATCCGCTGGCGAACGTGCACTATAACAACCGCTATGACGTTTCACTGGGCATGGCGTACGACCACATGAAGGCGGGACCGAACCTGCTTCAGGGGTCGAACCTGGGCGGACTGGACTTGAGCGGCTCGTTCTGGCTGACGAAGAGCCTGGGCATTGAGGGGTCAGGGCGGATGTATGTGGGCACGAGCGGGGCGGCGCCGAACGTGTATGACATTCGCGGACCGTTTGTGAGCGAGGTGTTTTTCACGGCTGGTCCGGAGTGGCTGGGGCCGCACAACAAGCATGGGGCGCTGATTGCGCACGTGCTGGGGGGCGGGGTATACGGGAAGTTTCAGCAGGACCTGCTGGGGCATTCACCATCGGTGGTGGGGTTCTATAACGACCAGATTTCGCCGGCGCTGATCATGGGCGGGCACTTTGACCTGAACCGGAACGACCGGTGGGTTTTCAGAGTGACGCCGGACGCGGTGTTGACGGACTATGGGACGAACTACGGCGCGCAGATTCAGCAGATGGACATCAACTTTGCGATCTCAGTGGGCCTGGAGTACAAGTTCAAGAAGAAGCGGTAAGCGCGGGGGCCTGGCGGGATGGAAGAGCCGGGCAGGACGGCAGAGACCAAGAGACAGACGCAGCGGCGCGGGAACGTGCTGCTGCGTTTTGTTTTTTTTGGGGGGGGGAAACAGGAGCCCGGAGGCACGGGCAGCGGAAATGAAGGCTGCGGTGTTGGCCTGGCGTTGACAACAAAGAGAGATAGGGGAAGAGGCGGGGGAGCCAGATTCATCTGTGTGTGGTATTCTCCCCGGTTCGGTAGCGGCATGTGAATGAGTGCCACCGGAGAAAATGCTGTACCGGATTGCGGAACCGGCCTGTGGGGCGGGCGCAGCCGGACAGAGATGGAATTGAGGGCGGGATTCTATGGACATGAAGGAAACACTTGCGGTATTGCTTGCGGGCGGGCAGGGCGAACGGCTGTTCCCACTGACGCGGGATCGGGCCAAGCCGGCGGTTCCGTTTGGCGGCCATTACCGAATTATCGACATCACGCTTTCAAACTGCATCAACAGCGGACTGCGGCGGGTTTACATTCTGACGCAGTACAAGGCGCTGAGCCTGAACCGTCATATCCGCGAGGGTTGGACGAGCGTAGTGGCGCAGGAGCTGGGCGAGTTTTTTGAGATCTTGCCGCCGATGCAGCGAACGGGTTCGGCCTGGTATATGGGGACGGCGGACGCGGTGTATCAGAATATCTATTCGATCGGCAGCGAACAGCCGAAGTACATGATCATTTTGAGCGGCGACCATATTTACAAGATGGACTATAGCCGGATGCTGGACTTCCACAAGCAGACGAAGGCCGAGGTGACGCTGGCGACGCTGCCGATTTCGCCCGACGAGGTGAAGCAGTTTGGGGTAGTGGAGGTGGGCAAGACGGGCGAGGTTCTGGGGTTCCAGGAGAAGCCGGCCACGACGACGGTAAGGTCGCCGGGAAATCCGAACGCGGTGGATGCCTCGATGGGGATATACATCTTCAACACCGAGGTTCTTTTGAAGGCACTGATTGCCGACGCGGAAGACCCGAACTCGAAGCACGATTTTGGGCACAACATTTTGCCGAACCTGCTGGGCAAGAAGAAGATGATGGCCTACAGTTTTGTGGACGAGAACAAGCAGCAGGCGCTGTATTGGCGGGATGTGGGCACGATGGACGCCTACTATGACGCGAACATGGACCTGTGCTCGGTATCGCCGATTTTCAACCTGTACGACAAGAGTTGGCCGATCCGGACGCGTGTGCGGCAGTATCCGCCGGCGAAGTTTGTGTTTGGGGAGCCGGGGCGGTCTGGCATGGCAGTGAACTCAGTGATCACGGCGGGCGTGATTATTTCGGGCGCGCAGGTGTCAAATTGCGTTCTTTCGCAGGATGTGCGCGTGAACTCGTACTCGAATGTGGACGCCAGTATTATTTTCTCGCATGTGAATATCGGGCGGCATTGCCGGATACGGCGGGCGATTATCGATCGCGACGTGCATATTCAGGAAGGCACGGTGATTGGGTACGATCCGGTGGAGGACAAGCGGCGGTATTTCGTTACGCCCTCAGGGCTGACGATTGTGACGCGCGAGGCTTCGCTGTTTGAGAATCCCGTGGAGCCGGAGTTTCTGGAACGGTACTAGGGGCAGGATGCGGAGTTAGCGCGGGGCGCCGCTGCTGACGGGATAAGTGTGTGCGCTATGACGGGTCGTGAACGGGCACTGGCGGTGATGGCCGGAGAGAAGGCGGACCGGCTGCCGTGGATGCCGATCACGATGATGTTTGCTGCGGACGTGCTGGGCGTGCAATACGGGAGCTACGCGCGCGACTACCGTGTGATGGTGGATGCGCAGTTGAAGACGGCGGAGCGGTTCGGGTTCGACCACGTGTCGACGATTGGGCCGCCGGGGCCGGAAGCCGCCGACCTGGGAGCAAAAATTCAATGGTATGACGATCAGCCTCCGGCGATGGTGGAGGCGGAGAGTCTGTTTGCCGAGAAGCAAGATTTTGCGGCGGCGCAGGGGCGGGGGCATGTGCATGGCGAGCGGGTGGAGAATCGCGTGCGGGGCCTGGAGTTGCTGCGGGAGCGCGTGGGGAATGAGCTGCTGATTGAGGGATGGCTTTCAGGTCCTTGCGCGGAGGCGGCGGACCTGCGCGGGATCAACCGGTTGATGCTGGATTTTGCGGACGATCCGGAGTTTGTGCGGGAGTTGTTCGAGTTCACGCTGGAGGGGGCGATCAAGTTTGCCCGGGTCCAGATCGAGGCCGGGGCGGATGCGGTGGGAATGGGCGACGCGGCGGCTTCGTTGCTGGGACCGCGGATATACAAGGAGTTTGTGTGGCCGTGGGAGAAGCGGCTGGTGGAGGCCATCCATGCGATGGGTGGGCGGGTGCGGCTGCATATCTGCGGGAGCACGCAGAAGATTCTGAGCGGGATGGGCGCGCTCGGATGCGACCTGGTGGACATTGATTTTCCGGTGGCGCTGGATGAGGCGCGCGCGCAGATGGGGACGCAGCAGGCGATTGCGGGGAATCTGGACCCGGTGAGGGATGTGCGGAACGGGACGCCGGAGACGATTGCGCGGGCGCTGGAGGCGCTGCACGCGAAGGTGGGAGCGGGGTGGATTGTGGCTCCGGGGTGCGAGGTGGTGCGAGATACGCCGCATGCGAATGTTTTGGCGATGCGGGAATTTGCGCGGGGGCATGCGGCGGAATGAGCGGGCCGTTTGAGGCCTGTGGGGAGGCTAAGGGTGCGGCGTCTGCTTTGAACACCGGTCCCCAAAAGCGAGGGACCGGTGGCACCCTCATCTGGGCTGGAAAACACGACCGAGACCGGGGCCACCCGCCAAGTTGAACGTGATGGGACGTTCCTCGGTGGAGATTTGTGGTCTCCCACCCATTCGCGATGAAACTGCGAATGGATGGGGCACGGAGTTTTGTTGCCTGGTCGAATGTGGCCGGTAAAGGTTCGTGCTATCCCATCATGCGACGACGGATCAGGCGAGCTCGGGGTAGAAGAGACTCGCGGCATTGTCGAAGAGGATGCGTTGGGCTAACTCGACGGTCTCTTCTTCTTTGCAGAAACCTTCCTGGACTTTGACGGCGAGGACTTTGGCGACGACGCGGCGGGCGACCTGGGCGTGGGCGTAGGCGAGCTCGGCATAGAGGAAGTCGCCGCCGAAGGCGATGATTTTGTTGGACGGGACGGTGTCGAGATATTCGCTGAGGGCGCGGGCGGAGGTGGTGGGGGAGATGATGTGGGCCCAGCAGAAATCGACGTGGACGTGGGTGAAACATTTGACGAGAGCGCCCATCTCGGCTAAGTAGGGATAGCCGAGGTGGAATAAGTCGAACTTGGTGTCCTGATAGAGGAAGAAGATATTGATGAGTTGGGCGGGGTTGGTGTTGACGATGTTGTTGTAGTCGCCCTGGGAGATGCTATTGAGTCCGGTGTGGATCTGGACCGGGACGTGGTGGGAGTTGGCCAGGCGCATGACGTGGTGGAACATGTGATCTTCCATGTTGCGGAAGGGGTGTTGGGTGAGCTGGTGGAAGTCCCACTCCGGAGTTTTGTCGACGGCGATCATGCGGGCGAAGTCAGCCTCGGCGGCGGAGCGCTCGACCTCAGCAAAGTAGAGATCGCGGCGATAGGCGAGGAGGGTTTTGACGGCGGACATCTCGGCGCGCAGGGCCTCGTTGAAGCGGATTTCGCAGGCGGCCTCAAGGGTGGCTAGACTGGTGATGGAGGTGTTGGTCAGCTCTTCAAGGCGGTGGATGTCGGCGCGGGATTGGGGGACGACGAAGTCGTCGAACTCGCGGGCGATGACGAAATAGTCGCGGTCTGGTCGGGATGGATGGACGTGGCGGTCATCTTGCACATAAAAACGGATGCGGGCGCGGTCTTTGAGGACTTCCTTGTAGAGGCCGGGCTTGTTTTTGGCGCGGATGGCGGCGTTGATGCCGGAGATGGTGGAGGCGGAGATTTCGTCGAAGCCGTAGATGTCGCGGATGGCGATGCGGAGGTTCTGGGCGTAACCGGTGAAGCGGGCGTACTTCCAATAAGGTTCGACCGCGGCCCAGCGTTTGGCTTCAGGGGCTTTCTTGTCCATGGCGAGCTGGACGCCTTCGCGGGTGAGGCCGGCGTTGCCGAGGTCGCCGAGGGTGTAGTGGGAGAGCAGATCGAAGAAGTCGATGTCGCGGGAGGTGCGGTCGGCCTCGTCGTAGATGTGCTCGTGGGAGTCGGCGATCCATAGCTTGCAGAAGGCGTCGAAGAGGCTGTTCTCGAGGGAGCTGGAGTTGGGGGCGGGGGCGTCGGCGAAGCTGGCTGTGGATGCGAAGAACGGGACGGCGGCTAACAGGCGGGGGGCTTTCAGGAGGGTGCGGCGGGTGGGGTTCATGGGGTTGGTGCTCCTTGGGGAGACTGATGCGTGGGCTTGCGGGTTGGCAGGGCAATTCTACACCGGGTGTGCACTTATCTTATTAGTAACCTTTTGCACGCTCGGCTGCTCTAACCAACACGCGCGCGGAGTGGCGGCTTTCCCAATTAGCTATTTTCCGGTCATTTCGCGCTGCTGTGGGAGGTCACGATGTTTTTTGATGAGGAAGTCTCGCGGGAGAGTGCGCGGGCGGAGAGGGGGGCGCGGGTGGGACGGCGGGCGTTTATCTTTGGCGCGGCGGGAGCGGTGAGCGCGGTTGCCTTCTGGGGATTGCGGCGGACTACGGTTGCGGCGGCGCGGCCGCTGGCGGCGGATGAGGGGCCGGCGCAGGTGACGGTGGCGGAGTTTTCAGCGACGGGCGAGAAGACGGGGACGGTGACGGTTCCGCGGGTGACGAAGAGCGATGCGGAATGGAAGCGGCAGTTGCCGCCGGCTTCGTATTGGGTGACGCGGCACGAGGACACAGAGAGGCCGTTCACGGGGGCGCTGTTGAACGTGGAAGAGCGGGGGATTTTCCGCTGTGTGTGCTGCGATCTGGCGCTGTTCAGTTCGGCAGCGAAGTTCGATTCGGGGACGGGTTGGCCGAGCTTCTGGCAGCCAATTGCGGCGGAGAATGTGGTGGAGCGGGTGGACGGGAGCCTGATGGTGGTGCGGATAGCGGTGAGTTGCCGGTTGTGCGATGCGCACCTGGGGCACGTGTTCAATGACGGGCCTGCGCCAACGGGGATGCGGTATTGCATGAATTCGGTGGCGATGCGGTTTGTGAAGCTGGGCTAGAGCCGGGGAAGAATCTGCTTCATGGTTTGAATCAGCGCCGATTTTACGGTGGGCGTCATGGGCACCTGCGCATTCAGAACCACGATCTTCTGGTGGTAGAGAACGGTGAGGCCGTTCTTGTTGGAGGGCTGGACGAAGAGAAAATTCTGCTCGCCGAGGCCCGGGATGGATTCCGTGGCACTTTTGCCATACGACGCTTTCACTGCGTTGTAGATGTTGATGCTGGCAGCAGCGGGCGCATCGGTGAGGGAGAGCGAGGCGGCGGAGGCGCCCCCCTTCGCCATGTAGACGCAGAGGATGCCTCCAAAATCCTGCGGCGCCCCCACCGTGCCGGGAAGCAGGGATGCAGCCGCCTGCGCAGAGAGCAGATCACAGGCCTTGGGCGAGGCCGCGTGGCAGGTACAGGTGGCGATCGAGAGAACAATCAAGGCAACAGCGTTTGTAACGGCGGGGTGGGTGCGCATGGGCGTATGACCTCAATGGCTGGATTCAGGAAACCGCAAGTCCGGTGCAAGCACTATATCAAGTCATCGAAGGGAGGGGCGAGATTTTTGCGGGGTTCTACCTGCCAGTGTGCTCCTCAAAGAGATCGGGGAACTGGGCTTTGAGGGCCTGGATTTTGGGGCGGTCGCAGACGAGGATGTAGGGGTTATCGGGGTTTTGGTCAGCGTAGTGCTGGTGGTATTGCTCGGCGTCGTAGAAGGCTCTGAGGGGGGTGACTTCCGTGACGATTTTGGCGGGGAAGATGCGGGCCTGGTCGAGCTGGGCGATGTAGGACTGGGCGATGTGGCGCTGGGCGTCGTTGGAATAAAAGATGGCGGAGCGGTAGGAGGTACCTACGTCAGGGCCCTGGCGGTTGAGCTGGGTGGGATCGTGGGCGACGGAGAAGAAGATGCGGAGGAGCTGGCCGTAGGTGATGCGGGCGGGGTCGTAGACGACGCGGACGGATTCGGCGTGTCCGGTGGTTTCCGTGGTGACCTGGGGGTAGGTGGCGGTGTCGGCGGATCCGCCGGCGTAGCCAACTGTGGTGTCGAGGACGCCTTTGACGCGCTCGAAGACGGATTGGGTTCCCCAGAAGCAGCCTCCGGCGAAGACGGCGGTGGCGCGGCCGGGGGATGGGGCGAGGGCGGCGTCGGCGGTTGGGGCGGGGATGGGGGGCTTAGCGGCGGCGCGGCAGCCGATGCAGAGGGAGGAGGCGGCGAGGAGGGCGAGGAAGGCGTTGCGCAGGGGAAGGGACATGGGGAAGCTCCTGGGGCTTGGTTCGGGCCCGTACTGTTGAGATGGGATTGGGCGGGAAAGGTTACCACCTGCGGTGGGGCCAGGCGGCCTTCGGCCACTGCGGTGGGGCTGGCGGCCTTCGGCGGGGAGAACTGGAGGTTGTGGTTTCCCCGGTCTCAGAATCGAGACCGGGGGCACCCAGCTGTTCCGGCGGGGTGAGAGGGGAGAAGCGGCGGTTGTGGTGTCCCACCCATGCGAGAAGATGCCCTCGCATGGATGGGGCACGGGGCTTAGGGCGGCGAGGTGA
>Ga0302320_10030870_pt1 | contig 10187 bp, 7 predicted proteins | sample Bog_T0_3_FD_202130 | JGI IMG/M metagenome (GOLD analysis project Ga0302320, IMG submission 202130) | Peat permafrost microbial communities from Stordalen Mire near Abisko, Sweden - Bog_T0_3 | ecosystem: Environmental > Terrestrial > Soil > Wetlands > Peat | place: Sweden: Abisko, Stordalen Mire...
GCGGGTGCGGTGAAGCGCGGCTTCGACATGGTGATGCTGACGTCTGATGCGTCGTGCATGGCCGCCGGCGCGCGGGCGCAGTTGGACGAGCTCAGGTCCAGGACGGCCTGAGTAGGGCGTGATCGTTCCCGGGGACTGGAGCTCGTGCGATGTGCAGAGCGGCTTAGCTTCGAGGGCATCGTCAGCGCCTCGGGGCGGTCGCGGGGGGCCTTCTCGCGTCCCGACCTTTGCAACATGAGGCCCACGAGATGTGGCGAACGACCCCGTCAAAACTGTTCGCGCCATTTTTGCTCACAGGTGGCTGGCCCGCAGGCGTAACGCGTTGCTGATGACGGAGACCGAACTGAGTGACATTGCAAGCGCTGCGACGACGGGGCTGAGCAGGATGCCGAAGGTCGGGTACAGCACGCCCGCTGCAACAGGGATGCCGATCGCGTTGTAGGCGAAGGCGAACACCAAATTCTGACGGATGTTGCGCATGGTCATACGACTCAGCGCCCTGGCTCGCGCGATCCCCGCGAGGTCACCCTTCACCAGCGTTACACCCGCGCTCTGAATCGCCACCTCGGTGCCTGTGCCCATGGCGATGCCCACGTCGGCCTCCGCCAGCGCAGGCGCGTCGTTCACGCCGTCGCCCGCCATCGCGACGATTTTCCCGCCGGCACGCAGCTTCTTGACGATGCGGTTTTTGTCGTCGGGCAGCACGTCCGCTTCAACATCGTCGATCCCTAGCTGCTTGCCCACCGTCTGCGCAGTCGTCGTGTTGTCGCCCGTCAGCATGACGACGTGAATACCGTCCGAGCGCAGACTGTCGAGTGCCGCCCGCGTGGTCGGCTTGATCGGGTCGGTGATCGCGATGATGCCGCTCGGTTTGTCATCCACCGCCACGAACAGGGCCGTGGCACCGGAGCCCCGCAGTTCATCTGCCTTTGCCGCAAGGCCGCCGAGTTCGATGCCCTGGTCGGCCATCAGCTTGGCGTTGCCAAGTGCGACGGAACGGCCGCCAACGTTCCCGGTGACGCCTTTTCCGGTCACCGACACAAAATCGGTCGGCTCCTCCCCAGGCACATTCTTCGCCTTGGCGGCCGCGACGACAGCGGCTGCCAGCGGATGCTCGCTCGACCGTTCAAGGCTGGCGGCCAGCCCCAGGAGGTCGTCTTCGGTCAGGCCGGCGGCTTGGACGACCGACGTGACGCGCGGCTTGCCCTCGGTGAGTGTGCCGGTCTTGTCCACCACGAGGGTGTCGACCTTCTCCATCCGCTGCAGGCTTTCCGCCGACTTGACGAGAACACCTGCAACAGCGCCCTTGCCAACCGCAACCATGATCGACATTGGCGTGGCGAGGCCGAGCGCGCACGGGCAGGCGATGATCACGACAGAGATGGCGGCGATCAGCGCGAACGCGAGCGCGGGTGGCGGACCCCAGATTGCCCATGCGATGAAGGTCGCTATGGAAATGCCGAGCACGGCCGGGACAAAGTATCCGGCCACCGTGTCTGCCAGCTTCTGGATCGGCGCGCGGCTGCGCTGGGCCTCCGAGACCATGGCGACGATACGCGACAGCATGCCGCCTGCACCCACCGTGTCCGCATGCATGACCAACGAGCCAGTGCCGTTCACAGTGCCGCCGATGATCTTGTCACCCGGTACTTTGGGCGCGGGCATCGACTCGCCCGTGACCATGGATTCGTCCACGGCGCTTTTGCCTTCCAGCACCGTACCGTCGACCGGCACCCCGTCGCCCGGGCGGACACGCAGCCGGTCGCCGACCTGCACTTCGTCGATGGCGATCTCCTCGTCCTCTCCCCCCTCGCGCAGGCGCCGCGCGGTCTTCGGAGCGAGGTTCAGCAGGGCTCGGATGGCACCGCCCGTCTGGTTATGCGCCCGAAGCTCCAGCACCTGGCCGAGCAGCACCAGCACGGTGATGACCGCCGCGGCCTCGTAGTAGACGGGGACAGTCCCGTCCATCATCCGGAACCCGGCCGGGAACAGGTCCGGTGCGAAGGTCGCAACGAGGCTGTAGAGGTAGGCGGTCCCTGTCCCGAGCGCGATCAGGGTGAACATGTTAAGCTGTCCGGACCATACCGACACCGCGGCGCGCTTGAAGAACGGCCACCCCGCCCAGAGGACCACGGGCGACGATAGGGCAAACTGGATCCAGATCGACCACTGCTCCGGCACTAAGTTGCCCAGGCCAAGCCAGGGGATATGGCTGCCCATTTCGAGAATGAACACCGGCAGTGCCAGCACAAGACCGATCCAGAAACGCCGCGACATGTCGGCCAGTTCATCGTTCGGCAAAGCCTCGGCGGTAACCTCCACCGGCTCGAGCGCCATGCCGCACTTGGGGCATGCGCCGGGGTCGACGTGGCGGATCTCCGGGTGCATTAGACAGGTGTAGATGACGCCAAGCTTCGCGGGTTCGGCGGCCTTGGGCTTCAGGTAGCTTGCCGGGTTTGCCGCGAACTTCGACCGACAGGCCGCCGAACAGAAATGGTAGGTCGCCCCGGCTTGGTCGAAGCGGTGCTCGGACGTGGCCGGACCCACCTTCATGCCGCAGACCGGGTCGACCACCAGCGTTTCGGCCTCAGGCACCGGCGAAGTGCCTTCGCCGCCGCTCTTGCCGGAGGTTTCCGGGCAATGCTTGGTTTCGTGCAGGCTCATGGCGCTCTCCGGTTTCGACGCGTCAAATTGTCGGGCGCGGAACCGGACGTGGTGACTATCATGGTGGGAAGGTCAATACCTGCGGCCGTATCGCCCGGTTGCGGAAAGTCAGTCGCGGGACGTCGCCATCGCTTCGTGTTCAAGCCGGTCACATCATTCCCATTGGACCCGACATCATCTGGTTGAATGCATTCCGCTGGTCTTCCGAAAGCGAAGCGTACAGCGCCTTGGTGTTGGCCTCCGAGCGTTCCATAATTCCGATCCGCGCGGACATCATCTTGTGTTGCGCTGCCATGCGATCGGGCATCGTGCTCGGCATCCCGTCCTTAACCATGCCGTCATGCATGGCCTTCATCGCGGTCGCATCGGCACGCATCGTCTCAGCGAACGCGTTCCATCGCGCTGACTGGGCGTCGGTGATCCGCAGCTCAGCCTTGAGATAGGCGATGCGGCCCTCGACATGCTCGAATGGCATTCCCATACCGCCGCATGCAGCCATCATCGGGCGCATTGTCTCCATCATGCGTCCCATGTCCGGGCTCATCCCCCCCGGCTGGCCGCCCGTTGCGGCCGCGTCCGGCATCGGCATGCTGGCCTGCGGGGCAGGAACCGCGCTGCCGGGATGGTCGGGGTCGGCGGTTTGCGCCTCCGCAACGGCCAGTGAAGCGGCCAGCGCGAGCAGCGCAAGCAAGAGGCGGGTCCTGGTGGAGCGCATAGTCGTTTCCTTTTTTGCTCGGATCAGTGGCAGCTCTCCTGAACCCAGGCTGCTGCGGATCCACTACGACCATTTACGATGAATCTCGCAGCGGATCGGGGGCAGCATCGGAAACTACTCAGCCGGCGCATGCCGGCGGTCACGGCCGCGTCGCATCGCGATACTCCGGAGAGCCGCCTTGACGTTCCCATCGTGGCAAGCCTCATACCGCGGGCAGTTGAGGGAGGCGGAAATCGTTATTGGCGATGCTGCGAAGGCTTCAGGCGTCAGCGCCAAAATGCTGAGATATTACGAGAGCATCGGCCTCATCCCGACCGCTGCCAGGACTGAAGGCGGCTATCGGACCTACGGTGCGCGCGAGGTATTATGCTCTTCGTTCTGTTTGCACGCCGCATGAGCCGGAAACACTCGGTCCGGCCATTTCGCCTTGCGAAGCGACGCCGTCATTATGCTTGCAACGATGTTTGCCGGAACGGACTTCTCCGCATCGGAGCGAACACCCGACCGTACGGGTCGCAGGGCTTGGTATATCAACTCCTGCCTTCGGTGCATGCGCGATGGACCGCAAATTACGGTGTCAGCGACCGACCTACCCGCCTGGGCAGGTAAGAGGCGGTGAGCAGGGCGGCCGCCGCAATACCGGCCAGGACCCAAAATGCCGCTGCATAGGCCTCCGCCGGTGTTGGCATTTTTGCCTCGGCTATCTGCAGGCAGATCGCCAGGCCAGTCGTACCGGTCGGGCCGCCAAAGCGTTGGCAGATGTTGATGGCGGTCGTCGCATGTCCCAGCGACTCTCTTGGCACGGAAGCGTAGGCGGCAGCCGCCGATGGAATCGTGATCGATCCGCCGCCGAACCCGCGTATCAACAACGCGCCGCACAGCAGTGCAACGGGCATGTCAGGCCCCGCAATGGCGAATGGAATCGTACCGATCAGGGAGAGGGCCGCTCCAGTGCTGGAGATTGCGCGTGCTCCGAAACGTTCGCTCAGCCGCCCCATGATCGGCAGCGCGAAGAATACGCCCAGGCCCATCGGCACGAGCAGTAATCCTGTCGTGCTAGGAGGCAGGCCTCGAAGTTTCAGGAAGTACAACGGCATCAGAAGTTGACCACCAAAATTAATGGCGTTTGACAGAAACTGCGTTGCGGCAGCGGCACGAAATGTCCTGGTCCTGAAAAGACGAAGGTCGATAAGAGCCGTCGCCGGTCGCCGCAGCGCGTGCCACGTGAAGGCCGCAAACAGAAGACCGCTTGCGGCAAGGCTGATTGGCGCTGCTGGGCTTCCGTGTGCGAGCGACACCAGCCCTTGCAGGAGCAATGCAAGACCCGGTGAGACCAGCACAAAGCCCAGCAGGTCCAACCGCCGCGCGTTGGTCGTCTCGTCCGGCGGCAACACCATCCAGGCAAATGCGACAGCCACCGCACCGACCGGAACGTTGACGAAGAAAATCCAGCGCCAGTTGAGGTAGGTCAGGATCAGGCCGCCGAGGGACGGCCCGAGCATCTGACCCACCATCACGGGCATTGCGGCGACACCGATGACGCGGGCCATATGACGCCCCGCATGGCGGGCCATCATCATTTGCATCATGGGCGCCAGGAGCCCGCCGGCAATCCCCTGAAGCACCCGGTATGCGATCAACTGCGTGACCGATTGGGCGAGGCCACACAGTATCGAGAAGATCACAAATCCCGAGAAACAGCCAAGGAATATGCGGCGTGCGCCCACCCTGTCGATCAGCCAGCCGCTGAGCGGCAATGCCAGGGCAAGCGCCAGGAGATACCCGCTCGTGATCCATTGGATCGTTCCGAGCTGCGCATCGAAGGCCCGTCCAATCGTGTCCAGCGAGACGTTTGCCATGGTAGAGTCAAGGCCGGACATGAGTGGGCCGCACGTGCAGGCGCCGGCAATGATCCAGACGCGGCGGTCGATCGGGTTGGACATTCGGGTCATCGGCAGGGGTGCTCAAGGTGGGGATGGTGCCGATTACAGGCCATGTGCCCGACAGCGCCAAGCGGTTGCGGGCTACGAGCCCGAGTCCAGATGGGCGGGCGAAAATCTAATCCATTGAAATCCCGGGGCAGCGGATGCCAAAGCGCGCGCAGCGAAAACCGCGATTTTCCATCATTCCAGCATTACTTCGGGTCAGGTTCTAACGAGGCGGGTTCCCTCGTCGACCGCACGACACATCCATTTGAGTGCGCGTCCGCGGTTTCCGTGCTCTTCTCGGGCACACTTTGAAGTTTCACCTCGGGCTAAACAATTCATGTCGATGCCGGAAGTGCTTATTACTCATTTTTATCCCGGACAAACTTGCGCGCTGCGGACAAGTCTGCGTCTTTTCGAAAGACGGGTCATGCGTCGCGGTGGCGTCGGCGCAGCCAAACGTCTGTGAGTGATCCGACTACTTCGTCTTTGCCCCTCGGCCAGGTTCGTGCGGCGATCCTGCAGGCCGGCCACAACGACGAGAAGACCGTGTTGCTTTCCCCCGGCGAGCCACACTATCGCAAGGCCATAGCGCACGTCGCCGGAGCGATGCTGGTGTCCGCTGGTCTGAACATAGAGGTCCAGTCGATGGACTGGGGCACCGCAATCGTGCGGCGGGAGAATTAACAGCCCGTGGACAAGGGCGGCGGGAGCGTGTTGTGAACCACAGCCAACGGGTTGGACATGCAGACCGCTGCGCTGCATTTCTTGCGTACGACCGGCGACACCGCCTGGTTCGGCTGGAGCAACAGCCCCCGGATCGAGGAACGGCGCGCGGCATGGGTCGCTGCACCCCGATCTCCAAACGCAAAAGCAGATCGCCGCCGACATTCAGCGTCAATGCTGCGTCCGGTGTCGGATTTCCACGCTGGCAGCGCTCGACCGGGCAACGCGCGGCGAGACCGGCAGCCGTGCATATTCCGGTGTGAGACCTCCGAGCGGCGCCGGGCATGATCAGTTGGCGGCGTGTCCGCAAATGACGGCGTGCCGCCAAATTACAACCAAAGGTTGACACGGTAACGTGATAAGTGCACATATGTTTCATGCAAGGCATTACGGCGTTCGGATGCCACTTAACCGGACTGGTGCATTGAACATGGCGATCCAGCAATACCGCCTCGTCACACGCAGCGACTTCGACGGCCTCGTCTGCGCCATGCTGCTGCGCGAGCTCGCGCTTATTGACGACATCAAGTTCGTTCACCCCAAGGACATGCAGGACGGCACCGTGCCGATTACGGCGCGCGACATCATAACGAATCTCCCTTACGTCGAGGGGTGCCACCTCGCGTTCGATCACCACGCCAGTGAGATTTCGCGTCGCGGCGCGTGCACTTACACCAACCACGTCATTGACCCCGCGGCGCCCTCCGCTGCGCGCGTGGTCTATAACTACTACGGGGGTGCGCAGACTTTCCCGCGTATCACCGCCGAACTCATGGCGGCGGTCGATCAGGCGGATACGGCGCATTTCACGCGGGACGAGATCCTCAATCCGCAGGGCTGGGTGCTGCTCAATTTCCTCATGGACTCCCGCACCGGGCTTGGCCGGTTTCGTGACTTCCGGATCTCCAACTACGACCTCATGATGCAGCTGATCGAGCAATGCCGCGAACATCCTATCGAAGAGGTGCTGGCGCTGCCGGACGTGAAGGAGCGGGTCGACGTCTACCTCGCCCACAGTGATCAGTTCGCCGCGCAAGTCCGCCGCTGTACCGCCGTCCACGGCAAGCTCGCGCTTATTGATCTTCGCGACGAGGAGGTGATCTACGCGGGCAACCGCTTCATCATCTATGCCCTGTTCCCCGAATGCGACATTTCGGTTCACGTAATGTGGGGCCTGAGGAAGCAGAACACGGTCTTTGCGATCGGCAAGTCGATCCTCGACCGCGGTTCGCCCGTCGATGTGGGAGCCGTCTGCCTTGGCTATGGCGGCGGCGGCCATAACGCCGCAGGAACATGCCAGATCGCTAACGACCGGGCCGAGACCGTGAGGATAGAAATGATTGGGGCCCTGTCGAGGCTGCCATCCATGGCGGCGGCCTGACATCGACACGATCCGTAACATTGCGCCCACCGCGGCGACCCGCCTGACAGCGGCCGTAAACAACCAGTGAGGACGAGAACCGGGTCGGCGCTCATGGGGCCCGGCTCCCACTGACCGGCAGGGGCGCTGTCCGACCAGGAACCCCCACGTTCCGGACATAAACCCATCCGATCGGCCGCGAAGTTGACCAACAGCACCGGCTAAACGTTCGCCACTGCATCGTGCGTCGTCCGTGCATCCGGGTGGGCATGCTCGAGCGCGGCGAGCGCCATGATGCGCTCCTCAGAGGCATCGTCGAAACTGATCTCGCCGGCCAGGATGCCGGATCGCATCACCAGAATTCGGTCGGAGATCGTCAGCACCTCCGGTAGGTCGCTTGATATGACCAGGATCGCCAGGCCAGCGCGGGCCAGTTCACGCATCAGCGCATAGATCTCCGCTTTCGTGCCGACGTCGACGCCGCGCGTCGGCTCGTCAACGATCAGCACCCGGGGTTCGGAGGCCAGCCATTTGGCCAGCACCACCTTCTGCTGGTTGCCGCCGCTCAGCAGGCCAACGAGTTGTTCGACCGTCGGCGTCTTGATGCGAAACCGGCCGACATAACCGTCGATCATGCGGGCTTCCACGCCGGTCCTGATAAAGCCCGACTGCGACAGCCGTCCGAGCCCCAGCGCCGCGAGCGAGAGGTTGTTGCCGACGCCCATGCCCAGCACGAGGCCCTGGGTCTTGCGGTCCTCCGGCACAAGCCCGATGCCAACCGCCATGGCGTCCCGTGGCCGGCCGATCGCCAGCGTCTTGCCGTCAAGCATGATGGTGCCGGAACGGGGCGGCGGCGCGCCGAAGATGCCCATCGCGACCTCGGAGCGTCCCGCGCCGACAAGGCCGGCGAACCCGACGATCTCGCCACGCCGCAGGTCAAACGACACGTCGTTGTAGCGCCTGCCGTCGCCGAGACCTCGGACGGAAAGAACGACCGGCGGCGCGGCGGCCGCGGGCTTGACGCGCTGCACCTCGGCGAGGTCTCGTCCGACCATCAGCCGCACGATCTCCTCGGGCGACGTGTCAACCAGCCGTGTCGTGCGAACGTGCCGGCCGTCGCGCAGGACGGTGACCGTGTCGCAATTGTCGAAGACCTCCCGCATGCGGTGCGAGATATAAAGGACGGTGACGCCACGGGCGCGCAGGTCGTGCACGACTTTGAACAGCACCAGCGAGTCGGCTTCCGACAGGCTGGAGGTCGGCTCGTCCAGGATCAGCAGCCGGGGATCATGCACCAGCGACTTGCAGATTTCGATCAATTGCTGCTGCGCGATGGTGAGGTCGCCGAGCCGTGTGTCGGGGTCGAGGGTGATGCCGAGCCGGCCCATGGCGGCCCTGGCATGCTTGGTCAGGGCGCCCCGGTCAACCAGGACGCCTGCACGGCGCGGCTCCATCCCCAGGAAAATGTTCTCGGCGATCGTCATGTTGGGGGCCAGCATCAGCTCCTGGAACACGATCGAGATCCCCTGGCGGGCTGCGTCTTTGGTGCCGGACAGGTGCAATTCCTTGCCGTCGAACACGAGCCGCCCCGAGGTCGGCTGATGGGCGCCGGCGATGACCTGCATCAGAGTCGACTTGCCGGCGCCGTTCTCGCCCATGATGGCATGGACCGTCCCGGCCCCGACGGTGAATGATACGTCGTTTAGCGCCTGCACGCCCGGGAAGCTTTTCGAGATCTGCTCAACACTCAGAAGCACGGTCATGGGAGGCACCCCTTGTCGGGAAGAAACACGCGAACCGGCGATTTATTGCCCGGCGACGAACGTGCCGACGTTTGACGCATCCACGACGTCGACGCCGGTATCGGTGACCGGTGGCACCTTCTCGCCCTTTGAAAGCTTGTCGAGCTGATCGACCGAATCGACCCCCATCGCCAGGGGCCGCTGACCAACGAGCGTCGTGGCGTAGCCGTCCTTGAGCAGCTTGATCTGGTTCGGCAACGTGTCGAACGACACGATCACGAACTTTCCGGCCTTCAAATCCGCCGTCTTGTTCCTGATCGCGCGAATAAAGGCTTCCGGCGCGAACATCGGCCAGCCGCCGGAGAAAAAGATCCCGTCGAGTTTCGGATTCTTGGCCAGGATGTCCTGGATCAGTTGCACGCCCACATTCGAATCATCATTGCAGGCAAACGGCGAACCCGACACTTCCTTGAACCTGTCACTGAGCTTCGACTTGAAGCCCTTGATGCGGTCGTTCAGATTGGCGGCTGACAGCCCGCCCGTGAGTACCGCATAGGTGCCGCCGTTGGGCAGCGCCTTGGCGAACGCCTCGCCCGCCGCCACGCCGCCGGCTTCGTTGTTGGTTCCGACGAAGGCAATGCGCTTGGATTTCGGCGCGTCGGAATCGAAGGTAATGACGGGGATGTTCTTCGTGAGCGCCGCGCTGATCACGTTGGTGATCGACTCCGCATTGTTCGGCGCGATCGCGATACCGGCGACCTTTTTGGTAATCAGGTCGCGCACGATCCGCGTCTGTTCGGCGTCGTCAGCCTGAGCCGGGCCGGTGAACAGGCAGTCGGCGCCGATTTTCGCGGCTTCCTCCTTGCAGCCCTTTTCGGCATCCGCATAGAACGGCACACCCAGGGCTTTCGGCACCATGGCGAAGACCTTCTTATCGACGGCATGAGCCGGACCGGTGATCCCGAGGAGAAGGGCAGCGGTAGCCACGGTCGCGAACAGTGTGCGTTGCATTGTTGCCTCCAGCTTGATTTTGGTTGGTTCTGCCGCTCAGCGCC
>Ga0302320_10030875_pt1 | contig 10186 bp, 7 predicted proteins | sample Bog_T0_3_FD_202130 | JGI IMG/M metagenome (GOLD analysis project Ga0302320, IMG submission 202130) | Peat permafrost microbial communities from Stordalen Mire near Abisko, Sweden - Bog_T0_3 | ecosystem: Environmental > Terrestrial > Soil > Wetlands > Peat | place: Sweden: Abisko, Stordalen Mire...
AGCCGCGCCCGCCAACAGAAGCAGCGCCATCAACGCCAAAAGTGCCTTCTTCATTGCGATCTCCTTATAGATTGCTCCACGGTTCAAAGCAGTTCTGTCTTGGTGAGACTACGGCTGATAAATCTGCACGTTGTTGATTGGGGCTCCGTTCCACGTGGCCAAGCCGCCGATGCAATAGAGCTGTTTTTTGTAGACTGCCGAGCTGCCTTGCATGGTTCCTTGGGGCATGGGAGCGAGTGTCGTCGTCCATTTGTTCTTGGACAGCTGGAAGGACTCGTTCACAGTCGTTGCCGCCCCGGCATTATTGAGATAGCCACCGGCGTCATAGAACTTAGAGCCGATAGATCCGAAGCAGGAAAGAACTCGCGCTTCTGGATCGACGGCAAGTTCCGTCCAGGCATTGGTGGCAGCGTCGTAGCCCTCGGCGTCGCCGGTGATTTGGCCGGGCTGAGGGGCGCCGTCGGCGACCACGATCGTAGTTTCGAGCAGGCCGGCGGCAGGGCCTTGCTTGCTCTCTAACATCGGCGCCTCTTCCGTCCAGGTATTGGTTGCAGGGTTGTAGCTTTCGACCGTCGCGACGAAACCGCTGGGGCTGACCACGCCGCCGATGACATAGATAATGTTTTTCTCTACCACGGCCGCCGTCAACCACCTCGCGGTCGGCATATCCGCCAAGCCAGTCCAGGTCTTGGTCTTGGGGTTGAACGCCCACACGGCGTTCAAGGGCACGCCTCCCCCGGGGGATCCGCCAAATACGTATAAGACGTTTTTCACCACGGCGGCGCTCGCCCCTGACATGGCCGTTGGATAGGGCACGCCCGAGCTCCAGGCGTTGGTCGCAGGATTGTAGATCTGCACGTCGGCGACCTCCTCTGTCGCGGTGGCCCCTCCAACCACGTAGATCTCGTTCTTGAGCACTGCCGCCGCCGCGGTGATGACGGCCGTTGGCAAGGGCGCGCCGCTGGTCCACGTGTTGTGAGTGACTTCGGGACTCTGGGCCTTCACGAGCGAAGCCGTTCCCATGAACATAAGCGATGCCAGCATGAATCGAAATGCAGTCTTCATTTTCTTCTCCGATGTAAATGTTTGTCGCGCAGTGGGGTTCCCTGGCATTACAGCTGGTTTCTAAAGGTTCTCATTGGAGCGACGGCCCCTTCCCCCCGGGCGTCATTGCCGTCTCCTTTAGACCATTGAAAATCGACCGTTGAACTTCTTTTTGACAGGTCGCGCTGAAACGGCTGCCCATCCTGTCGCACCTTGCCCGAAGTTCACCTCAGGGATCAACGGACAATAGCGGACAATAACGGACATTAGCGGGTATTAGCGGACATTCAGGATGCAGGCGACGGTTTCGACCTTCACCCTTCGCCCCGAACACTTCGTTCTCCTTGCTCGATCTACGGCTGATAAATCTGCACGTTGTCGTAGACGCTCCCCACGAACTGAGAGCTAAAGCTCCCTCCGCCGAAGCAATACAGCACACTCTTGTAGACCGCAGAACCCGGAGCGGCGACGGCCTGCGGCAAAGAGGCTTGCGTCGTCCACTTATTCTTCGACCCCTTGAACGATTGCGCGTTGTCGAGCGCGTTCCCAGAGTTGTTGCTGCCGCCCGCCAGGTACAGCGACCCTTTGGCAGAGCCGGTGCAGGAAGCGTTCGTTCCCGTGGGCTCGGTTGCGAGAGATGTCCACGAATTCGAGGCCACGTTGTAGCCTTCGTTGTCCCCGGTGTCCTCAGACGTGCTGTACCCGCCCGCCGCCACAATCGTGGTTCCGACCAGCCCGACCGATGGTTCCGACTTCCCGACCAGCAGCGGAGACTCTTCCGTCCACGTATTGGTCGCGGGATTGTAGCTCTCGACGGTGTTGAGCCGGCCACCGCTGTTGCTGTAGCCGCCGATGACGTAGATGATGTTCTTATCCACCGCAGCGGCCGCACTCGTTCTCGCAGTGGGCATGGCTGCTTTCGCGGTCCAGGTGTTGGTCTTCGGGTTGTACGCCCACACTGCATTCGTCTGCGTGATTCCGTCGTTCTCTCCGCCGAAGATGTATAAAACGTTCTTCACCACGGCGACGGTTCCGTCCATGGTCGTCGTGGGAATGGCCGTGCCGGTGCTCCAGGTGTTTGCCACCGGGTTGTAGATCTGGTTGTTGGCGACTACCGCGGTATCGGTCACCCCGCCGACCACATAGATCTTGCTACCGATCACCCCCGCCATCGTGAATTTAAGGGCCAGCGGCATGGGCGTGCCGCTCGTCCAGATGTTGTGCGTGACGGCGGGATTCTGAGCCTTAACTAGCGAGGCCGTGCCGATGAACAAAAGAGGTGCCAACAGCAATCGAAATGCAATCTTCATTTTTTCTCCCGAAAAAGCTTTTGGTGCGCGAAGTGTCTGTTTTTTGGCTGTTACGGCTGATAAATCTGCACGTAGTCGTAAACGGTGTTTTGAAAGATGTCCCCGCCGCTAGCGCCGCCGATGCAGTACAGCACGTTCTTGTAGACAGCGGAGCCCGGAATCCCGACAGCCTGCGGCATGGGAGCTAGAGTTGTCCACGCCTTCGTCGACAGCTTGAACGATTCGGTCACGCTCAGCGCCGGGCCCAGGTCGGCTCCGCCGGCGACGTAAAGCAACCCCTTCTTGGTGGAGCCGAAGCAAGCCGCGTTTCGCGGTGAGGGATCGGCCGTAAGGGACGTCCACACATTCGTGGACACGTCGTAGCCTTCGTTGTCCCCATTATCCCCGGAGCCGTTGTATCCGTCCGCGGCCACGATTGTGGTGCCGACCGTCGCGACCGCAGGCTCCGACTTCCCGACCAGCAGAGGCGCTTCCTCCGTCCAAGTGTCGGTTGCGGGATCGTAGGCTTCGACGGTGTTGAGCCGCACTCCGCTGGCGTAGCCGCCGATGACGTAGATGATATTGTTCTCCACCGTCGCCGCTGCGCTGCATCTCGCCGTGGGCATCACCGCTTTTGAGGTCCATGCTTTCGTCTTTGGGTTGTAGGCCCACACTGCGTTAAACAGGTCTCCTCCCCCATTGTTGCTTCCGCCGATGACGTACAAGACGTTCTTTACCACCGCACTGGCCGCCTGCCCCGTTGCGGTCGGAAGATCAGGGCCGGTGCTCCAGGTGTTCGTCGCCGGGTTGTAGATTTGGGTGTTGGCGACGGCTTCTGACGCGGTGTATCCGCCGACCACATAGATTAGGTCTTTGACCACTCCTGTCGCCTGGAAGCTAACTGCCACCGGCATCGCCGTGCCGCTCGTCCACTTGTTGTGCGTGCCTGCGGGATTCTGGGCCTTCACCAGCGACGCCGTGCCGATAAACAAAAGCGATACCAACATCAATCGAAATGCGGTTTTCATTTTGTCTCCTGCACAAATTTTTGGTTGCGCACATTACGGCTGATAAATCTGCACGTAGTCCTGGAGGGTCCCCTCGAAGGTGGTTATGCCGCCGAAGCAGTACAACTGCTTCTTATACACGGCGGAAGCGGGCAACAGGGTGGCCTGCGGCATGGCAGCCAGCGTCGTCCATTTGTTATCGGACAGCTTGAAAGATTCGGTCAAGGTGGTGGTCCCGGCGCTGTAACCCCCGGCGATGTACATCAACGCACCGACAGCCCCGCCGCAAGGTCCGGTTCGGGCCGTGGGATCGGCCGTGAGGGACGTCCACGAATTCGTGGTGGCGTCGTAGGCTTCGTTGTCCCCAGTGGCAGTGTTGCTGGCGGTGATTCCGTCAAGTGCCACTATGGTGGTTCCGACCAGCCCGGCCTGAAACTGTTGCTTCGCAAGGAGCATAGGAGCCTCTTCCGTCCAGGTATTGGTCGCGGGATTGTAGCTTTCGACGGTCGTCAGAAAGCCGTTGTTATCACCATCCATGACATAGATGATGTTTTTCTCCACCGCCGCCACCGCCCCAAATCGCGCGGTTGGCATGTCGGCCTTCGCGGTCCACGTCTTTGTCTTCGGGCTGTAGGCCCAGACCGCATTGGACGGTGTCACTCCATCGCTGGTACCGCCGATGACATACAAAATATTCTTGACCACCGCGCCAGCCGCAGCGATGGTTGGCGTCGGCAGGGACGCGCCAGTGCTCCAGGTGTTGGTGGTCGCGTCGTAAATCTGGGTGTCAGCGGTATATGTGGTATACGTGACCCCGCCGCCGACGATATAGATTTCGTTTTTGAGCACTCCCGTAGCTGGATAATAGACAGCTGTCGGCATCGGCGCACCGCTCGTCCACTTGTTATGGGTGACCTCGGGAGTCTGGGCCGTCCCGAGCGCAATCGTGCCGACAAGTAAAAGTGTCGCCAACATCAATCGAAATGCAGTTTTCATTTTTTCTATCTTTGGTCGCGAAGTAGACTCTGAACCCGGCGCCCACTGTGCCCTGAAATGCGGGTCGTGGTCAATGTTCCAGGCGTGATGCGTTCGTGCAGTGAGTGTGACGCGCTAAGGGTTTTGTTTGCAGTACACTACGCGAAGTTGTTGTCTAGGGAATGAGGCGCAGACGAGCCCTGCAGGGCGGGCGACGCGAAACAGGGTCCGCTTCCGCCAGCAATGGTTTCGATGGTAAACTTGCGGTCTCCCCTGAAGCGACTCCCTTTTTATGCCTGCCAACTCGCTGAATCGCGCGCCCAATACTGTCGTACTCTTCGGGGTGTTCGAGGCCGACTTGCGCTCGGATGAATTGCGCAAAAACGGAGTCAAGATCAGGATCCAGGACCTGCCCTTTCGCGCCCTCAAGCTTTTGCTGAGCCGTCCGAACGAAGTCATCACGCGCGAGGAATTTCGTCAGACGCTGTGGCCGGATGACGTGTTCGTCGATTTCGATCTCGGGATCCGCAGCGCCATTAAGCGTCTCCGTGACGCGCTCGGAGATTCCGCGGAGAACCCGATCTTTGTTGAGACCGTCGACCGTCGCGGCTACCGCTGGATTGCTCCCACGCACATCGAACCGGCGCCGGAAGCGGCAGTAGGCGCCGTGCCTCTTGAACAACTGGAGGATCTCGCCACTCCCACCTCAGCCCCCACTTCCGCCAGTCGTTCGAATTGGTCGAACTGGAATTGGAAGATCACCGGCCTCGTGGCGGCCGCCGCCTTCGGATTAGGAGTCTTGAGTCTGGCGCTGCTGTATCGCCACCGCGACGCCGATTCCATCGCCGTGCTCCCCTTCACCAATGGCGGTGGAGATGCCAATACCGACTATCTCAGCGACGGCATGACCGAATCGTTGATCGGCAACCTCGTCCATGTACCGCAGCTTAAGGTGAAGTCCCGCAGCTCCGTCTTTCGGTACAAAGGGAAGGACGTGGACGCGCAAAAAGCCGGCAATGAGTTGGGTGTGTCGGAGCTGGTCAGCGGACGAGTGACCTCGCGCGGGGATAGCATCGAAGTGAGCGCCGAGCTCATCGATGTTCGGGACAACACCGAAATCTGGGAGCACCACTACAGTGGCACCAGCGCCGATATCGTCTCGTTGCAGATGCAGATAGCAGGCGACATTGCGGGGAAGTTGCGTTCCAAGCTCAGCAGCTCAGAAAAGCAGCAGGTCACCCGGCAAGGCACGCAAAATCCGGAAGCCTATGAGCTGTATCTGAAGGGGCGATACGCCTGGAACAACCGCACGCATAGTGAACTGGAGACGGCAATCTCCTATTTCAATCAAGCGATCGCGAAAGATCCAGGCTACGCCCTGGCATATTCGGGTCTGGCCGACGTCTATTCCGTGCTGCCGAACTATGGCGGCAATCAGAACGAAGACTTTCCGAAGTCGAACGGCGCCGCCCGCAAGGCGCTCGAACTCGATTCAACGCTGGCTCATCCTCATGCCGTTCTCGGCGGCAACGAGATGCAGTATGACTGGGATTTTGCGAGTGGAGAGGCGCAGTTCAAAAAGTCTTTCAAACTCGATCCGAGCGATGCCACGGCGCGTCAGTGGTACGCCGACGATATTGCCATGATTGGGGGCAGGGAACAGGAAGCCCTGGCGCAGGTCAATCGCGCGCAGGAGCTTGATCCGCAGTCCCCCGTCATTAACCGGGTGGTCGGAAGTGTTCTCGTCTGGACACGGCACTTCGACGAAGCCATTGAAGTTTGCACGAAGCTGGCGAATAACAACCCGACGTTCGCGATTGCGCACGATTGCCTGGCCCAGGCCTATTGGGGAAAACGCATGTACCCGCAGGTCATTGAAGAATGGAGAACCTATGGCCAGCTCTCCGGCGACCGGGACGGCTCTGAATTCGCTGCCGCCATGGACCAAGGGTTTCGTTCCGCTGGCTGGAAAGGCGCTCTCGCAAAAGCCATCGAAAGCCGGCAAGCACAGCGCAAGCAGGGCTATTACTCAGCCTTAATCATTGCCACTTTCTACGCCGACTTGGGGGATAAAGAGCAGGCCTTCCATTGGCTCAACATCGCGTATCAGGAACACGATTGGCTGCTAATTAGCTTGAACACTAACTTCAGGCTCGACTCGCTGCGTTCTGATCCGCGGTTTGCCGAACTGGTGCGCAAGGTCGGTCTGCCGCAGTAACCGGCCTCGATCGGCTATGCCAGCTTTTCTTCTCACATTCTCTTCGCCTGTGCGACAATCATTCCCCAAACATCATTCCCCACGGAGGCTATCGATGAAGTTGAGATTCTTTTTGCTAGGGTTGACGCTGACGCTGCTGCCAGCAACTCTCCCGGCCCAGTCCGCACCCGAAACCGGCAAGCCCTTCGTGATCGAGTACTACTACAAGGCCAAGTGGGGACATGCCGACGAGTTTCTGCAGCTCTTCAAGAAGAACCACTATCCGTTGCTGAAGAAACAGGTTGAAATGGGCCGCATGCTCAAGGTGTGGATGGACCAACCGCGTTATCACACTACCGAAGACGGGCGCTGGGATTACCGCGTCACCATCGTGTTCAAGAATTCGGCGGCCGCGAACGAACCGTTCGAAGAAGACGCGATCAAAAAGCAGCTTTGGCCCGACCAGACAACCTATGCCAAGGAAGAGCAGCGGCGGTTTGAAATTCTCGACGGGCATTGGGACTTGCCGATCAAGAACGTCGATCTGGACGGAAAGTAGATTCGCTCGATAATGGGATGTCGAGGGCATCGTCCCAAAACGGTATTTACGAAAACCAAACAACCCAAAGTATTCAAGGCGTGACAATTGAAATGGAGTAGTATTCCGCGACGCTTTTGGCCGCAGGTTGGAGATCGGCAAAGATGTGTCCAGAAGCTCAAGTTGTGAAAATCAGGAATAGCGAGAGGATTAGAAAATGACGAAAGACAAAAACTCTCTCCCCGGATTGGCCACAATAATTTGCACGGCCATGTTGTTATTCACCATTCTCGGACAGGCGCAAGCGGAGCCGGTATTAACCCGCCACGTGCGTGAAGGAGTAGCCGATGGGCAGGCGAAGCTTGTCGGCCAACTTCCGGCTACGCAGTCCTTGCAATTCGACATCGTTCTGCCGCTGCGCGATCGCGCAGGGTTGCAGAGTCTCCTGCGCCAGCAATACGACCCTGCCAGTCCCTTATACCAACAGTTCCTCACGCCCCAGGAGGTCACCCAACGGTTTGGCCCTAGCCAGGAAGATTGGGATGCCTTGGTCGCATTCGCCCAAGCGAGCGGCTTTGAAATTGTCGGCGGAAGCCGTGACAGCAGGGACCTGCAGCTCATCGGCAGGGTGGCCAACATCGAGAAGGCCTTTCACGTGGGTCTCGGAGTCTATCAGGATCCCACCGAGGATCGCACCTTCTACTCGCCCGACCGCGAACCCACTGTGAACTTGCCCTTCCCGCTCTGGCACATTACTGGATTGGATAACAATTCCAAACCGCATCCGCTGTACGTGAAGAAGAGCGACTACGCGAAGGCCCATGGAATCGATCCCGATAAAATCGTGTCCAATGCGACGACGGGCTCGGGTCCTGGTGCTTCCTTTTTGGGCAGCGACATGCGCGCCGCCTATTACGAGGGAACTGCCCTCACCGGATCCGGCCAGACTCTCGCCCTGTTCGAATTCCTGGGCACCGATTTGGCCGACCTGACAACCTACTACAAAAACGTAGGGCAAACAGAACCGTACACTCCCACTCTCATTTCCACCGGCGGCTACAGCACGAGCTGCACCGAGAGCGGCGGATGCGATGACACGGAACAGACTCTCGACATGACGCAGGCGATGGGCATGGCTCCAGGCACAACCATGCTCTATATGTATGTTTGCGGCAACGCGTCAAGTATCAGTGATACGGACTGTATCAGTGCGATGGTTACAAATACGGATGCTCCGTTGTCGAAGCAGATTAGCTGTTCGTGGGGCTGGACTCCCGCCGATCCCAGCACTCTCGACCCGTATTTTGAGCAGATGGCGTCGCAAGGGCAAAACTTTTTTGCGGCTGCTGGCGACAGTCAGGCCTGGTCGTCATCGAATGAGGCATGGCCGGCCGACGACGCGAATATCGTTTCCGTCGGTGGCACGGACCTGACCACGACCAAAGCAGCTGGCCCGTGGGCTTCTGAAACGGCATGGGTCGACAGCGGCGGCGGCATCTCGCCCGATGGAATCCCGATCCCCTCCTGGCAGAAACTCGCGGGCGTGATCAATTCGTCTAACAAGGGGTCCACGACCTTACGCAACGGACCCGACGTTTCGGCCAACGCCAATTTTACTTTTTACGTTTGCGCCGACCAAACCACGTGTACAGAAAACGAATACGGCGGGACCAGCTTTGCCGCGCCCATGTGGGCCGGCTATCTGGCTTTGGCCAATCAGCAAGCCGCAGCCAACGGTGAGACGATCGGTTTCATTAATCCGATCATTTACCCGGCGGCTCTGGGCTCCAGCTACGCTACGCTTTTCCACGACATCACCAGCGGTAGTTGCGGCACGTATTCCGCAGTCACCGATTACGATCTATGCACTGGCTGGGGCAGTCCGAACACGACCGGCTTGATCAACCTGCTCGCTCCCACCAGCGGCGGCGGAAGCTTCACGCTTTCGGCTTCGCCGAGCAGTCTGACGATTACCCAAGGCAGTAACGGCACGAGCACCATCACCGTCACTGACGTGGGCGGGTTCACCGGTAGCGTCACTCTTGCCGCCTCCGGATTACCCAGCGGTGTAACCGCACAGTTCAGTCCGAACCCCACAACCTCAACCAGTGCGTTGAATCTGACGGCGAGCGCCACAGCCACTACCGGAACCGCGACGGTGACGATCACCGGAACCTCCGGCAGCCTGCAAGCAACCACTACGCTTGCCCTCACCGTAAATCCGAGTGGGACGCCGAACTTCACCATCAGCGCCTCGCCCAGTTCCCTAACCATCACCCAGGGCAGCAACGGAACCAGCACGATCACCATCACCAGCCAGGACAGTTTCAACTCTGCAACCACGCTTAGCGCTTCGGGCTTGCCCAGCGGCGTAACCGCGGGCTTCTCGCCGAACCCGGTAACTCCGCCGGCGAATGGCAGCGTGACCTCAACCCTCACGTTAACCGCTTCCGCCACGGCCGCCACCGGAACCACGACCATAACCGTGACCGGAACCTCCGGCACGCTCAGCCACAGCACGAACATCACGTTAACAGTGAACTCGAGCGGCGGCGGAGCGCAAATCGCAACCTACAACTCCACCTACACCGCTCCGGCCTGCTTGAGTGCGGGCTCGTCGTGTGCCTCGGGTTCGTCGGTATCAACCAGTCTGCTGAACTCGGCAGGCAACCTCACCGGTCCTACGGAATCCCATGCACCCAATACGCTCAAAGCCAGCAGCTGCGCCGACGGCACAATTTCTGGCCCCTACCACAACGCCATGGAGTCCGACGATTTGATCGTGGTCTCTGCCGCCAGCGGCAACATTACCCACGGCACCTCGGTGACGATCAAGGCATCGTGGTGGGCGTATAGCACAACCCAGGACTATTTTGATCTTTTCTACACGGCGAGCGTCACCAGCCCGTCGTGGGTCCGGATCTCAGCCAACAACTTGGCCACGTCGACAACTTCGGAAAACACGACGACGGTCACGTTTACTCCGCCCACCGCCGGAACGTATGCGGTGCGCGCGCAGCTCCGTTATGATCCCGGGAGAAAAGTGACAAGTCCGTCCGCTTGCCAATCCAACAGCGGCTACGATGATCACGACGATCTGGTTTTCGTCGTGCAGTAAACGCTGTCTAGCAAGGAA
>Ga0302320_10030879_pt1 | contig 10185 bp, 12 predicted proteins | sample Bog_T0_3_FD_202130 | JGI IMG/M metagenome (GOLD analysis project Ga0302320, IMG submission 202130) | Peat permafrost microbial communities from Stordalen Mire near Abisko, Sweden - Bog_T0_3 | ecosystem: Environmental > Terrestrial > Soil > Wetlands > Peat | place: Sweden: Abisko, Stordalen Mire...
GGCTCTGGTTCACCGACTTCCAAACGGCCATGGGCGAAGACAATCTGGCCAAGGCTTTCGCCTTTGTCACCAACCGTCACCCTAAACTCGCCTGAACCCTTCATGCATACGCACTGCTCGTTTGCCGAATCCGGGGCTGTGCTCTTGGCTTTGGGCTCGGTTTTAGCCACTGTCTTGGCTTTGGGAACGGGACTGAGAACGGCGCGCCAGTTGCGGCCGGTCGTCTTGAAGAGGCTGGCACCTTTGGGATTAATGTGGACTTCCAAATCTTGATCGGGGACGGCGGTCAGGAGGTCGAGGAGGTAACGGGTGCTGAACAGGGCCTCGGCGGCATGATTGGCGGGCAGGAGGAGGTTGTCGCTGGCTTCGCCAATGAATTCGGTGCCGCGTTTGCCTTCGCTGGTGATGGCGAGGGTGTTGGTGGTGAAGGTGAGGCGGACCTGGTCGGCGACGAGGGCGATGCGGCCGATGGAGCGCAGGAGTTCGGCGCGGGGCAGGTTGGCGGTGGCATGGTCCGCCGGCATGATGGCGCGGAAATTGGGGTAATTGCCCTCGATGAGTTTGCTGACGATGGTGAGTTCGCCGAATTGGAATTGGGCGAGGTTCGCGCCGGTGGTGACGTTGAGGCGGTGGGGTTTCTCGGGGTCGCCGCTGAGCAGCCGGAGGAGTTCGCGGACGGTGGCGGCGGGGATGATCAGGGTCTGGGGTTTGGCGTCCGGGGTCTGGGGTTGGGGGATTTCGCAGGTGCTGAGGGCGAGTTGGAAGCCATTGCAGCCGGCGACGGTGAGTTTGCCTTCGCCGAGTTCGACAAAGCAGCCGTTGAGGACGTGGCGGGATTCATCGGTGCTGCAAGCGAAGACGGTTTCGGCGAGCATGGTGCGGAAGGTGGCGTCTTCAATGGCGAACTCGATGGGGGTCTGGTCTGGGGTCTTGGGTTTGGGGTCTTGGGTCTTGGGTTTGGGGGCGCTGACGCGGGGGAAGGGGGGGAATTCCTCGGGGTCGAGAGTGGTGACTTCGTGTATGGCGGCACCGCATTCGATTTTGAGGTTGCGACCCTTGAGGGTGATCGTGACGTCGGGGGCATCGGCCATTTTGACGATGTCGGTGAGCAGGGCGGCGCGGCAGGTGGCCTTGCCTTCCTCGGCGACGTCGGCGTCGGTCTTGATGCGGATGTGGAGATCCAGGTTGGTGGCGGTGCAGGTGACGGATTTCTCGTGGGCGACAATCAGCAACTGGTTGAGGATGGGGAGCGCGCCGCCAGCAACGGGTTTGACGGCGTTGAGCGCGGTCAGCAGATCTTTGCGGGGAAGGGTTAGTTTCATGGTAAATGTACAGTTAATCTGGAAGGAAAGCGTGTCCGTAAACGAAAACGTAATGCCAACAGGCGTTGGTTGGTGGAAATGCAGACCCCAGGTTGGGATGGTGTCAACCCGTGGTTTTCAGGACGGAGAAATCAGAGCCAGGCAGGCATCGTCGGGATGCCCCGGGTCGCGTGGACCATGGTCAGTTATCCTGACTGCGGCGAAGCGCGTCGAGGCTGGCCCCGGCCTGATCGAGTTCGTTGGCGGAAGGCACCCCTTGGGCCACAGCGCGGTGGAAGGCAGCGCGAAAGTTGGCGCGATCGTGCTCGGTTTGGAGCTTTTGGTAGGTGTCGAGAAACAGCCGGCGGTCCTGCTCGCTGTGCAGATGGGTGTCCATGAATTTCTGGACTTCGGCGGGCAGACCGTTTTCGTTGTTCATGAGTTGATTAAAGCAGAAAGCGGCGTTTGCGAAAGCGTTAAAAGCGCCAGCGGTGTTTCATCCAGAAGGGGAATTCCTGATCAGGAGAGCGCAATTGAAGGGGGTACTGGCTGTCGGTGCGCTTGGCGACAAGCCCTTCAAAGAGTTCCACGCCGAGCCGCCGGTTGGCGGCCTGCATCAAACGCCAACCGGTGTGAAGGCCGTCAATATCCTCGCCTTGATAGCGCAGTTCATCGGGGAGCCAGTCGGCTTCCGTGGGGGCGGCGATGCCGTAATCGGACAAGGTGTAGGCAAAGAAAAGAAGTTCATTCTCCGGTGGTGGCTCATGCAGGAAACGCCAGGGGACGGCCAGGCCGTTGGTGGCTTCCGCCATGAAAAGCTGGCGTTGCGCCAGGGGCATATTGGGGGGCAGGTTATAACCGCCCGGGTAAATGCCGGGGGCGAAATCGAGCAAGACCAGGGAGCCCCGGCCCAGCGGGTGCCGGCGTTCGAAGGCTTCGGTATCCAGCCAAAGCATTGGCAGATGGGCGGATTTGATCTTGGCCAAGATGGGGGCAAACTCGCGCTCAATGGACAAGGGTTCGTTTTTCCGATTAAAGACCTGCCCGGTCGGAGAGGCCGAAGTTCGGCTTCCGGTAGTATTAACCCAAGCGCGCCAACCGTTGACTTTGGGCTCCCAACGCCAGTGACCGCGTTTGGGTCGGGCCTGCGGTAGCGGGCCGCCGTTGACGGGGCGAAGTGGAAATGAGGGGGGGCTGCAAATAGAGTCGGTCATAGGGTTACAGCGTGAGGTTTGGTTGAATGGTTCGGGAGTGGTTGGACGCCCATGATTTCAGCCATGAGGCCGGAAGTTTCATAAAGGCTGACGAGGGTTTCGGTGTGGGATCGGGTGACGGCGCGGTAAAGGGCGCAGAGCTGATCATAACAGCCGGTTTCCGGGTGGTTGGGCTCGCCCATGATGGTCTGAAGGTCGGTTTGTAGATCGTAAGTGAGCTTAAGGTGGCCGTTGAGGATGCCGTATTCCACAGCTTCCTGGCCGAAATTTTCATCGGAGCAAAGCTCCAATAGTTTGAGGAGGTATTCTTTCATGTGGCCCGGACGGATTTATTGGGTTGTTGGTTGGAGGTTAAAAACTGCCGCCACGCATTGCCCGGCACTTCCCCAAAGGGTTCTTCAGAGGCCAGCGTGGATTAGGGTTTTGGTCAGTCCGGGGGGCCGGACACGGCAGGGGGCACAGACACTGGCTGTGCAAATTACTTGCGGCCCTTGGTCTTGACCATGGGGATGATGGGGCAGACCTGATCGAGTTGGAAATTCTGTTCCGGAGTGAGCAGCAGATGACGGGCGGCGTGAAAATCCGGGGTGGGTTTGATGCAGGTTTTGACTTCCAGGGCGTCGGGACAGTTGAACCGGGCGAACAATTCGGTGAGGGCATCAAGAATGTCCTGGCGCTGGCGGCGGGCAGTTTGTCGCCGCTGATTTTCAACTCGAAGGCCTGCCGGAAAAATTCGCCGGTGCGGTCGCCCAAAAACGTCACGACGGGGGATTCGTCCGGAATCGTCTTGTAACGGTTCTGGAAGGTGACGAGCACCTCACCTTCAGTGGATTTGACACTGACGCTGGAAGGCGCGTCGTGTTTGCCGTGGTTGACGCGGAAATATTCTGGCGCGACCATGAATTTGAGTTCTTCCTTGTTCGTTTTCAGCGACCCCTCAAGCGCATCGAATTCTTGGACCTGACGGATGATGGTGGCGGCCAGGGCGGCGGCGGTGCCATTGGGGTCGGGGAAGACGGGGTAGGCTGTCTTGGTGTCCTCCTTTTTGGTGGCGATTTTGCCAAAGGAGAGTTTTTTGACACCGCCCGTCTTTGCCGCAGGATCGGGCAAGCCGATGGCCGGAGCGGCCGGAGGTGTGGGTGGGGCTGATAGTTCGGCGGGTAAACGCATGATGGTGATCATTTGATTCCTTTTTTTGAATTCCGCCCTCAGCTTTGCAAAGGGTGGAAGTCAAAACCGCGATTTGCTCGCGGTAGGCAACTATCGGGCCATGGCTTTCCGACTCTTGGGAAGACTTAATCCAGAGATGGCCCGGGATTTTCGGCGGCGAATTGGAGGTCGGCGTCGCGCATGGCCTGGCGCACGTTGCCGCAGGCGAAGGTGGCAATCTGAGTGATCGCCTCGCGGGTCCGCAGCCACCGGGTGAGCAGGGTCTCAATCTCCTGGCTGGTCGGGGGTTGGAGTTCAAAGACGGTGAAGCGGCTGGCAAAGCGGGGCTCGAATTCCTTGAGCTGACAGTTGCTGGTGCAGAGGATGACGGTGCCGGGGAGTTCGTTCATGTCGTCGAGGAGGGTGAGCATCCGCGCCTGGGCGGTGATCGTCATTTTGTCGCACTCCTCGAACCAGATGGCCTTGTAGTCGGCGTATAAGTCGCGGTAGGGGAGGCTTTGGGCGATTTCTTCGACGCGTTCGAGGTTGACCTGGGTGCCGTTGAGGCGGGTGATGGACCATTTGCCGCATTGGAGGACCTCGTGGATGAGCCAGCGCGCCAAGGCGGATTTCCCAATGCCGGGCCGGCCGTTGATGAGGACGGCGAGACTGGCGCAATCGTTTGCCCGGGCTTGGGTGACGAGGGTTTGCAGGCTGCGGGCGGCGGTGGCCGCGCCGTAGTCGCCGGAGCCGATGAAGTCGGCGGGGGTGGTGGGGATGAATTTGGAGGGTTGGATCATAAAAATTTCAAGTCAGGCTGTTTGGGTTGGGGATACAAAAAGATCAATATATTCTCCGGAATTCGGTTTGCCTCATCATTCGCAATTCCGTACAACTATGACATGCAGTTCAATTTGCATTCGCTGTTGGCGGTGAGCCTCTGCCTGATCCCGCCGACACTCGTTTTCTTTCGGATTTTAAGGAAACGCAGGGAGCAGCGACAATCCGGTCAGCACCCGTTCAAGGAATTGCGGCGACGGCCGGCCGGGGAAGCCCTCCGCATGAAACTAAGCGACTTGTACGACCAAGGCGTCACTGGAATCTTTGGACTGGTGTTTTTCCCCATGACTTTGGGTCTCCAATTATTATACATCCATCCCAATGACGTCATCACCCCCATCCTGTTTTTCGCAGCCACGGTGGCCACCTCGGTAATCTTTGGAATTTGGATGTTCAAGATCGAAAAATTGATCTCCGCTTACCGACTGGGGTTTGATGGGGAGCGCTTTGTGGGGGAAGAACTGTCCCAGTTAATCGCCCTGGGGTTTCAGGTTTACCACGATGTTCCCTTTGACGGTTTCAATCTGGATCACGTATTGGTCGGATCGCGCGGGGTATTGGTCGTGGAAACCAAAGCCCGGCGCAAACCGGCGAAACATAATGGGGGAAAGGAATTCAGGGTTGGCTTCGACGGGAAATCGCTGCAATGGCCTTGGGGCTCTGACAGCCGTGCGGTTGAGCAGACCAAAAACAACGCTAGAACCCTGGCCAATTGGTTGAGCGCCGCAACTGGGGAGAAGGTCTGGGCGACCGCCATTTTGACGGTGCCGGGGTGGATGGTGGACCGCAAAGCTCCCAGCCATGATATTTACGTCCTGAACCCAAAGGAAATTTATGGGGTGTGCTCGTCGTTCGCGGAAAAACTCACCGACAAGCAAATCGCCTGCCTTTGCCACCAGTTGGACCAGAAATGCCGGATCGTGGTTGAGGATTAATTGGCACGGGATTCAAGATGGGCGCGGATTTGACCGAGGGGTTGAGGACGAAAGTGCAAGTCGATTTCAATGCCGATGCCCAGTCGGCCTTTGGCGTGGGCGAGTTCGGCGAGGTCTATGTAGCCTAGTTCGGGTTCGTGGCCGTTCACGAGGCCGAAGGCCAGATTAAGCGTGCCGTCGGGGGCGCGTTCGCTGTATTCGGTCAGATACCAGGTCCAGGAGCCGGACGGGTCAAACAGCTTCACGTAGGCGATGGGGCTGCTGTCATTCAGCCTGGTGTTTCCGCCGCCCTCTTCCTGACCGCCGCTCTGGTGCTGGCATTTGGCGTTGATGAGTTCGGCGGGGGTGGGGGCGGTGACCGCAACCGCCTCAGGCGCGGGGTTTGGGGCGTGTGCGGAGAAACTGGTCGCGGCGGCGAAGAGGTCGGGCGGGAGCTGACGCTGATATTTGCGGATCAGCTTTTGACCGGCGGCGGCTTGTTTGGGAGTGAGGGTGCGCGCTTCGGCGAGGGAGCGGCCGAATTCGGCGTCGAATTTGTTGAAGCCGTGGCCATCAAGGGTGCGAGCGCCGTCGCACTGGCCGGCGAGGAGTTTCAGGCAGGCGTGGATGGCGGGGACGGTGCTGGAAAGGTCTGGGATTTCGGGTCTGGGGTCTGGGGTGGATGGCACGCTGACGCGGCTTTCGACCGGCATGGGGGTGACATCGCAGATCGTAGTGTCGGTGGCGTCGAGCATGGTTTTAGACTGCATCGTCTCGGCGCTCAAAAGGAGCGGGGGGATTTCCCGGAGGCTTTCGTAATCGCGGATGAAGACGTTTTCGCCCAGGCGGGCAAGGTGTTCGCGGGTGTCGAGCACATCCTGCCGCGTTTGATCGTCGCGATGGAAAAAAACGACGAGAAGTTCGCCGAGTTTGCCATCCTGGGTGTTGGCATCGGTGCGGGTGGTGTAAACGGCGAAAAAGGAAGGGGTGTTCATAAAAGCGTCAAAGAGGAAACCGGTGACCGATAAAGGGTTCCGCCTCATGCACCACCAACGGCGTCGGGCGAGCGCAATTCAATGACTCCCGGAGCGATGCACCGGACGTGAACGTGGGTGTCCGGTTTGAAACCCGCACGCTCAAGCCAACGCCCCATTAGCCGGATTTTCGGCTTGATGGCACGTTTCGAGAAGTCGCCTTCGGCCTCAATTTTCAACTTTCGAACGGGCAAAGACGGCTCAGTCCGCCGGAGTTCATCGCATCGGGATGGGCTGGTATTCATTGGATGGGTTATGTTGATTGCTTCGGGCAAGTCGCGGGGTGGTGGAAATCCATCAAATAATCAGGTTACATCGCTTCGTGGTTGGCAAGGAAGGCTTGGACGGTTTTGTTGGTCAAAACGCCGGTGACGGTGCCGGGGTTCCAGAGACCGATGGCTTTGTGGACGGCACAGCCGCCGCCGGACTGTCGCAGGTTGAGTTTTTCGCCGCGCCGTTTGGTGGGGACGCCGCGGCGGTTGAGATCGGCGGCGATGCTGGTCCAGCTTGCGCCGGCGGCCCGCGCCCGGGCCATGTGGAGGATCCATTTTTGTTCGTCGGGGTTGGGGACGAGTTCGCGGATGGGTTTGCCGGCTTTGTTGACGGCACCAGTGTCGCGGTCGTCCCAGCCATAGGGCACGCTGCCGATGACGAGGTTCTGGCTGCGTTTCAAATCGAGGGTGGTTTGGATGCGTTCGCGAATGCGGGCGCGCTCGAGTTCGGCGAAGACGGCGGCGATCTGCATGAAGGCGCGGCCCATGGCGGTGCGGGTGTCCACGTTGATGTCGAGGAGGAGGAGGCGGACGCCCATTTGATCGAAGAGGGTGGCGGTCTGGCTGACGTCCACGGTGTCGCGGCCGAGGCGGTCCACTTTGGTGACGATGACGGTGGGGCTGTGGCCGGCGGCGAGGGTTTCGCGCAAGGCGGCGAGCAGGGCCTGGGCGCCGGTGCGCTCGATGAAGGGGGTGCTGCCGGAGGTGTCGGGGTCGGAAAAGATTTCTTCGGGGGCGTGGCCGGTGTGGTAAAGGGCGGCGCGTTCGACGGCGTCGGTCTGGGCTTCGACGCTCAAATCCTGGCGGGCGGTGCTGACGCGGACGTAGCCGTAGGCGCGTTGGGTTTGGGGTCCGGGGTCTGGGGTCTGGGGTCTGGGGTTGGGGGTCATAAGGCGTTGCAAAGTTGGAGGGTTGAACGCGGATGGGGACATGAAAAAGGCCCGATTAGCGCGGGGCTAATCGGGCGACGGGGCATCCGACTCGGCCCCGGATGCTGGGCTTGACCGCTGTTTTAAGTCCGGGTCGGGGACAAAAAATGGGACGGAGGGGACGGAGGGACGGATGAATGGTCAGGATACGAAGTGGATGATTTTGCGGGGTGGAACGGTGGGGGCGGAAAGTGGAACGGTTGGGGGGGTGGGTGAAACGGTGGGGGGCAAAATCTGTGGAATTTGTGGAATTTGTGGAATGAAGCGGTCGCCATCGGGTTTGGGTTGGTTGAAAGCTTCGACGTAGGTGCGGGCGAAAGCGAGGGTGGCCGGGGTTTGGCGGGCATACCAGCATTGGGTGCGGCCGGTGTAGCGCCAGGCGCGATCGGCGCGGAGGGGGGCGAGGGCGGTGTCGGACGGGCGGCGGGTGAAGTGGATTTCGACGCCGTTGAATTGGGGGTTGAGGATCATCGCGGCGGTGATGGGGGTTTGGGGTGTGGGGTCCAGGGTCTGGGAATTCGGGATGATGGATTTGTCGCCGAAATGTTGGTGGGGCCAGAGTTCGAGGGTGTGGCCGGGGTGGCTGGCGGTGAATTCGATTTCCCAGAAGACGAGGCTGACCTGGCAATAGGGGGTGGGCAGGCCGGCAGGGTAGGGAAAGGGGCTGCTTTGGAGGTAGTTGCCGTGGCCGCCGGCGTAGCGCTCGGTGTGCCAGGTCCAGTCGAGGCGCTGGAGTCCGGGGCAGAGGGACAGGGCGCGGCGGGCGAGGGCTTCGGTCTGGGGTTGTTTCCTGACCAGGAGGATCAGGTAGTCGGGGCAGCCGAGGCGGGCGTGGTAATCGAAGTGGTCCACCTGGGGGTTGCTGCCGTTGTATTTGAGGCAGAGGGTGACGGCGGTTTGGTGCAGGGGCACCGTCACGCGGTTGGCGCCAGGGCGGCCGTAGGCGGTGAGCCAGGCGGAGCCAGGCTCGGGGCTTGGGGCTTGGGGCGCGAGGTGGACACCCGCGCCCGGTTCGGGGGCGGGTTGGCGGGCTTGGGCGGTTTGGAAGGCTCGGGGGTTGAAGCGCATAGGGTTAAAAGTGGAAGCCCCAGCCGGGCAGGCCGGGAAAGCGGACAAAATTTAACTGACGGCGGCAACGAGATTGCGGTCGTGCAGGGTGGCGAGTTCGCGGGCGGTGAAACCGGTGTCGCATTTCCAGCAGCGACCGTCCTGACCGGCCCCGAAGTGGATGCCGCAGTGGAGTTGGTGGAGTTTCCTGACTTCCACAATGCGGAAAAGGCATTGGCCGGCCTCGCCGTCATGGTCGCGTTGCCAGCATTTGGCCGGGTCTTTGGGTGGGGTGGCGTGGACGGCGATATGGTGGCCGCCGCAGTGGACCCAGGCGTTTGGGAACAGGCGCAAGGCCCATTTGTGGTAGGCGTAACGCCAGTCGCGGAAGGGGGCTTTGGCTTTCGGCTTGGGGAGTTCGCCGGATTCGCTGAGGCGGACGTTGGCGACGGCGAGTTCGAGGCGGCGGACGATGGCGGGGTCGAGGGTTTCGACGACGTCGGTGATGAGGAGGGTGAGTTTCATGGGGGAATTTTAACCGCAGATGGACGCGGATGAACGCGGATGCGGACATGAAAAAAGCCCGATTAGCGCGGGGCTAATCGGGCGGCGAGAGGGGCTTAAATCAGGCGGTTTGCAGTTCTTCCACCTGGGTGATGTGCAGGATGGCGCAGTGGACGCTGCGGGCGGCGATGCCGTCGGCGTTCAGATCGAGGCCGATTTCCATTTTGGTTTGGGTGATGAAGGCGGCATCGTGGTTGGGCACATCATAGGCGCTGCCATCACTGGTGTGGATCCGAAACGGCCGGAAGGGCTGGGCGTTCAGGTGGTCGCGGAGTTGTTTGGCATTAAACATAGGATTTTAATCGGTTTAATTGGAGGTTTTGTCAAATGTAAAAGGCCCGATCCCAGGGTGGGATCGGGCCAGTCGTTGTAAACTATGGGTGTCGGTGCTTCACTTCATGCGGTCCTTTCGGTTGGGGTGGGGGGGCCGAACCTCGGCTTGGCCATGCGCGGGGTCGCGCAAAATCTGGAAGGGGGAATGAACGGGGCCGCGCCAGCCGTGCATGGTGGCCAATTTGGCCCAGAAACGCATTCGTTCCAGGTACATGCGGCGGACACCGGGGAATTCGGTCTCGCGCCTGGCCCCCTCCCGTTCTTGGACGGCCAGGTGGATTTCCCGGCGGTAGGCGCGGACGAGCATTTCATGGCTTTGCGTGGGGGTGATGGGGCTGAGGTGTTTCATTTGTATTCGGGGGTGGCGGCGACCACGTCGCGCATGTGCTGGAAATAGTGGGCGGCGGTTTTGGTCGGGGTCCGCCGGCGGGGACGGGCCGGCGCGGGCGGCTGGGTCATGACCAATTCGTCGCTCGTCCCGATGATGACGGGCGCGTCTGAACCTCGGCTGGGCGTGGTTTTGATAAAGCGGGTTTCGGTGCTGCAGACTCGGCAGGCGGGGCCGAAGGCGAGGTCGTCGCATTTATC
>Ga0302320_10030882_pt1 | contig 10184 bp, 9 predicted proteins | sample Bog_T0_3_FD_202130 | JGI IMG/M metagenome (GOLD analysis project Ga0302320, IMG submission 202130) | Peat permafrost microbial communities from Stordalen Mire near Abisko, Sweden - Bog_T0_3 | ecosystem: Environmental > Terrestrial > Soil > Wetlands > Peat | place: Sweden: Abisko, Stordalen Mire...
ACGCGTTGGCGCACATCGGGCGCACGCATGGGAGGAAGGGGGAGGGATATGTCGTCGAACGCGATCGTCAGCCGCATGCCCGGGAAAAGCAGCGTGCGGAGCGGCTGGGAGTCGCCGAGGGGGTTGTCGAGGGCGTCGCGGATGGCTTGGTCTGGATCGGCGAGAGGCGGGAGTGGCTCGGGTCCGTAGATGATCCGGGACCCAACGGGAAGCCGTTCGAGCCGGAAGCCCTCGCCGTGCCAAATCAACGTCGCCGGGGTCGATCGGTCGACCTCGAGGACGAAGCCGGGCCTAGGGCTCACTTTGCCTCCTTGGTTGTGTCGGCCGCATTCGGCCTCCCGGCACCTGAGCCGGGGCCGCCCGGACCAGATCCCGCTTTTCGCATGTCGAAAACGATCTTCACTGCGCCGCGACGCCCAGCCGCTGCGGCGTGCGCCACAGCCTCTTCGTAGCGTTCGAGGGGGTAGCGCGCTGATACCAGCCGCTCGAGGCGCGCATCGCGCACGAGATCCATGGCGAGCTGGAAGGTCGACCGCGGCCCGTCGGGTCGGTCCTCACTCCCATAAGCGTACGCGCCGCGTAGCTCGATCTCGCGCTGCCACAGGGGAGCAAGGTCGACTTTGACGACGCCCGGCATTCCGACGAGCACGATCCGGCCACCGGGGTGCACGACCTCGAGGCTCTGTTGCAACGAGTCGGAGCTCCCCACGCAGTCGACGACGAGATCAACGCCACCGGTTAGTCGCTCGATGTCCCCGCCGTCTGATTCGAGCGCAAGCGAGCCCGAGAGTCGCCGGGCGGCCCGCTTGTGCTCGCCCGGCTTGACGACTTGGTCCGCTCCGAGGTCTCGGGCGAGTTTTCGTTGGCTTGCGTGCTTTGCTACAGCGACGAGGGCGCCTGGAAGGCACAGCGCTCTCAAGGCCGCGATCACGCAGAGGCCAAGGGTTCCCGCCCCCAGCACGATTACTCGCTCCCCGCCGGCTATCTCCGAGGCAAGCGCCGCGTGGATCGCACAAGCGGCAGGCTCGACCATGACGGCTGCCTCGTCGGAGAAGTCGTCGGGGACCGCGTGGAGCTGGCTCTCGTGCGCAACCAGCCCCGTTGACCAGCCACCGCCGGTGTCACGGCAGTAGCCGGTCTGGAGCCCGGGACGGAGATGGCCGAATGCGATGCGCTCGCAAGAGCCCTTCCGGCCGACGGCGCAGGCCGGACAGGGTGGCTCGATCGCACGAGCCTCACATCCGAGCACGGGCTCGATCACCGCCCGGCGACCGTCGAGCGCTCCACCCTCGACATCGCCGACGACTTCGTGGCCGGGGATGAAGGGAAAGCTGACGATGTGCTCGAAATAACGAGAGCTTCGCCCGTCCAAGGTAGCCAGGTCGGAACCGCAGATACCAGCGAGCCGGGGCCGCAGGCGCACCCAGGAAGGTCCAGGAATCTCGATGGGATCGAGCTCGACTAGCTCGAGGGGCCCGACGCGGACTCCTTTGCCTGAACCGACGATCGCCGAGGCGACACGGGCCGCAGCAAAGCGGGGCACGTTGCGCTCGAACTTCAAGGCCTTCATCGAGGCTCTCCGGCCGGCGAGTTGGTGACCCAGCTGGCCGGCCGCGTCTGCAGGCCCGGGCGGCGGGTCGCGATCGCGAGTGTGCGCCTCGGGCCGCCGGCGGCTCGGGCCCAATGCTCGATGAACCATCCCCGGCGACGGGCGATCGCCGCGAGCTTGGCCTCGGGATTGATCACCACCGGGAATCCGGCTGCCTCGAGCATGGGGAGATCGCTCGTAGAGTCCGCGTATGCCACGGTGTCGGCCAGGCTGAGACCCTGGGCTCGTGCGAACTCGTCGAGCAACATGGCGCGGGCCTCACCGGTCGGAGGTGCCTGGGTGAGCTCGCCGGTGAACTTTCCGTCGCGCTCGCCCATGGTCGCACAGACGATCTCGTCGAACAGCGGGCGGAGGGGCTCGACGACGAAGTCGAGGGCTCCGGTTATTAACAAAGTTCGGTGGCCCAGAGCGCGGTGGCGGCGCACGCGGGCGATCGCGTCAGGAAAGGCCCGCTGGCCGAGTAGGTCGCTGAACAGCTCGTAGCTGTCGGTACGCAGCTGATCGACGGGGGCGTCCTCGTACCGGCGGTAGAAGGCCCGCAGAAAGTCGCTACGGTCGCGGCGGTCGAGCCGGAGAAGCCGTGGCCCCTCCGCTAGCAGGCCTGCGACCAGACGGGCGCGTTCGACGCGCTCGAGGTGGCGCGTCGCCAGCCACGCGTAGCTCTCGACCACGTTGGAAGCGATGAGGGTGTTCTCGAGGTCGAAGGCTGCACAGCGCGGCTGATCGGACAGGACCGCCTTCAAGGAGCGCTCTTCGAGGCTAGCCATGACCCGCTTGCCCGCCGGCGTAGTCCGGACCCGGGCGTGCTCGACGACAGAGGGCAGGTGGACGTCTTCGATGTACCGGGGCCAGTCGATCACCGCTGGGTCGAAGCAGAACTCGGCCTGGTCGGCCGGTTCGAGACTCTCGAAGAGCTGCACGGTCCTGTCCATGCGAAAACGCGCCTCGGTCTCGCTGTAGGCACCGTAGAGCTCGACATAACCGAGTGCTCTTTCGGCTTCGGCCCGTCGCTCCTCGATGCGGGCGGCACCCTCCGCGCGCTCGCCGCGCAGAGGCAGGGAGTTGACGAGATGCTCGGCTGCGCCGAGAACTTGCGTCGCACGGCGCAGCTGGCCCTGTACACGGCCACGGCCGGGGAAGGACCATTTTGGAACGACGATTGGCTGGCCACGGTGGTCGTAGAGCGGACGTTGTGTGAACCAGCTCTCGACAAGGTCGACCAACTGGCCGTAATGCAGCGGGTTCCTTGCGCCGGAAGCCACTTGGTAGACCGTTGGTCCGGACGGGTCCGGGCCCTTGGCTGCCACTGCGATGATGGCCGCAACGACGAGATCCACAGGGATGACGTCCACGATGCCTTCAGGCACCCCCGGGAACTGCTTGAGGAGCCCTTTCGCATAGGAGATGATGACCGGCTCCGCCATCCGGAAACCCCTGATCCACCCGGGTCGCGGTTGGGAAAGAGCGGACTCGACGATCGAGGGCCGAACGATGGTCACCGGCAGGTCGCCGCGGATGTCGAGTAGAGCGTTCTCACCGAGCGACTTTGTGAACGCATAGGCATCAGGCCAGCCGAGGGCGCGCGAGCGGCCGCGGCCCAGTGCGACCATCCGGTCGCGGACCCAGTCGATCCGCAGCTGTTCGGTCTTATGGGCCAGCAAGGCCGTGCCGGCCGCCCCGAGCTCCGCGCGCGCTGCGCGGTGGAACCCAGCCAGCCTCTCTGAACTCCGGCTGGTCGCGTCCTCGTCGGCACGAGCTCGGCGGGCAGCTCGCACTTCGGCACGCCAGTCGATCTTGGAGACGAACTTCGAAGCGGTTATGAGCTCTTCGGCAGCATCGCCCTTGTGGCCGCTGTTCACGTAGGCCGTGGAGACCGATATGAGATGGGGCCGGGTGCTCGCGCCGCCCCCGTTGGAGGTCCGCTCCTCCGAGAGCTCGATCAGTATCTCGGCGACGCGGGAAGGACCGAGCAGGTTTACCTCGACCGCACCGTCGAGCGGCGCGTCGAAGGTTACAGAGGCCGCGGCGTGGATAACGATGTCACAGGCCCCGAGCAAGGCTCGCCCAGCCTCGTCGAGCGCCAGACCGTCTTTTCCCACGTCGCCCGCGATCGTGGTGAGACGACGCGCGATCACATCGTCGAAACGGTCGCCCAGCTCGCGACGAAGCCGGTCGAAGCAGTCGTTGCGCAGGATCTCTCGCCGAGTGCGCTCAGCGGGTCCTTGGTTCTGGCCGGGCCGGACGACCACGACCACTTCACATTCGGGCACGCTGCGAAGCAACCGCTCGATGAGCGCTGTTCCGAGGAAACCCGTCGCCCCCGTCACGGCGATATGCCGGCCGGCGAGCTCGTCGGGGATCACGAGAGTGTTTCTAGCACCCGGCTGTCGGAGAGCGGGCACTTCAGCTGCCAAAACGGGGCAGGGAGGCGGACGACACGATCCGGACCAAGTGTTTGCGACACCGCTTTGCGACCCGGCGTCGGTCAGTGCTTGGGGGTCTCGGCGCGAACGGGTGCAGGCTTCTTGGGCGGGGTCCGGCGCGGCGGCTTTGGAGGTGTGTAGCGCTTGTTGGGCTTCGGCGCAGCACGGCTGGCCAGGACTTTGTCGCCCTTGAGAGACCTTCTTTGCTTGGGTTGCGCGCGAGGCCCACGTGCGGCGCCCTGACCTTTACCCCTGGTGGACCTCATCCCCTTCACGACGAGCCACATGCCGAGACCGACGTACGCGATACCGAGAACTGTGAGGGCTTTGATCTGCACTAGCCAGGCGCCGACGAGAAGCGACGCGAAGCCGAAGAAGGCCCTGCGCCTGAGCGCCGTCCCGATCAGCAGGAAGAGGAACAGGACTAGCCCCTCGATCAGGAACACGTGCACGGCGCTGAGGGTCTTGAGGTCGCTCGTCGAGTGCTTGTGATTGTTCACCAGGTAGGGAACGACGACGACCAAGGTCAGGGCTAGCTCGAAGATAGTCGCCATGACCGCGATGCGACGCTCGGTTTGGTCTAGGTAGTTGACCGCCGCCCTGATCTCGTCCGAGTTGGTTCGTGTGGACCGCGCGACCGGTTTCCTGGGGGAGGTGCTCGATCTGAACCGCTGGTTGCCCAAGTCGCGTCGGAACCTCTTGCCCCAGCCGTTGGCGCCGCCGGCACCGGGATCGGTCTCGCCTGGCGTCGGCTCGTCTGGCTCGGGTTCGTCCTCTTCCGCCATGTCGTCAAGGGTAGCTGTCGCGCTCGAGAGCGGCTTGAGCGCTCTCTCGCGTGGCCAGAAGGGGGACGAAGAAGCCGCGCCCGGCCATTGGCCATCTGGGATGGGTACGATGTCTGGGCGGCGCGCGCTTGGTAGGAGGGTTCCTCACGGGCTCGCACGCGCAGCATTGGCTAGTAGGGCGCTTGGCTCAGGTGGTTAGAGCGCAGCCTTCACACGGCTGAGGTCGCAGGTTCAAGTCCTGCAGCGCCCACCAGGAAATGTGCCTGAAACAGCAGCTCACGAGCCATTGCAGGTTTGACCGACATTACTCACCAGTGACCCTCAATTCGCCCTTCGTGCCACTCGGTGTGGCACGCGTGTGGCACGAGGCGCATAGCCAACTGGGACGAGGTCGGATTGGTCGAACGCCGTGAAGGGCGTCTGTCCTGACTCGGTCAAGCGGACTTGACCCTTGACCCGTCAGGGCGGGTGTTGAGCCCGAGGCGGGCGAAGTGCCGCTGCAGGGTGCGCTCTGAGGGACCGGCACCTTCAACAGTGCGGATGATCACGGCGACCTGGGCTGCGGTGCGCCGTGGCATCTCGAGTTTCAGCGCCGCAGCGAGATCCAGCACGGCCTTGTCGGTCACTGGTTCGCCGTCGCGCGCGACAGGGGCCAGTGCCTCGAAGCCGCCTGATCTATACCTCCTGATCCACCGGTCGATGGTGCCTCGTGCGACACGGACCGGTTTGCCGCCCGGGCCGGCGTGGAGGCGTGCTGCGAGCTCGCGCACGAGCACTCCGCGTTGGCGGGTCGTGCCCACTCACGAGGAGTCCGATCGCCACCTCCTGTTGGGTGGGGGTGAGCGGGACTCCGAGGCGCTCCTCGAGGCTGGCGACAGCGCCCAATGCGGCCTGTTCCTCGACCTTCGGCCCGTCATCGCTGGTCAGTTGCTCGGCCAGGGTTGCTATGCGCTCCTCGTCGGCCAGGACACAGCGTGCCGTCCACACCTGTTCTCTGCTCCCGGTCACGATCGGCAGGGCGACCGCGTCGGTATTCGCCAGCACTGTCTCGACGGCCTGGTCGAGCACAGAAAGGGGCAGTCCGTGAAGGTGTGGGGCGGCAGCGATGATCACGTCGCCTCGCGTGAAGGTCTTCTCACTCGCCAGGCGCCCACCCGGGCCGAGCAGCTCGCTGGCGAGCTCCTCGAGGTCGACCTCCGGGAGCTGATAGGCCGAACCCGCCGCCTCGACTGCGACGACGAGATCAGCCGGGGGATGACCAGCGGCAGTCAGCTCGTCCTGCCACCGGGTCAACAGGTCCTCGACGCGGACCTCCGCCTTGCGGTCCCGGGTGGCCCGGGCCGCGACCGATCGCGCCGCATACGAGGCATCGGGACCGACGACGGCGGTGATCTGTGCCGAGCGGGTCGAGTGCAGTTCGCAGACCTCGGCCGGGATGCCGGCTATCGCCCATCCTCCGAGCCGTCCGGACGGGCCCGGATCGGCGACGATCCCGTACCCGAGCTCGGCTGCCTTGGCGGCACCAGCCATGCGCCCCACGGCCGTCGCCGCATGCAGGTGGTCTCTCAAGAACGCCGTGTCGGCGCCCTTCCATCCTCCGCGTGCGTCTCGCATCAACACTGCATTCGCGATCAGGACATGATCGTGCACCTGGGGATCGCCAGCCCGGGTCGTCGCGTGGCGAGAGGTCGCCCAGATGAGCCCACCGGTGGCGACCCGCGTTTGGCTTCGTCCCCGCCGACCACCCCGTTCGACGACGAGACGGTCCAGGTACTGAAGGGTGGCGTCGCGCTCGGCATCGACAATCTCGTGCATGTCCTCGGCGCGCCCGATCACGCCGAGCTCGGCCACTGAGTTATGGGGGGAAACCACGAGCTCCAGGCCTGGACGCAGGCATGCCACCAGACGGCGGCCGGTGCGCGGGTCGTGTGCACCACCTACGCCGAAGAGGGCTCGGTAGTCAGCGAGGTCGACCTCGCCGTCCAGACCGAGCAGCCCGCACCCTGAGCCGCCCCAGGACATCGGCGTCTCTCCCCGCGAGGCGTAGTACTCGCCGGAGGCAGCGACCGGGTCGTCCCCGCGGCCGGCGACGGTGTGCTCGTGGTATTCGACAGAGTCGGCTCCCATCATCCGCATCCACGCCACGCGCACCCACCCCCTCGCCAACTGAAAGTTGCAAACGTGTTCCTCTTGGTTTGTGGTTATAGTAGGTATGGATGTGAAGTATAGGGGGTATGTAGCGTTGGGTAGATGGAGGTAAAGGAAGGTGAGTGATGGTGAATGGGAAGGCTGATGGAGGGGGAGGATGGAGGAAGGAAGGGAGTGGGTGAGGTGGGAGGACGAAGGAGTTGAGGTGGGAAGATGGAGAGGGTGGAGGTAAAGGATGGAATGAGTGGAGTGGGTTGATGGAGGGGGAGAAGGGGAAGGAGTTGGTGAGGGAGTGGGCGGCCTGGTGGTTGGTATATAGAGGCTAATGACGGTAAGGGACGGTGAATGTCATTGAGTCTGGTTGATCGAAGTGGTGCGGCCGCGTTCTGGTGGTGAACGAGGGTCCGGGTGGGGTGCGCGCCAATAGCCTGGATTCCCCAGTGCCTCTTAAGTAGAGGCTCGTCACCGTCTGGCACCTTGTCGGCGTCGGTCTCGTCCGTAGACAGCAACCACCACAAGGAGACCGATGCCCAGTTCCGAAACCCTGCCCCAGCTCCTCACCATCGACCAGCTTGCCGAGCGGCTCGGGGTGAGCATTCGCCACATCCGCCGGCTCGTCGTCGAGCGACGGGTGCCTTACTTGAAGGTTCGGTTGGTTCATCAGATTCGACCCGGCCGAGATCACTGCCTGGCTTGATGATGCTCGCCACCCTCACGTCAGGCACGGGCGCCCGGCTTGATCTGGCCCTCAGTTCCTCGCATCGGCGTCTCGCATCGAGGAGGTTGGGTGCCTCGACTCGGGACCCAGTAAGCGCACGCCGGTCTGAGCGAGACCCAAATGTCCGTGCAAGGCTCAGCGCCAGTACGCACCTTGTGGCGCCACAATGGCGCTACAGTGAGGGACATGCCAAGTGTCCAGATCAAGTCCGTTCCTGAAGACGTCCACGCAGAGCTACGCCGACGCGCAGCGAACGAGGGAAAGTCGCTCCAAGAGTATTTACTCGGCCGTCTAGTCGAGGAGGCACGTCGGCCCAGCCTCGAAGATCTCCTGAGCCGTGCCGGCCAGCGAAGCGGTGGGCACGTTTCGTTCCGCTTCGCAAGCGAGGCGGTTCGCGAGGATAGGGACGACGGGTGATCGTCGTTGACGCGTCGGTCATCGCGCCGGCTCTCGCGGACGATGACGCAGACGGCGACCGCGCCCGCGAACGTCTACAAGGTGAACGTCTCGTGGCGCCGGAATTGCTCGACCTCGAGGTGGTCGCAGTCATCCGGAAGGCGCTTTTCGCTGGAGTCCTTGATGAGCGCCGAGCCGCCATCGCCCTCGCAGACCTCGCAGACCTTGATCTCGAACGAGTAAGCCACCGACCACTATTGGTGCGGATATGGGAGCTGCATCGAAACATCACGCCGTACGACGCGGCGTATGTGGCCTTGGCTGAGACGATTGAGGCGACCCTGGTGACCGCGGATCGTCGTTTGGCGCAGGCACCAGGCCCGCGGTGTCAGATGGAGTATCTCGGTTGAGGCAAGATCCATTACCAAGTACGCGTTGAGAGGAGGACCACTTGCAATGAGTGGCAAGCGACAGTTTGGGACCGTCCGAAAGTAGCCGTCTGGAAGGTGGCAGGCGCGGTACCGAGACGGGTCCGGCCAGATGTTCTCCGCGCCGTCAACTTTTCCGACCAAGACCGATGCGACGCGTTTCCTCGCGGTGGTGGAGGCGGACATAGCACGAGGTCTGTACATCGATCCCCGCGCGGGACGAGTGACCTTCGCCGAGTGGTCAGACCGCCGGTTGGCGCGACCCGGTAAGCGAGACGCATCGACGGCAAGAGATCGGCAAGCGCTCGCGTCGTTCCGCTCTCAGCTCGGTTCGGTGCTCCTGATAGGGCTCACCCCCGGGCTTGTCCAAGAAGCGGTGGACCTGCGCTCGAAGGTCGCGGCACCCGCGACCGTCGCCCGAGACTTCTCGGCACTCCGGGCTGCGTCAACGCCGACTTGATTGCTCGATCACCCGCTCGGAACATCGCGTTGCCTCGAGTCGTGCACCCGGAGCGATCAGGCTTATCCCCGTCGGAGCTCGCGGCGCTCGTGAAAGAAGTGCCAGAGCACTACCAGGCGCTCGTGCTAGTTGGAGCGGTACTTGGATTGCGTTGGGGGGAGGCAGTCGGACTGCGGGTTCGCGATGTCGATTTCATGCGCCACACCGTGACGATCGCCCAGACCGTTGAAGAGCTATTGGGTCATATGCGCGTCGTTCCAGAGGCGAAGACGCGATCCAGTCTGCGGACGCTCGCTGTTCCGGTGTTCCTCATGGACGAACTCACTCGTCACCTGCAGCAGCACCGGCAAGACGTGATAGGTCAGTACGTCGACCCAGACGCGTTGATTTTCGTCGGTCCACGCGGCGGGACACTGCGGCGTCGCTTCAGCGAGCGCATTCTGCGGCCGGCTGGGGAGCGGGCAGGCATCTCGACGAGTCTCACTTTCCATTCGCTTCGGCACTGCGCGGTCACCGCGATGGCGGACGCCGGCGTGCCCTACAACGTGACCCAGGCGAGGGCCGGTCACAGCACGGCGCGCATGACGATGGAGCTGTACTCGCATCGGACGACAGCTGCTGATCGGGTGGCGGCTGAGGCCCTGCAGGCTCACTTGGGCGAGGCGTTTGTAGCTGGAAGTGGCACGGGTGTGGCACGGAGCGCTGCTTCTGCGCCAAGCAGACCGAAAAACAGCAGGTCAAGTGCTCTGTAATCGCTGGCGACAACAGCCTTCACACGGCTGAGGTCGCAGGTTCAAGTCCTGCAGCGCCCACCAAGGAAGTGCAGGTCAGGGCATTGCGACAGGTCTAACTGACCGTGTCACCTAGCGGCGTGACACGAATCCACAGCTCCTGACATGAGCGAGGCAAAGGCCTTGTAATCAAAGGTGAAATCCACCGCCTCTGAGCTGCTCGGTACTAGAATACGTGCATAGTATTCGAGTCAGGGGAGGCAGGGGTGGTCCAGGCGGCGCGATCGAAGAGACTTCGGTGGATGCAACCGCTTCCTCTCGTGCCCTCCGGCTCGGTCCGTATCACCGATGGCGTCGCCCTCCTCGAGGACGAGGAAGGAGGAGTCGTCTTCATCTGGGGTCGGGCGAGCTTCAGCTGGTCGCGATCGGACTCAGCCTCGCGCCGGCTTGCAGCCGTCCAGCTGGTGTCGACCGGTGTCGCCAGCC
>Ga0302320_10030887_pt1 | contig 10183 bp, 9 predicted proteins | sample Bog_T0_3_FD_202130 | JGI IMG/M metagenome (GOLD analysis project Ga0302320, IMG submission 202130) | Peat permafrost microbial communities from Stordalen Mire near Abisko, Sweden - Bog_T0_3 | ecosystem: Environmental > Terrestrial > Soil > Wetlands > Peat | place: Sweden: Abisko, Stordalen Mire...
ACGGCGGAATGTCCAGCCAGGGTCCGGCGGGCTTGATTCCCGGGGGTATCGCAGCGCTTGCCGGCGGAGCGCCGTCGGGCGGCGCGCTGCGCTCGCCGCAGGCGCTGATCAGTTCCTCGCGAATCTCCTCCGAACTCGAATACTCGAAGTTGCGCAGATTCAGCAAATTCCCGAGCACGCGCAGCACCTTCCAGCCCGGCCGGCACACTCCGAGCGGCTTTGCGGCGCCCGGCCAGCTCTGCCAGCGTCCTTCCGCATTGACATAGGTGCCGGAGGTTTCCGCGAAGGATCCGATCGGCAGGACCACATGCGCCACCGCGCGCAGGCTCTCCGGTAGGTGCGTGGTCGCGGCCACCACCAGATTGGCCTGTGCGAGCGCATCAATCGCGCCGCTCAAGTCATTCGCCGGGTCGATGCCGCCGAACAATACATAGGCCTTGAGCGCGGATTCCAGCATGCCGGCGGCCGACAGGCCCACAACGCTCGCGGGCGCTCCGCCCGGCATGCGATGCGGCACCGCCCCCGCGAGGTACGCCCCTGCCGAATTGGCGCCCTCGGTGATCTGCCCTAAGCTTGCGCCGCAGAGATTCGCCAAGGTCGCCGCGTGCGCCTGCAGGGCCGAGTACTCCGGGTGGCGCTGCGCGAGGGTGCCGAGAATGACGGCGCGGCGGGTGCCGTGCATCAGTGCCTTCGCCAGGGCCCGATGCGAATCGCCTACGTGAGCCGATGCCGCAGCCTCCGGCACCGCTGTTTGCAGCGCCTCGGCTGCCGCGCGCACCACCGCGGCAAGTCCGCCCACCAGGTCGCTTTCCGCCAGGGCAGTCGCCGCGACCGGGAATAGATACTCAAAGGCACGCGGATTGAGAAACGCCACCTGCGCGGTGCCCTTGACCGCGGCCTTGCGGATGCGGTGCGCCAGCAGCGGCATCTCGTGGCGCAGATTCGCGCCCACCACCAGCAGGCCCTCGAGGCGCTCGAGGTCCGCGATCTTGAGGCCCAGATGCGGGTAGGCGCCCTCGTTTGCCTGGCCGCGAAAATCGAGCTGGCGCAGGCGGTGATCGATGTTTCCGCTGCCGATGCCGCGCGCGAGGCGCGCGAGCAGGTACATTTCCTCCACGGTGGCCAGCGGCGAGGACAGGAATCCCACGCCTGAGCTGCCGTGGGCGGAAACCGCCGATTGCAAGCCTTCCGCTGCGGCGTTCAGGGCGACTTCCCACTCGACCGCCTGAAGCTCGCCGTTGATGCGCAGCATGGGCTCGGTCACCCGGTCCGGCGCATACATGCCCTCGAATCCGAACCGATCCCGGTCGGCGATCCAGGTCTCGTTGATCGCCTCGTTCTCGCGCGGCACCATGCGCATCAGCGTGCCGCGCAGCACATGCGCGTACAGATTGGCGCCGAAGGCGTCGTGCGGCGACACCAAGGGCTGTTGGTTCATCTCCCACGCGCGCGCGTGATAGCGGAATGGCTTGTTGTTCAGCGCTCCGACCGGGCACAGGTCGATGATGTTGGCCGACAGCTCGTGATCCACGCTGTGCTCGATATAGGTGCCGATTTCCATGTGCTCGCCGCGGCCCGTGGTGCCGAGCTGCGGGAAGCCCTGGATCTCCTGGCCGAACCGCACGCAGCGCGTGCAGTGAATGCAGCGTGTCATGTCGGTCGATACCAAAGGACCCAGGTTCTTGTCTTTGACGACCCGCTTGCGCTCGGCGAAGCGCGAAATATCCCGCCCGTAACCCAACGCCAGATCCTGCAATTCGCACTCGCCGCCTTGATCGCAGATCGGGCAGTCGAGCGGGTGGTTGATGAGCAGGAACTCCATGGTCGCGCGCTGCGCGGCCACGGCCTTCGGCGACTTGGTGAACACCTTCATGCCTTCCGTGACGGGGGTGGCGCAGGCCGGAAGCGGCTTCGGGGCCTTCTCCACCTCGACCAGGCACATACGGCAATTGGCGGCGACGCTGAGCTTGTCGTGATAGCAGAAGCGCGGAATGTAAATGTCGGCAGGATCCGTGACCTGCATGATCATCTGGCCCTTGCGCGCCTTCAGCGGCACTCCGTTGACTTCGATATTGACCGAATCGTCGCTCATGTCCGCCCTTAAGCCGCCGCTGCCGGTTGCCCCTCGACAATCGAGCGGCCCTTGTGTTCGACCATGTACTGGAATTCCGGCAGGAAGTGCTTCAGGAAGCTCTGCACGGGCCATGCCGCCGCATCTCCCAACGCACAAATCGTGTGTCCCTCGATACGATTGGCCACATCCAGCAGCAGGCCGAGATCCTCGCTGCGGCCATTGCCTGCGATGATGCGTTTCAGCATGCGATCAAGCCAGCCGGTGCCTTCGCGGCAGGGCGTGCATTGCCCGCAGGACTCCGACATGTAGAAGCGCGCCAGCCGCTCCAAGGCCCGCACCATGCACGTGGTCTCATCCATGACGATGACGGCGCCCGTGCCGATCGAGGAGCCGGCCTTCTTGACCGAGTCGTAGTCCATGTTGGTCGCCATCATCACGTGGCCCGGCACCACCGGGCAGGAGGAGCCGCCCGGGATCACCGCCTTGAGCTTTCTGCCCTTCCACACGCCGCCGGCGAGCGCCAGCAGTTGCGCGAACGGAATGCCCATCGGCAGCTCCAGATTGCAGGGCTTCGCCACATGCCCCGACATGGAGAAAATCACCGTGCCGCCGGAATTGGCGGGCCCAAGGCCTGCGAACCAGGCCGCGCCCTTGCGCAGGATGGTCGGCACCGAGGCGAAGCTTTGGGTGTTGTTGATGGTGGTGGGCTTGCCGAACAGCCCGAAGTTCGCGGGGAACGGCGGCTTGAAGCGCGGCTTGCCGGGCTTGCCCTCGAGCGACTCGAGCAGCGCCGTCTCCTCGCCGCAGATGTAGGCGCCCGCGCCGATGAACATGTGCAGATCGAAATCGACGCCGGAGCCCAGGATGTTCTTGCCCAACAGGCCCGCATCGTAGGCTTCCTTGAGGGCGGCCTCGAAGCGTGGGATGGGCTCGGCCAGAAATTCGCCGCGGATGTAGTTGTAACCCACCGTGGCGGTCATGGCATAACCGCCGATCGCCATGCCCTCGATCACGGAATGCGGGTTGTAGCGCAGGATGTCGCGGTCGTGGCAGGTGCCGGGCTCGGATTCATCCGAATTGCACACCGCGTATTTCTGCAGCGGCGAGCTGCGCGGCATGAAGCCCCACTTCACGCCGGTGGGAAATGCCGCGCCGCCCCGGCCGCGCAGGCCCGAGGCCTTGACCTCGTCGATGATCTTTTCGCGCGGCGTTTGCTCGCGAAGAATCTTCTCCCAGGCCTGATAACCGCCGAATTGCCGGTAGCCCGCAAGCGTCCAGGGGCGCTCGTACTTCAGCGCCTCGAACAACACCAGGTCCTGCTGGTACTCACTCATGTCAGCTCATCCAGAATTCTATCGATGCTCTCGGGCGTCAAATTCTCGTGGTAAACATGATCGACCATCATCATGGGCGCGCCCGTGCATGCTGCGAGGCACTCTTCCTCGCACTTCAAGTAGATGCGCCCGTCCGGCGTGCTCTCGCCGGTCTTGATGCCGAGCTTCTTCTCGACGTGCTCGACCACTTCCTGCGAGCCGCGCAGCATGCACGAAATATTCGTGCATACCGAGATATGATGCCGGCCCACCGGCTTGGTCTCGAACATCGAATAGAAGGTCGCGATCTCATAGACCTGGATCGGCGGCAGCCCCAGATACGCGGCCACCGCATCCATGATCGGCGCGGTCAGGTATCCGCCATTCTCGTGCTGTGCGGCATGCAATGCCGAGATCACCGCGGAGCGCTTGCGGTCGGGCGGAAATTTCGCCACCCAGCGATCGATCTCCTCGCGCACATGCTCCGACAGTTGCACGCTCATCGGTCCACCTCGCCGAATACGATGTCCTGGGTGCCGATCACGGCCACCACATCCGCCAGCATGTGTCCCGCCACCATCTCGTTGAGCGCGGCGAGATGCGCGAATCCCGGCGCGCGCACCTTCAGGCGATACGGCTTATTCGCCCCGTCCGACACCAGATATACCCCCAGTTCGCCCTTCGGAGCCTCGACCGCCGCGTAGGTCTCCCCTTCCGGCACGCAGTAGCCCTCGGTCATGAGCTTGAAGTGATGGATCAAGGATTCCATGTCGCCCTTCATTTCCTCGCGGCGCGGCGGGCGCACCTTGCGATCGTCGATCATCACCGGCCCCGGATTCTCCTTCAGCCATTTCACGCACTGCTCGACGATGCGGTTGGATTGCCGCAATTCCTCGATGCGCACCAGGTAACGATCGTAGCAATCGCCGTTGACTCCCACCGGGATATCGAAGTGCAAGCGGTCGTACACGTCATAGGACTGCTTCTTGCGCAGATCCCATTCGATCCCGGATCCCCGCAGCATCGGCCCCGAGAATCCCATCTGCAACGCGCGCTCCGGGCTGACCACGCCGATATTCACCGTGCGCTGCTTCCATATCCGGTTGTCGGTGAGCAATGTTTCGTACTCATCGACGCAGGCCGGGAATCGGCGCACGAAATCCGAGATGAAATCCAACAGCCCGCCGCTGCGCCGCGCATTCAGCCGATCGACGTCCTTTTTGCTGCGCCACTGCGAATGCTGATACTGCGGCATGACATCCGGCAGGTCGCGGTACACGCCGCCCGGGCGGTAATAGGTCGCGTGCATGCGCGTCCCGGAAACCGCCTCGTAGCAGTCCATCAAGTCCTCGCGCTCGCGGAAGCAATACAGGAACACCGTCATGGCGCCGATATCCAGCCCATGCGCCCCCAGCCACATCAGATGATTCAAGATCCGCGTGATTTCATCGAACATCACGCGGATGTACTGGGCCCGCAGCGGCGGGGCGATTCCCAGCAGGTTTTCGATGGCCATGACATAGGCGTGCTCGTTGCACATCATGGACACGTAATCCAGCCGGTCCATGTAGCCGATGGACTGGTTGTACGGTTTGCTCTCGGCGAGCTTCTCGGTGCCCCTGTGCAAAAGCCCGATGTGCGGGTCGGCCTTCTGAATCACCTCGCCGTCCATTTCGAGCACCAGGCGCAGCACCCCGTGCGCGGCGGGGTGCTGCGGCCCGAAGTTCATGGTGTAGTTGCGGATCTCAGCCATTGGGCTTAGGTTCTTCACGCGCCCCGACGGGTGCGTTGGTGAGCGCCGGATCGTAGCGGTTGTCGTGCCGGATCACCTTGGGAACCAGCACTCGCGGATCGATGCTCACGGGCTGGTACACCACGCGCGCCTTTTCCGGGTCATAGCGCACCTCGACGTTGCCCGACAGCGGAAAGTCCTTGCGGAACGGGTGGCCGATGAATCCGTAATCGGTGAGCAGGCGGCGCAGATCCGGGTGTCCCTTGAACAGGATGCCGAACAAATCGAAGGTTTCGCGCTCGAACCAATCGGCGGAGGACCATACCCCGGTGACCGATTCCACCATCGGCTGCGCATCGTCGGCGCAAAACACCCGCAGGCGCACGCGCTGGTTCAGCGACACCGATAGCAAGTGATACACGACTGCGAAGCGGCGTCCCACGGCCAGGATTTCCGGCGGCGTCCAGTCCGGCGGGCTCAAGCGCGACACGCCGCGGCTGAAGCCCGACTCGGTCGCGGCCTGAGTCTTCCATTCGGCGCGGCCGTGCTGCAGATAATCGATGCCGCACACGTCCATGCACTGCTCGAATTTCAAGCCATCGCCGTCGCGCAGCATGCTCGCCGCTTCCAGCAAGTCATCGGCGCGGACCTCATAAGTCAGCTCGGCGTTGCGCTCGGATACCAGCGAGGCGCGCTCGCCCAACGCGCGGCCGATGCTTGCGCGCAGCCGCTGCAGAGGATGGTTCACGACGACCGTCGCCGCGCCGGCGTCGTCGGTCATCGTGTGATGGCCTTGTTGCGCCGTATTTTGTTCTGAAGCTGAATGATGCCGTACAGCAAAGCCTCGGCCGTCGGCGGGCAGCCCGGCACATAGACATCCACCGGCACGATGCGGTCGCAGCCGCGCACCACGGCGTAAGAATAGTGGTAATAGCCGCCGCCGTTCGCGCATGACCCCATGGAGATCACCCAGCGCGGTTCCGCCATCTGGTCGTACACCTTGCGCAGGGCCGGCGCCATCTTGTTCACCAACGTGCCGGCCACGATCATGACGTCGGACTGCCGCGGACTCGGGCGGAATACGATGCCGAACCGGTCCAGGTCATAGCGCGCCGCCCCGGCATGCATCATCTCGACCGCGCAGCACGCCAGGCCGAAGGTCATCGGCCACAGCGATCCGGTGCGTGCCCAGTTGATGAGCTTGTCGACAGTGGTGACTTCGAAGCCGCGCACGGCATTGGCATCGGCCGATACGGCTTCTAGTCCCATTCGAGGGCCCCTTTGCGATAGTCGTACACCAGCGCAACCACCAGCACCAAGGCGAATATCAACATGGCGACCAAGCCGAATGAGCCGATCGCGGACAGCGACACCGCCCAGGGGAAAAAGAATGCGATCTCCAGATCGAACACCACGAAGATGATCGCAACCAGGTAATAGCGCACGTCGAAGCGCATGCGTGAATCCTCGAAGGCCTCGAAGCCGCATTCGTACGGTGAGCGTTTCTCGGCATCCGGGCGGCGGGGCCCGGCAATCCAGCCGATCGTGAATAGCGCGATCCCGATAACCGTGGCCAGGGCCATAAAGATCAATATTGGCAAATACTGTCGCAACATCATCTGGCGTCGCTGGCTAACACTTTGTATGGCTGATGATTATATCAGGCGCAATCGCATTGCGTAATGAACGAACACCCAATCACCCGGCGGTGATGGTGCCGACGGCCGGAGTCGAACCGGCACAGGTTGCCCCACTAGCCCCTCAAACTAGCGCGTCTACCAATTTCGCCACGTCGGCTTGTCACGATTAAATCATCACTTCTTGACGGGCTCGGGCGCCGGCGGCGGAGCTTGAGCCGGCGCAGGCGCTTGACCCTGCGCAGGCGCTTGACCCTGCGCAGGCGCTTGACCCTGCGCAGGCGCTTGCACCGGCGTGGATGCTTGCGCCGGCGGCGCGGCCGCGCTTTGCGCCGCGGCTCGCTCCAGCACCGTCGTCGGTTCGTTGATGGTGCGCGCGCCGAGGTACGCGAGCGTCAAGCTGGTTACGAAAAACAAAGCTGCAAACACCGCGGTCAGTTTCGAAAACAGCGTGCTGGTGCCGCGCGCGCCGAACACCGTGCCCGAAGCGCCCGACCCGAATCCAGCACCCGCCTCCGCGCCCTTGCCCCGCTGCAGCAGCACCAGGCCGATGATCATCAGCGCCAGCAATATGTGCACTACAAGAATGAAACCACGCACCATAAACAATCTCTCATTGACCCGCGGCCGCGGCCGCGCAAATTTGCTGAAACTCTTCGGCGCTCAACGAGGCGCCCCCCACCAATCCGCCGTCCACGTCTGCCTTCGAGAACAATTCGGCGGCATTTCCGCCCTTCACGCTGCCGCCGTACAGGATGCGTAAATTGCGCGCTATCTTAGCATCTTGGGCCGCGATCCGACTGCGCAGGAAGGCGTGCACCGCCTGCGCCTGATCGGGCGATGCAGTTCGCCCGGTGCCGATGGCCCAAACCGGTTCGTAGGCCAGGATCGCGCCCGAAAAACTCGCAATGCCGTGCATCGCGATCACCGCATCGAGCTGTCGCGCAACAACGGCCTCGGTCCGGTCATCCTCGCGCTCCTGCAAGGATTCGCCCACGCATAGCACCGGAGTCAGTCCCGCGCCTAAGCTAGCCGCGAATTTGCGCGCCACCAAAGCATCATCTTCGTGATACAAGCGGCGCCGCTCCGAATGCCCGACGATGACGTAGCGGCAACCGACGTCCTTGAGCATGGCGGCGCCGACCTGGCCCGTGAAGGCGCCCTCGGGCTCGGCGCAGACATCCTGCGCGCCGACCCCGATCGAGGTTTCCGACAGCAGCAGCACCGCATCGGCCAGGTACACATAGGGCGGAAACACCGCGACATCGATCGGCCATTGTGGTTGGATCTGCAATTCCAACTCGTTCAGCAAGGCCTTGTTTGCACGGCGCGAGCCGTGCATTTTCCAATTTCCTGCCACCACCGGACGACGCATAGACAACCTTCGGGCTTCACCCGGGGCGAAAGGCGGCGAAGATTAGCCTCGCGGGCGCGTAACTGCAAGCCCGGCGTGCACTCTATTGGAGCTTGGCCACCGCCTCGACGACCGCGGCAATATCGCGGGCGCCCTGTTTGACCAGTTTCGCATCCTGCCCCTCCACCATGACCCGGATCACCGGTTCGGTACCGGAGGCCCGCAGCACGATCCGGCCACGGCCGTTGAAGCGCCGCTCCACGCTGTCGGCAACCTCCATAACCTTCGGTTCGCTCATCGGGTCGAAACGCGTGGCCACACGCACGTTCAGCAGCACCTGCGGATACTTGTGCATCGCCGCGCTCAGTTCGGCGAGGCCCTTGCCGCTCTGCTTCATCACGGCCAGCACCTGCAATGCGCAAACCAACCCATCGCCCGTCGTGGTCTTGTCCAGGCACAGAATGTGCCCCGAGGTTTCCCCTCCCAGGGTACCGCCCACCTCGTTGAGCATCGCCAGCACATATCGATCGCCCACCTGGGCGCGGCGAAATTCGATGCCGCGCTCGGAGAAGGCGTGCTCCAGGCCCAAATTGCTCATCACGGTGCCGACCACCGGGCCTTTGAGATCGCCCTGCTCGCGGCGCGAGGTCGCCAGGATGTACAGCAGCTGGTCGCCGTCCACGCAGCGCCCAAGCTCATCCACCATCACCACCCGGTCGCCGTCGCCGTCGAGCGCGATGCCCACCTGGGCGCGGACCCCGGAAACCGTCAACTGCAGCAGCTCCGGCGCCGTCGAGCCGCAGCCATCATTGATGTTGCGGCCATTGGGCGAGCAGCCGATGGGCACGATTTCGGCGCCGAGATCGGCGAGCACGCGCGGCGCGACCTTGTAACCCGCGCCGTTCGCGCAATCGATGACGATCTTGAACCCCTGCAGATTCATTCCGGCGGGAATGGTCGATGCGCAGAATTCCTGATACTGCACGCGGCTGCGGTCGATGCGGATCGCCTTGCCCAGGTGCTGCGACTCCTGCGTCACGACGAGTTCATCGACCAGGCGATCGATCTTGCCCTCGATTTCATCGGACAGCTTGCTGCCGGTGGAATCGAAGAACTTGATGCCGTTGTCCTGGTACTCGTTGTGCGAGGCGCTGATGACCACCCCGAAACTGCAGGACAGGCGCTGGGTCATGTAGGCAATGCCCGGCGTGGGCAACGGGCCGATCAGCATGACGTCGACGCCCGCGGCCACGAAACCCGCCTCCAGCGCGGACTCGAACATATAGCCCGACACCCGCGTGTCCTTGCCGATCAACACCCGTCCGCCGCGCGGCGCGAGTACTCGAGCCGCGGCGCTGGCCAAGCGCAGGGCCATGTCCACGGTCATCGGCGCCTTGCCGACGCGGCCGCGAACGCCGTCGGTACCGAAGTATTTGCTGCTCAAACTTTAGGTTCCTTGCATCACTGCGCTCACCATCCGCACGGCATCCAACGTCGGTCGCACATCGTGGGTGCGCAGGATGCGCGCGCCCATGCTCACGGCGAGCGCCGCCAATCCTAGTCCGCCGTACAAGCGCTCATCCACGGCGCGCCCCAAGATTCGGCCGATGAAGCTCTTGCGCGACACGCCGACCAGCAGCGGCGCGGGCAGCGCCGCGAAACGCGCCATATTCCGCAACAGCGCGAAATTGTGGTCCAGCCCCTTGCCGAAGCCAATTCCCGGGTCGAACACGATCGCGTCGCCCTGCACGCCCGCCGCCAGGCAGGCAGCGCGCTCGCGCAGCAGGAAGGCCGCCACTTCCGACACGACATCCTCATAGCGAGGGTTTTCCTGCATGGTACGCGGCTCGCCCTGCATGTGCATCAAGCATACTCCGACCCGCGACTCGGCAGCCCACTCGCGCGCGCCGGGCGCCCGCAGGGCACGCACATCATTGACGATGCAAGCGCCCGCCGCCGCCGCCGCCGCCATCACTTCCGGCTTGCTGGTGTCGACCGAAACCGCGACATCGAGCGTCGCAACGATGCGCTCGATCACCGGCACCACGCGCGCGATTTCCGTTGCCGCATCCA
>Ga0302320_10030888_pt1 | contig 10183 bp, 9 predicted proteins | sample Bog_T0_3_FD_202130 | JGI IMG/M metagenome (GOLD analysis project Ga0302320, IMG submission 202130) | Peat permafrost microbial communities from Stordalen Mire near Abisko, Sweden - Bog_T0_3 | ecosystem: Environmental > Terrestrial > Soil > Wetlands > Peat | place: Sweden: Abisko, Stordalen Mire...
TACGAAGATCCGGATCATCTTGGCTGGTATCTCGCCTACAATGTCCGCATGGGCACTTATGTACACGTCGAGTATCTGGGGATGTAAGTGAGTAACATTTACAGAATCCGTCTGCAGCGCAAAGGGGCCGTCCATCGGGACTGCCCCTTTGTCATTGCAAACTCGAATCACTCTGCAAACTGAATCCCATCAATTCTGCAAAACTGTGCAAAAGTAGAATTCTAATTTATCCTTGATTCATGGCTATTGACCTCATTATCGTCCAAATAGACGCGGAAATCGCACGCCTCACGCAAGCCCGCTCGCTGCTCGCCAACCTCGGCACTGTTGCTGCCAAGGTTGCTGAACCTGAAGTAGAGAAGTCGCCTGCCAGGGCCAAGAGAAGGAAGAGGCGGGTTTTGAGCCCCGAAGCGCGCAAGCGAATTGCCGATGCGCAGCGCAAGCGCTGGGCCGCTCAAAAAGCCAAGACCAAGAGCAAGTAAGAATATAAGTAACCCGCGAGTTCTTTTTTCCGGCATTCACGCCGTTCAATGTACCGCGCGGATGCCGCATTCGTCCATCACGGTCGCTGCACGGGAACGCCGACTTGGCAATTCTTCCGGCAATCGAGGCGCCGATTGGCATTGTCGCAGCCTGGCCTGTTACGGACGCTGCGAAAAATCCCCTTGCTTCTATCCAGGCGCAAGCCTATTGTGTTGCCATTGGTACACAGATCCCTGCCAACGGCGGTACGCCATGCGCCTCTCTCTCTGGCCTTAGCAGTGCACTTTAACGCGCAAGCAGTTGCCGCCCAAGGGGCTCCTGAAGCGCTCACCGCCGCGTACAACCAGGCGATACAGGCCCATGACTGGACCGGCGCCGCAGCCGACACGCAAACATTCGTCCATCTGAGCGCCACGGCGCAAAACTTGCGGCTGCTGGCCAACGCGCAACTGAACTCTGGCACAAACGAGGAATCTCTAGCGTCTTATCTCCGGGCTATTGCCGCCGCTCAACTGGAGAAGCCCGCCCGGGGCCAGCCCGAGGCCGATTGGAAAGATAACCTCGCGAAAACCTACATCGGCGAAGGCAATGCGCTTCTCAAGCTCCATCGCACCGCTATAGCGGTTCGCCAGTTGCTGTAGAGGAAAAGCAAGAGCTTTGCAGAAAATAACCGGCGACAGGAGCACAATCAGAATTGAGAAAAAAGCGGGAATTGGCTTGCTCGCGCCCCTTCGCAAAGAAAAGCATTCCATAACCCCTTTGTTTTGAGAATTCTGCGGCTAAGTCCGTTGTGCTGACGATTTTACGAAGAGCGATGCGGCATAACTCCATGAAAATAAACGCTTTGTTTTCAAGATCCTTGGGGTGGGGGGGGGTACCCCGGACGGCCTTCTCTGTCAATATCCGCCTGCACGCCGTGGCAGTAAACCAGGAGCCGGGAGCTGAGTGCCCCAAAGTCCGGGGCGGACAGGTCCTGTCTTCGTCCTTGGCGTGGAAAATCTTACTTTTGACTTGCTTTCCCTTTACAGCAAATGGCGAACCGCGATAAGGCCGTCGAAGCCTACAACCATTCCGCCGAGTTAGCTGTCAACCCCGCGCAGGCTTACTTCAACATCTGCGCCGTACTCTATAACTCTGGCAACACAACCGACACGCCTGCTGCCTGCCGCAGGTGCCTGGAGGTGGATCCGGGGAAGGCCGATGCCTGGTTCATTCTCGGGTCGGTGCTCTTTGCCAATTCGCCCGTCGACACCAAGGGCAACATGGCAGTGTCGGCCGACACGCGTCAGGCGCTGAATAAGTACCTTGAACTTGCTCCCGGCGGACCTCATCCTGCAGACGTAAAGGCCATGCTGCAGATGGCGGGAAAATAGAAAGACACTATCGCTGTCAGATTACACGCAAGGTTTAATACTCGGATCGTGCGTCTCTATCCGATCCCTGTCATCACCAGCATGCGTGGCTCGGTCATCTCTTGCATGGCGAAGCGGATGCCTTCACGCCCCAGGCCTGACTCTTTCACTCCGCCATAGGGCATCGGGTCGAGGCGCCAACTAGGCGTGTCGCCGACGATTAGCGCACCCACCTCGAGTTCGCGATAGGCGGTGAGAATGCGTCCGGCGTCGCGCGTGAGCAACCCCGCCTGCAATCCATACTTCGAGTGGTTCACGTCGGCTAGCGCCTGCTCAAAATCGTCGTAGGGCTCGATAACCACAACCGGGCCGAAGACCTCTTCGTCGCGCACCCTCATACCAGGCTTGGTCCCGGTCAGGATTGCCGGTGTCACCATGGAGCCCTGGCGCTCGCCGCCTGCAATCAGCTTGGCCCCGCCCTCCACCGCCTCCTTCACCCACGATTCAACGCGTTCCGCATCGCTGAGACGGATGAGCGGGCCCACCTCGGTGGCTTCATCGGAGGGATCTCCGGATACAAGCTTGGCCGTATATTCCACCACTTTCCACAGAAAAGTATGGAAGATGTTCCGCTCCACGAAGACGCGCTGGACGCTGATGCACGCCTGTCCCGCGAAACCAAAAGCCCCATGCGAGGTGCGCACGGCTGCATCATCAAGGTCGGGCCAGTCCCCGTGGACAATCAATGCGGCATTGCCGCCCAGTTCCAGCAGCACGCGCTTGCGCCCGGAGTGAGCCTTCAGCTCCCAGCCCACCTTGGCTGAGCCGGTAAAGCTGACCAGCTTCACGCGATCTTCCTTCTCGGCAAGCCACGCGGTGTCAGCATTGTCCAACGTCAACACCGCCAGCGCCTCCTGGGGCCATCCGGCTTTCAGAATCACCTCGCCCAGCGCCAGCGCGGTAAACGGTGTTTGCGGCGCCGGCTTTAGAATTACCGGGCAGCCGGCAGCCAGGGCAGGCGCCACCTTGTGCGCGACCAGGTTTAACGGAAAGTTGAAAGGCGTAATCGCCAGAACCGGCCCCACTGGAAAACGCTGTACCAGTCCCCAGCGGCCCTCGTTGCCCTCCGTCAAATCCAGCGGAAGGCTCTCCCCGCCCAGACGCGCGGCTTCTTCTGCGGCAGTTTTGAATGTGAGCACAGCGCGATCCACCTCAACCCGCGCTAGGCGAATCGGCTTGCCCGCCTCAGCCACGATTAGTTGCGCGAACCGCTCCTTCTGCTCGATAAGCGCGGCCGCAACGTCTTCCAGAATCTCCCGGCGCTTCCAGCGTGGAAGTGCGCGCGTGCGGCGCAGGCTGGCCACGGCATGGTTTACGGCCTGGCGCGCGTCGCCCCTGGTAGCCACGGTTACCCGACCAACCAGCCCCTGGTCCCACGGCGATCTCACCTCCAGCGTTTCTCCGTCGCTCCATTCCTTGCCGCACAGCAAAAATCCCGTTTGTGTTCCCGGCCGCATCTTCATGGTCTTCGAGCTCCTGTTCGGTCTCTGCACTCAATGGTACAAGCGCTGGGCGCGCCGCCCATACGGCCTATGCGATAAACTCCTCCCATGATCCACGACGGCCGCAGCCGCAAGCTTCCCTTCGATCCCGCCGAGGCGATCGCTCATTTGAAAGCCGCAGACCCAAAGCTGGCTGCGCTCATCGAACGCGCCGGCCCTTTCGCGCTCCGTCTCGATCCCTCGCCCTCGCCCTTCGAATCGCTGCTTGAATCCATCCTCTACCAGCAACTGCACGGCAAGGCAGCAGCCACCATCCATCGCCGCGTCCGCGAGTACTTCGGCGGCGATCCATCGCCGCAGCTTCTGCTTGATACACCCGATGAACCGTTGCGCGCCGCCGGCGTCTCCGGCAACAAGATCAAGGCTCTACGCGATCTGGCATCCCGCACACTCGACGGAACTGTCCCCACGCATGCGGCGATTCGCAAAATGTCCGACGCAGAAATCGTCGAGCGCCTTACCGAAGTGCGCGGCATCGGTCCATGGACCGTCGAAATGCTCCTCATCTTTCGCATGGGACGCCCCGACGTGCTGCCCGTGACCGACTACGGTGTCCGCAAGGGATTCGCGCTCACCTTTCAGCAGGTCCCGAAGAGCCGCCCAGTGGCCGCCGAAGACCTTCCCAAACCCGAAGTACTTCTCAAAAGGGGAAAACGCTGGGCACCATTCCGCTCCGTGGCCAGTTGGTACATGTGGCGAGCATGCGATCTTGCCAAAGGATCCGCGCCCTCCGGTCGGTCCAGCCTAAAATGATCAAGTGCAGTTCGTGGCTACTAGCCTCTAGCTTCTGGCGATTGCGGTTTTCATTAGAGGTCTGAATGAGCATAGATTGGGACGCAAGAACGCCTTCTTGAAGGCTTCTGCATAGGTAGCTTTTAGCTAGAGGCTGGAAGCAGGAAGCTGGGAGCTGTTTTTCATGGCCGCAACCAAACGATTCGTCTGCATTCATGGTCACTTTTATCAGCCGCCTCGTGAGAATCCCTGGCTTGAAACGGTCGAGACCCAGGACACAGCCGCGCCCTACCACGACTGGAACGAGCGCATCTGCTCGGAGTGCTACGCTCCCAACGGTGCCGCCCGCATCCAGAACATCAGGAACCAGATCACGCGCATCGTCAACAACTACGCACGCATCAGCTTTGACTTTGGCCCTACGCTGCTGAGCTGGCTCAAGGAAAATGCGCCCCGCACTTACCGCATGGTCCTTGACGGTGAGCGGCGCAGCCGCAAGAGCTTCGGTGGTCACAGCTCGGCCTTGGCGCAAGTCTACAACCATATGATTCTTCCGCTGGCCAGCCGCCGCGACCGCATCACCCAGATCCGCTGGGGCATTGCAGATTACGAGAACAACTATGGAATTCCGCCGGAAGGCATGTGGCTGGCCGAAACCGCGGCAGATTCCGATTCTCTTGAGCTGATGGCCCTGCACGGCATCAGATTCACGCTGCTCGCGCCTCACCAGTGCAAACGAATTCGCCCACTCAACGATGCAGCCTGGAGGGATACGCCCAGCGCAAGCGTCGATACCACGCGGCCCTACTTGGTGCGGTTCGCGTCCGGGGTCTCGATCGCCGTCTTCTTTTACAACGGACCGGTTTCCCGGGCCATCGCGTTTGAAGGACTGCTGAACTCAGGCGAGAACTTCGCCGCGCGCCTCAAATCCGGCTTTAAAGACAGTGCCCAGCCGCAGTTGGTCCACGTCGCAACCGACGGAGAATCCTATGGGCATCATCACAGGCACGGCGAAATGGCGCTCGCCTATGCGCTGCGGCTGCTGGAAGAAGACAAGAACGTCAGGCTGACGAACTACGGCAGCTTTCTCGAGCAGTTTCCCCCCGAATATGAATGCGAAATCGGCGATAACACCTCGTGGAGCTGCGTCCATGGTGTCGAACGCTGGAGGTCCAACTGCGGCTGCAACGGAGGCAAGCCTGGCTTCAACCAGCAGTGGCGCGCGCCCTTGCGCCAGGCTCTGGATGAACTGCGCGACTCGGTAGCTCCGCTCACCGAGCAGGAGGGCGGCAAGCTTTTCCGAGATGTGTGGGCCGCCCGCGACGGGTACATCCGGGTAGTGCTCGACCGCGGCGAGGAATCCATTGAGCGCTTCTTCCGCGCCCATCAGAGCTACATCCTATCGGAGACTGAGCGCGTCAGAGCTCTTGAGCTCATGGAGATGCAGCGCCATGCACAGCTCATGTACACCAGTTGCGGTTGGTTCTTCGACGACATTTCGGGTATCGAGACCGTACAGATTATTGCTTATGCCGCACGCGTCCTCCAACTCGCGCGGCAGGTCCTCGGCCAGCAGGCCGCTCCGCTCGAACCGGCGTTTCTGGGCCGCCTCGCCGAGGCCCGGTCCAACGTGACCGCCGCAGGCGATGGCGCGCGGATTTACGAGGTGCGCATAGGCAAAATGGAGTTGCACTTGGAGCAGGTGGCGGCCCACTATGCCATTAGTTCGGTCTTTTCTTCTTTTGCAGAGGAGACCGACCTGTTCTGTTTCCACGTCCGCCGCATCTCCTACGACATAACCACTTCAGGACGCGGAAGGCTGGCGGTGGGCAGGGCGCACATTGCCAGCGCCATCACCGGTCACAACCAGAACTTTTCGTTTGCGGTTCTTCACTTCGGCGACCAGAACATCACTGCTGCCGTCAAGCCGTACGACAATGCCGACGGCGCTGGCTTTGAAGCCTTCGCCGCGCAGGCCGCCGCGGAAGTGCAGCTCGCGGACTTTCCTGAGGTTATTCGCATGCTTGATCAATACTACGGCCGCGTGGACTATTCGCTTACCTCGCTCTTCACCGACGAACAGCGCCGCATCGTTCAACTCATCCTCAATTCCACGCTGTGGGACATCGAAAACTCCCTCACGACCATCTACCAGGACCACGCCAGCCTGCTCCACTATCTCTCCCAGGCAGGTCTGCCCAAGCCGCCTGCGCTCACTCTTGCCGCGGGCTTTGCCATCAACGCTGGCCTGCGCCACGTCCTCGAGAGCGACCCCATAGACCAGGCCCGGCTTCGCTCCTTCCTGTCGCTAGCCAAAGCCGACCAGGTGCAGTTGGAGAACGCCACGCTCTCCTACATTTCCGACCAGCGAATGAAGCGCGCGATGGTCGAGTTGCAGATGTCCACCGGGTCACTGGAGATGCTGGAGCGTGCCCTTGCCCTGGCCCGCGCCCTTGTCGAGTTGCCCTTCGAGCCGAATCTCTGGCAAGCCCAGAACATCTGGTACGAGATTCTGCGCACGCCCAGCTCTGGGCTCTCTGCGCTGGCCGGCGGCGACCGTCTCCGCTGGGAAAAGAACTTCAACGAGTTGGGCTCTAGCCTTTCGATCGACACCGAAGCTATGCGCGCCGACGATAAGGTGCTCACAGCCACTGGCGATTAAAGCGTATTCACTGTAGCTGCGGGGTGAGCGCGAACCATATCGTGAATGCCCCTCCCTGTCGGGCGTTCAGGTCCGGAACCGCCGCCGATGAACCGTTTCCGGAGCACCGATTCTTGCGGCACGAGCAAATAGACTTACCGTATCAAGCGCGGCGTGCCATTCCTGGAACATGTGGGGCGCGATCTTCAATTCGCAATTCGCCAACTGCGCAGGTCGCCGGGATTTGCTCTGACCGCCATTGCAACGCTGGCGCTGGGCATCGGCGCGGTGACATCGGTGTTCAGTGTGGTGAATGCGGTTTTGTTGAAGCCGTTTCCGTTCCGTGAGCCAGGGCAGTTAATCGTGGTGCGTGAAACGGTTGCAGAGTTCCGCGCCCAGATGCCGGTCGAGGCCGATAATTACCGGTTCTATCTGCGCCTGACAAAGCAAGCGAAGAGCATTGAGGATGCAGCCATTTTTTCCCAGTCGGCGGAGAGCGTTTCAGAGACGGGGGATCGGCCGCGCATTGTGGGCGCAGTGAGAGCTTCGGCGAATCTGTTTCGCGTGCTGGGAATGCAACCCATGATGGGCCGGGATGTTGCGGAGGGAGATGCGCAAAAGGGCGCGCAGCCGGTGGTCCTGCTGAGCTATGCGGGCTGGCAGACATTCTTCAGGGGCGACCCGAAGGTGGTTGGGAAGACGCTGCGGCTGGGCGGCGTACCGGCCACTGTGATTGGCGTGGTACCCCCTGCAATGCACATGCCCCAAATTAAGTCGGCGCCGGGCATCGAATTCCGGGAAGCGCCAGGCACGCAAGAGACCATGGTCTTTGAACCTCTGGTGCCGAGCACGTGGGATCTGAAGAACGATCTAGGCAACTTCAATTACAGAGTGATTGCGCGGCTCAGACCCTGTATTACCTTGGCGCAGGCCAGTGCAAAGCTCGATACACTGGAACGCGCGTACACCCTTTCAGCGCGTCTGCCTCTTCATCCAGGTTGCCATTCCGTCGATCAAATCGATGGATGAACAAATCAGCGACTCGGTGGCTACGGATCGATTCCAGGCTGTGGTGTTGACAAGCTTCGGCGCCTCCGCATTGTTCCTCGCGCTGCTGGGCGTGTACGGAGTGCTGGCTTACTCAGTCACATTACGCCAGCGGGAGTTCGGCATTCGCATTGCTTTAGGCTCCGGCAAAGCCGCGCTGATCAAGTTGGTGATGCGCCAGGCCGTATATCCGATTCTTCTCGGCGCAGGCGTGGGGCTGACGGTAGCGCTGGTAGTGCTGCGCTGGGTGCGCGGTTTGCTCTATGGGACGCCGCTCATGGATCCTCTGGCCATCGGCGGCAGCTTGCTGCTGTTGCTGACAGCCGCGACACTCGCAGCAGTGCTGCCGGCCAAGCATGCGGCTTCGACCGATCCCATGCGGGCATTGAGGACCGAGTAGAAGATTGAACTTAAGTTCACGCAGATTCTGGTCTGTTGCGCCACACGCATCATTTGCTGCTCATCCGGGCGAAACAGTGGCGCCGGAAGGGAAGGCACTGAAGCGCCCCTTGAAGAGAATTCGAGCGCACAAGCGCATCATGAATGATGCAAATCCTTGACCCGCATGAAAGCGTGTTCTCGGTTCAATATGTCAGCTATCTGCCCGGCCCGCACCACCCCCCCCGTACCCCCCCCCCCCCCCCCAACGGGCCCCCTTTATAAAAGACAGCCATCCGCATAACTGATTGATAATAGGCATTAAGTTATAAGTTATCCACAACCTTAGTAGTAAAAGCCAAGGTCCGTTTATTGCCATAATTGGGCCTGACTTGTGCAGCAACTACCGTAAATCTCGGTTTCGAACTTCATTAACTCGGGGGTTGAACGAAGGTCTGCATTGCTTTCGCCGTGGTGCAATCTGCTATCGTTTCGGATAAATGGTCGAGAGACTCAAAAGAACACGATGGATTGAGCTTGTTGCGATACCGATCCTTACCCCCGGTCTGCTGGCTGCTGGGCACCAGGCTTGCTCACAGCAAGCAGGCATTGACCCGGCTTTGATGGCCAGAGCGAGTTCCGGTGATGCCGCCGCTCAGGTGCTGGTCGGCGGGAGTTATGCGGATGGTAAGGGCGTCGCACGGAATTTGACGCAGGCAGCGGAGTGGTACCGGAAAGCGGCAGATAAGGGAGACATTGGCGGAGAGATTCACCTGGCCGCGCTCCTTCGCGACGGAGGCAAGGACTTTCCTCGCGACATGGTGAAGGCCGCTGCATGGTATCGCAAGGCGGCGGAGCAGGGAGATGCGAGTGCGCAGGGGACGCTTGGCGTTCTCTATTCAATGGGCCAGGGGGTTCCACAAAGCAACGTGGAAGCTTACTACTGGCTTGATCTTGCGGCAGCGGTTAAGGGGCCAAAGCAGGAACTGTACGCCGCGAACCGGCAGATGATCGGAACCCACATCACAGCGGATGAACTCTCCGATATCCATGACCGGGAAGCCGAGTGGAAGGCCGCGCATCCGCGCTAGCAAAATAGGCGCGCGATTTATTGGCTTAGTGTCTGTTCCGCAACGGCTACCACGTGGCCGGTCTTGCGGTTCACTAGAAAGACCACGAGCCGGACCGGAGTTCCCGCCTTCTCCGCACCCGAGAGATTGGCGCCGGACAAGCGAAGTGGCCGGCCATCGGTTGCACTGGAACCAAACTCCTTGAGAACACGCACAACGGCGACATGCTGCAGGGTGCGGCCGGCATTTTCTCCGCGTGAAACCTCGGAATGCGTAGCGTTTTCCGCCAGCACCGCCACGAGTGTCGCTTTAGTCTCGGCGGGTACGCGAACTGAAAAGTCAACCGAACCGTCCGCTGCCCGATGCGCATCCTCAATCTTGATATCCAGCTTGGAAGTCGTGGCGGCGCGGGCTATGGCACTCTCAACTTTGGCAGAATCGCTCCCCACCATTTGCTCAGCGCCGTCAACGACGATTTGCGGCGTATAAGCTTCGCTTAGAGAAAATTGGTGTTGGTAGACCTCCTGCCTTCCAGTCATGGCGTCGAGGGAAAAGGGATCGCGCCAACCCTCGTGGTTCCAGTAGGTGACGTGCTCGCTGAGCACGATGGCTTGCGCGCCAGGAACATACTGAGTTGAGTCAAGCTGAGCCAGCAGCGCATCAGCTGGGGGACAATCGGAGCAGCCTTCCGACGTGAACAGTTCAACGAGAACGGCCTGAACAGCAGACTGGTGGCTGACGGGTGTTACAGGTGGGGACACCTGAGCGAACGCGGGCAAGATAAGCCCGGCTGCCGCAGTAGCGATAGCCAAGGCGAGACGAATCGCGTTGAGAGTTTGGAAAGCCATAGAAGGATTGGATGGCTGCAAATACGTCAGGGTTGCAGATTTCCACCGACAATTGAGGATTTGCCCGCTC
>Ga0302320_10030889_pt1 | contig 10182 bp, 8 predicted proteins | sample Bog_T0_3_FD_202130 | JGI IMG/M metagenome (GOLD analysis project Ga0302320, IMG submission 202130) | Peat permafrost microbial communities from Stordalen Mire near Abisko, Sweden - Bog_T0_3 | ecosystem: Environmental > Terrestrial > Soil > Wetlands > Peat | place: Sweden: Abisko, Stordalen Mire...
CCCGGCGAGTCTCGGTATCCCACCCTAGCCGCAGAGACAAAAACGCGGCTAGGATGGGGCACCCGGCGAGTCTCGGTATCCCACCCTAGCCGCAGAGACAAAAACGCGGCTAGGATGGGGCACCCGGCTAGGATGGGGCACCCGGGGTTTCTGGTCTACCACCCATTCGCGGTGAGGCTGCGAATGGATGGGGGACGGAGTGTGTCCTGCGGATTGGCGTTGGAGCGGGCGGGAATCACAGACACAATGGCTGGAGGTGTGGCAGTTTGGAAGAGACTTGGCAACCGGGGCTGTTCCAGCGGCCTTGTGCTTGGTAGAGTTTTCACGAGAGGAATAAAGCGATGAACCACGGCACTGCCGAGTTGAGTAGCAAGATTCATTCAACGGTATCGTGCGTCCGATGGACGGTTTTGGTGGTTGTGGTGCTGCTTTCAGTGGCATCAGCAGTCTCGGCGGGGCAACAGTCGAGCGAGGTGCAACAAAGCAGGGTGAAGAAGATCGCGTTCGAATCTGGATGGACCTCCTCTGCCAATGTCGACGCTTCTCATTCAGACGTTGAGGGCGTTGGAGTAGCCGGGTCGGGGCCAATTCGAGCGAGTATTTATGTGCGCGACCCGATCGATTCAAAGCCGCGGTATGTAGCCGAAGGCCAATATCCGTCATGGTCGCGGGACGGAATGCGGGTGGCCTATTGCACGGTGGACGGAGCCCTTTACGGTCAAATCCACATTGTGAACGCAAACGGAAAAGGCGACCACAGGCTGACCCACCTGTCGACCGGGGCGTGCTTTCCGGAGTGGTCGCCTGATGGAAGAGAGATTGCGATTGCGATCATGAATGGGGTCACAAGCAAACTGGCGATCGTGGACGAGAGCGGGAAAGTGCTCCGCGAACTGGGCGATGGAAACAGGCCCCACTGGTCTCCGGACGGCAAGCAGATTGTGTATGTTCTCCCTTTACCGCGCATGCGCGTGGGCAGTTCGATCTGGACCATGAACGCGGACGGCTCCGGGGTGAAAGAGTTACTGGAGGATAAGTCGGACGTGGTTCAGGCGGACTGGCTTCCGAATGGATCGGGCATCCTATTCACTTCGGCGCGGGATGGGTCGGCCGCAGTGTACACGATGGACCTTGAAGGCAAGAACGTACGCAAGCTTGGCGGAGACCCGATGATGCGCTGGTACCACCCGGCGATGTCGCCGGATGGCAAGAGTTTGATCGTGGATGCGGTGATGCTGGCGCAGGACCCGACGAGGAGGTTGCAAGTGGTGGAGATCGACGCGGAGACGCACAGGGCGAAGATACTCGCGCTGGGGAATCACTTTGGTGTTTTCTGGGGTCAGGCGGAGGAGCCGAAGGCGCAGAAGGACGCGGGTTCGGGGCATTGATTTGGATTGGGCGGTTGGGAGGGCAGGGACGAAAAGGGCGGCCGAAAACAACCGCAGGTCCTTCGACGACCTAGAAGGTGAGGCGGGATTTGGGGAACCAGGTGAGCTGGATGGTGGTGTTGGTCACAGTGTTGAGAGGGGCGGGGTAGGTGGGGACGCCGGTGTTGTAGATGGGGGCGGTCCAGTGTTGGAGGTGGAACTGGCCGTTGAGTTCGAACTCGGGGCCGAGGCGCTTGACGACCTGGAAGCCGAGATCGTTGAGGGTGGTGCCGCCGGCGACGAAGTCCTTGGCGACTTTCTGATTGCGATAGTTGACCTGAAAGTATTCGTTGCCACTGAAGTGGAGGGTTAGCCAGGCCTGGCCGCCTTTACCTTCGCGGCCGATCCAGTCGCCGAAGAGCTGGCCGGCGTTGGTGTAGCCCTGCTTCTGGATGGCTTCGAAGTACATGAAGTGGCCGCCGTTGGATGTTCGGACGACGGGGTCGGTGTTGACGCCTTCAACGCGGAGGTCGAGGCGAGGCAGGCCGGGGAAGTGGGAGAGATAGATGCCGGGGCGGACGGAAGCGCGTCGGGGCGCGTCGATGGGGGAGACGTCGTCGTGGACTTCCGAATCAGAGTAGAGGGTGAGCCAGCGGCGGAGATAGGGCAGACGCCAGGAGAAGTCGAATGCACCGAAGCGGGCTCCGGGGTCGGTGTTGCAGCACTTGACGTTGGCTTGAGGCGCGGAGAAAGAAAAGAAGCTGCGCAGGAAAGACTTGATGTTGATGGGCTCGTGGCCCTTGCCACCCCAGATGACGGTGCGCTCGAAGCCGAACTCGAGGTTGGGGGTGGGGCGGAAGCTGATCTTTTCGACGTGGACCCATGGATCGCCGGGGTTGAGAACGTTTTGCTGGCTGGTGGGGTTGGGCTGGCCAGGGCCTGGGTAGGAGGGGTTGGGAATGTAGGTGTGGCCGTGCAGTCCACCGACGATGAAGTCGTAGCGGAATGGTCCGGTGAGGCGTGAGAGGAGCGGCACCCAGAGGGGCTCGGCGCGGTTGATGCGGAAGGAGTAGAAGTTTTCAGCATTGTTGGAGTAGGCCATGCCGCCGCCGAGGCCTGGGCCGAGCCAACTGTCCTGCTTGCCGAAGGAGATCTCGTGATTGAGGACGCGGGCGGAGGCGTAGGCCTCAAGGAATCGGCCGCGGAAGACGGAGGCGATTGGGCCGAGGGGGATGGTGGCCTGGTTGTAAGGCGTGCCGGTGGCGGGATTGATGAAGGGCAGGCCGTCCTGAGCGGAGAGGGCGGCGGCGAGGCCGGGGGAGTAGCCGGCGTAAGAGCCGGTGGCCTGGGATTCTCCGCGGATATAGATCTGGAAGCGGCCGGCGGCGGCGTAGCCGGAAGCGCCGGTGAAGCTGTTGAAGCCGCCGGCGATGGGGCGGCCGTAGTCGTTGATGACGGAGGAGCCGAGGTGGTAGCTGTCGCGGAGGGGCGTGCCGGAGATGGCGCGGGCGACGGTGTAGATGGACTCGACGCGGCCCTTGCCCTGATGAATGCCGCATGGGCCCTGGGTGTCGGCGTTCAGCTCGTGCAGGAGTGCTTCGTAGATCTCCTCGGCCTGGTCGAGAGCGGGGCTGGAGTCGGCATCTTCGATGCGCGCGCCGGCGGTTTCGAGCATGTTTTCGACGCTTGAGCGAGTCCAGGGGCGCATGCCGAGGTAGACGTTGTCGACGAAGCCGAGGGAGTAGAGGCGGAGGACCGCCGGGTAGACCCAGCTATCGACGGGGATGAAGGGCGAGTCGAGGTTCGCTGGCATGCAGGGGGAGACGGGGCGTGTGCGGTCGGCGTGTTGGGGGGCGGCGAAGATGTTGGGGGCCGGGGTGGGGGCGGGGTCTGACTCAGCGCGGAGAGTGGGAGCGACGAGAAGCAACGCGGCGAGCAGAATGAGGTAGATGGCCGCGACGCGTTGACTCACGATCATCTCCTCACTTTAACACTCGGGTGTTACAGGCTTTGTTGGACGGGGCGGGATGGAATTGGTTGGGTGTTGGCCGTCGAGCAAGAGGCGGTCGAAGGGTGGTGTAGCCGACCGAGATTTTTTGTGCTCTCATTCAGAGGCTGAAGACCTCTGCTCCCCTGTTGTTGATGAAACAGTCCTGCAAGGGCTGAACAGGTTGCGGAAAGAGGGCTTCGATGAGCGAGCGGTAAAGCCCAACATTGATTTTATTGGCTTTGCCGGCACGACTAAAGTCATGCCCTGATACAAGGCATGTGAAATTGGCTACTTGAATGAGTTTTTCCGCAGCCAGTGAAGCCCAGTCCAAAACTCTGGGGTGTTCATGGCCCGGCTAAAGCCGTGCCGTTGTTACAAAGCAAGTGCCCGGTTGGGGTTCATGGTCACCCACCGTTGGCACAACAACAAAGATGTGCCAAGGAAGGGGGCACCCACTCATGGTTGAGGGCTTGGGGAATGTTTTGAATCAGGCGTCGAGGTGGAGTTGGGCGCGGAGGTTGGCGGTGAGGTTGCGCTTGAGGGCTGGGGTGTAGAGGGATTTGTTGCGGAGGTAGGTTTCCATGGTGCGGAGGGGGTCGGAGCCAGGGGTGTGGACGCATTCGATGAGGGTTGCGCCGTGGTTTTTTCGAGCGTGGAAGATGGCTTCAGAGGCGACGCGGTAGACGGCGACTACGTCGTTGCCATCGACGACGATGGTGGGGAAGGTGCAGGCGGGCAGCGGTTTGGTGCGGGCGGTGCGCGTGGTGGTGCGGGAGGGTTTGGGTGCGGGGGCGACGAAGAGGATGGGGAGTTTCAAGTCGGAGGCGCGCTTGAGGGCGTGTTGCCATTCGTCGGAAGAGGTGAAGGGTTCCATGGAGAAGGCGACGACGAGGTTGGGGGATTTTTTCTGGTTTTGGAGTAGAGCGAATTTGATGGCGGCTTCGAGCTCGTCGATTACGGGGATGGTGGGGTGAATGGAGCTGAGGGCGGAGTGATGCCAGTGGGCGGGTGCGATTCGGTCGGTTCGGCGGAGGTCGATGGCGACGCCGACGGCAGCGGCTTCTCGGCCGAGACTGGAGGCGTAGAAGCGGGCGGGCTGGTTCAGCTTGATGAGTTCGCGGGAGTGGTGGTCGAGGATGCGGCAGCGGAGCATGGATGTGTAGAGGGCGATGAGCTTCTGGTTGGAGATGAGCGAGAAGCCATTGTGCGGGAGCGCGGAGGCTGTGGGGATGGTGACGGGGTTGGGCCGCGAGGATTGTTTGGATGAAGGCATGTGAAGGAAAACTCCGGGATAACTCGGATTGTAAATGGGGGGAAGGCAGGGTGTGGAGTGTCGGGTGTCGGGTCTGCTCGAACTCGCGAGCTATAGGGTGAGGGCCTCGCTTGCCGACCGGCGGGTTTTCCAGCGGGAGAAGAGAAAGACCGCGATGCCAGCTGCGATTAGGACAACGGTTCCGCCGACGACTTTTGCGATGGCGAGGGGCTTGTTCGGCTCGTCGTCTGCTGGGATGGTGGAGAGAACGATGGTCATGGCGGTGCTTGCCAGGCCGAGAGACGCCAGAGCAATGGCCACTGGTCTGCCACCGGGAACGCGGCGGACTTCAGGGCCGGCGGGCGTGCTTTGCATGCGGATCATGGCGGCAAAGAGAAACAGGTACGGCACGAAGTAGGAGATGATGCCCATGCTTACGAGGACTTCATAGGCTCCGCGGACGGAGGTACCTGCCTGGCCGAGGAGCGTGACGGCGATGCCCGCAAGTCCGTAGATGCCGATGGCCACCCAGGGGGTGCGATAGCGCGGATGAATGCGGGCAAAGGCAGGCGGCAGGCAGTGATGGATGCCAGCGACAAAGGGAAGGCGCGAGGTTGAGGAGAGATAGGCTGCGGCTCCGCCTACTGCGTTGAGGGCGACAAAGATCGCGACCGGGGCGAGGAGGCTGGCGATGCCGAGGCGCGCGCTCATGAGGCGAATGCCGTTGACCAGGCCATCGGGACCGCCGACTGCTGTGCTGGGCAGAGCCACTAGCAGAGCGCCGGTGCCAGCGATGTAGCCGATGGCGAGGACGCTGCCGCCGACGAGAATGGCCCAGGGAATGACGCGGCGGGGATTACGAATCTCGTCGCCCATGGCACTGCCGGCCTCGACGCCGCCGAAGGCGAAGAAGACGCTTGACCAGAAGATAGCGTTGTTGAGCGAGAAATGGGGGATGAAGCTGGCGGGGGTGAAGTGAGTGGCGGCACCGAAGTGAGTGTAGACGGCGACGGCGAGCGCGATGATGACGGCGAGCGGTAGCAGGCTGCCGAGAGCGCTGACGTTGTTGAGCCATTTGCCGGCATCGACTCCGCGAATGTTGAGCAGGGTGATGATGGCGAGCCACACAACCGAGAAGGCAACATAGTAAGCCGGGCTGGCGGCCAGCGCTTGCGCGCGTGGACCGAAGGCGAACAATGCAGACGCCGCGCCGAAGTAAAGCACGCCGGGAAAGTAGGGGAGATTGCTCATCCAGTATGTCCAGGCGGCGATGAAGCCGGAGAAGCCGCCGAAGGCCTCGCGGGTCCAGATGTAGATGCCGCCCTCGTCGGGATGGCGCGATGAGAGCTCCATGACGCTGGCAGCGAGCGGAATAAAGAAGCAGGTGAGCGCGGCGACCCATACGAGAAGAATGCTGGGACCTGCGGCAGCGGCCATCGCGGTCCAGCGCACGCTCATTCCACTGACGACGTAGAAGAGCGCCAGATCGCGGAACCGGATACCTCGCTTGAGTGCGGGTGCGGGGGGCATGTAGGGCGCAGCATATCAAAAGGTGTGTGCGGCGAAGAAGCTATTTCTTCGTGTCGGCAAGGACGGCCATGGCGGCGTTGCGGCCATTGATGCCGATGACGCTGCCGCCTGGATGGGTGCAGGCTCCGCACAGATAGACGCCTTGCATCGGAGTGCGCGAGGCGAGCCGGCTGGACCACATATAGGCTGGGAGGCACTCGCCCTGGAAGATATGTCCGCCGGTGAGGCCGACTTTCTGTTCGATGTCGGGCGGCCCGAGGACCTGTGCGTCGATGACCGCGGATGGAATGTTGGAACAGAAGCGGGCCAGGGATTTGAGTGCGAGGGCGCGGACTTCGTCGCGGCGGTTGTCCCAGTTGCCGTGGGCGAAGTTATACGGGACGAACTGGGCAAAGACGCTCATCGTATGTTCGCTGGCGGGGACGACCGATGGATCGTGGACGCTTTGGAAATAGAGCTCGCACCATAAGTACTCGGGTAACTCGCCGCGCCGGGAGGCGGCAAAGGCGGCCTTCCATTCCTGTTTGGTTAGCGGAGCGTTGATCTGGCCGTAGTGGTGGGGTTGATCGGTGCCTGGACGGGCGACGAAGTTGGGCAGCTCGCGGAGGTGGACGTTGAGCTTTACGGTGCAGCCTTCGATCGGCACTTGTTCGACCTGTATTTGCCAGGTGGGATCAGCGTTCTTTCCGAGGAGGCGGAGGGTCTGGCGCGGGTCGGCATTGGAGACGATGGTGCGGGCGGATATGAGCTCTCCGCCTTCGAGGCGCACGCCTTCGCCGGGAAGGATTTCGGCTACGGGCACGCCGGAGATGACGGTGGCGCCGGCCTCGCGCGCAGCGTCGCAGCAATAAAAGGAGACCATGCCCATGCCGCCGCGCACATAGCCCCACATGCCGGGCTGGCCGCCGAGGCGTCCGCTGGAGTGATGGAAGCGGATGGAGGCAGTGCCGGGATCGAAGGGGCTGGCGTTGGTTCCAATTACACCCTGGCCCAGATAGGCAGTCTGGAGCCGCTCGTCGTCGATGTACTTCTCGACGAACTCGGCCATCGACCAGTCGAAGAGGACTGCGCGGGCCTCGGGGTCGCCGGCGAGGCGATCTTCCAACTGGTCTCGTGTGGGGGCTTCGCCAATCCAGAGGTCGGCGGTATGGGCGTCAGCGCCGCGGAGGTTTGGGTTGGGGGCCGGGCGCAGCTTGTCGCGCAGGCGCTGGATGACATGGCACATGGCGCGCCAACCATCGACGTCGCGGGGAGCAAGAGCGCGAACTTCGGCAGCGCACTTTTCGTCGTCGTCCCAGAGCTGAATGCTGGTGCCATCGAGGAAAGGCACGAAGAGGCCGTTGACGGCGGGGGTCCATGCGAAGCCGCGGCGGGCCAGGTCCAATTCTTCGGCGACGAGGGGATGGAGAAGGCCGGCCAGATACGCGCACGGAGACATGCGCACTCCGGGGAAGGGCTCCTCGATGGTGCAGGCGCCGCCGACGCGGGAGCGGCTCTCGATGACGAGGACGCGTTGGCCGGCGCGGGCGAGATATGCGGCGCAGGCGAGGCCATTGTGGCCCGCGCCGACGACGATGGTGTCCCAGGATTTGGCGGCGAGGGTGCTGAGCGGGATGGGCAGGCCAATTTCGCCGAGGATGTCTGCGGTGAGAGAAGGCATGATCGAATTAAGCTAGCATTTCTGGTTGCGGTTGCGCACCGGCAGACGTTTGGGAGGCCGGAGATTGAACCGCGAGATGAAGCTCCGGTATCGCGAAAACCGCCCCTCAGGGGCTAAAGCCCAGGTTTCATGGGCGCTTTGCGGCACGACTAAAGTCGTGCCCTGATACAGGGCCCAGGCTCGATCGAGCTCTTCCGCAGCCTGTCAGGGCCGTAATCGATAGAGGCGTTTTCAGGGGCCTAAAGGCCCCTGCTTCCTCTATTCGCCGGATTGTTTTTGGCGGGCGCCGCGGTAGTAGAGGAGGAGGCCGAGGAGGATGGAGGCGAGGGTTCCGCCGATGAGCTTGAACTCGAAGGCGAGCTTGTTGGAGGAGTCTCCGGGGGGGACCAAAGAGACGAAGATGCCGAGGGCGACGAAGAGGATGCCGAGGAGGCCGCAGATCCAAACGCCGGGGATGCCGCCGGGAACGAGGACGGCGTGGGGGTTGGACTGGCGGTCGGGGCGGCGGGCGAGCTTGATGACCGCGGCGAACATGTAGATAAAGGGAATGAAGTAGAGGATGATGGCAGCGTCGATGAGGAACTGATATGCGCCACGGGTTGTCTCGCTGATCTGGCTGACGAGGAGGATGCCGCCGGAGAGGATGGCCTGGACAAGGATGGAGATGTAAGGCGTCTTCCACTTCGGGTGGATCTTTCCGAAGGCGGCGGGGAGGTAGCGGTCGATGCCGACAACGAAGGGGACGCGGGCGATGCCAGCTACCGTGGAGCCGACGCCGCCAGCGTTGCCGGCGGTGACGAGGACGGCGGCGAGGACTCCGAGGAAGCCGATCTTGAGGGCCATTGAGCCGATGGTGATGGCGCTGAAGACGCCGGATTGGGGATCGATGCCGGCGGCGGGGATGAGGGCGAGGATGGCGAAGGTGCCGACGATGTACATGAGCGCGATAAGCGCGCCTGCGCCGAAGACCGCGCGGGGCAGGGTGCGGCGGGGATTGCGGACTTCTTCGCTCATGGCGGAGACTAGCTCAAGGCCGGTGAATGCAAAGGCGATCTGGGACCAGAAGTTGACGGTGTCCCAATTCCACGTGGGAAGCATGTTGGCGACGGTGAAGTGGGTGGCTGAGCCGTGGCGGAGGGCGACGAGGCCGGCGATGGCGACGAGCATGAGCAGGGGGACGTAGGTGCCGACGCCGCCGGCGTTCTGGAGCCACTTGCCGACGTTGAGGCCGATGATATTGAGCACGACGGCGACGATGAGCATGGCGAAGGAGACGGTGAGCAGGAAGGTGCGGTCCTGGGCGAGAGCCGCGCCGCGCGGGCCGAAGATGTATGCCGCCATGGAGGCCGAGGCGAGCAGGAGGCCGGGGAAGTAGAAGACGGTGTAGAACCAGTAGGTCCATCCGGCGATGAAACCGTGGAAGGGGCCGAAGGCCTCGCGCGACCAGGCGTAGAGACCGCCCTCCTCAGGGAATCGGGAGGAAAGTTCGTTGATGACGAATGCGCCGGGGACGAAGAAGAAGAGAGCGGCGAGCACCCAGAGGCTGATGGAAGAGGTGCCGTTGTGACCGGCGGCGGCGATCCAGCGGGGGCCGAGGACCGTGGCGATGTTGAAGAGGAGGACATCCCAGAAGCCCATGGTTTTGCGGAGCTGGGATTTGGGGTTGGGCGTTGGTGGAGGCGGGATGGTCATTGGCGATGGTGTCCAAGGTAAAAGCAAGAGCAAGAGCGAGAGCAAGTGCAAGAGCAAGAGCAAGAGCAAGAGCAAGAGCAAGAGCAAGAGCAAGAGCAAGAGCAAGAGCAAGAGCAACTACAAGAGCAACTACAAGAGCAACTACAAGAGCAACTACAAGAGCAACTACAAGAGCAACTACAAGAGCAACTACAAGAGCAACTACAAGAGCAACTACAGATCCTTCGACTCACCACCCCCAAACTGAAGTACGTTTGGGGCCCCGTTCGCTCAGGATGACAGCTACTATTCCCTCAGGATGACAGCTACTAATTGTTCAGGATGACAGCTACTAATTGTTCAGGATGACAGCTACTAATTGTTCAGGATGACAGCTACTAATTGTTCAGGATGACAGCTACTAATTGTTCAGGATGACAGCTACTAATTGTTCAGGATGAGAGCTTTGTTGTGAGACGAACCTTGGAATCATCATGCTAGGAGGAGTAGTCGGCGTTGATGTGGATGTATTCGTGGGTGAGGTCGGTGGTCCAGAAGACGCATGAGCCGGCGCCCTGATGGAGTTCGATGGTGATGGAGAACTCGGGCTTCTGAACGTATTCGTGAGCGGAGGCTTCGTCGAACTGCGGTGCGCGGCCGCCGTTGAGGCAGATTGGCAGTTCGCCGAAGCGGATGTCGATGCGGTTTGGAT
>Ga0302320_10030892_pt1 | contig 10182 bp, 7 predicted proteins | sample Bog_T0_3_FD_202130 | JGI IMG/M metagenome (GOLD analysis project Ga0302320, IMG submission 202130) | Peat permafrost microbial communities from Stordalen Mire near Abisko, Sweden - Bog_T0_3 | ecosystem: Environmental > Terrestrial > Soil > Wetlands > Peat | place: Sweden: Abisko, Stordalen Mire...
GAATGACGAAACGCGACCGCGCGGATCTGTTTGCTGAAACTGCGGAGAGGCGCGGTCTTTCCGAAGCTGTCGTTGAAAAGGACTTCTGGGTCTGCTGGACGTTGAAACAGTTGTTTGCGATTGATGCTCTGAGAGGCCGTCTGCTTTTCAAAGGCGGCACTTCTTTGTCGAAAATCTATCACGCGATTAACCGCTTCTCGGAAGACATCGATCTGGCCGTAGATTACGTTGCCCTTGGCTTCACTGGCGAACGCGATCCGCGCAGGGAAGGGCTGTCAAAAACCAAACGCGCGGCGATCCTGGCGGACATGATGGTTTCGTGTCAGCAGTACATCGGCAGTGAATTCATCTCAATTCTTCGGGGTCGCTGCGAAGAAATCCTCGGTAATGGAGAGGGTTGGAATTTGGCGGTCAGCGAACAGGACGCCAATGTGGTCCGTTTCCAGTATCCGTCGGCAGCACCGACACTCGACTACATCAAACCCCAGGTCATTCTGGAACTCGGCACCCATGCTGAATTTGTGCCGCGTGACCGCTTTACGGTGCGTGCTTTTGCCGCGGAAGAGTTCCCTGCCGTGTTTACCGAGCCCGACGTGGCCGTGACTTCGCTTCTTGCGAAACGCACCTTTTGGGAAAAGGCGACAATTCTCCACGCCGAATTCTATCGTCCGCCAGAGAAGGCGCTGCCGGACCGCTATTCGCGGCACTATTACGATCTTGCGATGTTGGCTCAAAGCCCTGTTCGCGGTGAAGCTTTGGCCGACCTTGCCCTCTTGGATCAGGTAGTACGCCACAAGGAGACGTTCTATCCGTCCGGCTGGGCCAGATACGATCTGGCGCGGATTGGAAGCCTGCGTCTCGTTCCGACAGAAGTGCGGCGCGCAGCGTTCGAGCGAGACTATCGCAGTATGAGCGTGATGATCTTCGGACAACCACCGCCATTTGGCGAAATCATGGAAGTCCTCACCTCATTGGAGCAGGAGATAAACCAGAAATGAACGTGAATGAGCATCGTCGTGCTATTCAAAAAAGGTAGCTAGCCAATGGCAATCAAGAAATCCGATCTGTATTCCTCGCTCTGGGCCTCGTGTGATGAGTTGCGCGGCAGTATGGATGCCAGCCAATACAAGGACTATGTCCTGTTCATGTTGTTCATCAAGTACATCTCCGATAAGTACGGCAATTCGGATGATTTCGCGCCGCCGGTCGTGATCCCGAAGGGTGCCAGCTTCAAGGACATGGTCGCGCTCAAGGGCAACAGCGACATCGGCAACAAGATAAACACCCAGGTCATCCAGCCACTCATCGACGCGAATTCCCGGCTGGCCCGCAGCGATTTTCCCGATTTCAACGATTCAAACAAACTTGGCGAGGGGCCAGCGAAGGTCGAACGCCTATCGAACCTCATCGCCATCTTCCAGAAGCCGGAGTTGGATTTCTCGAAGAACCGCGCCGAGCACGACGACATCCTGGGGGACGCCTACGAATACCTCATGCGGCATTTTGCGAGCGAGAGCGGCAAGAGCAAGGGGCAGTTTTACACCCCTGCTGAGGTCAGCCGCATCATGGCGAAGGCGATTGGAATCTCCCACGCAAACACCAAAGCGTCCACGACCGCCTATGACCCGACCTGCGGTTCGGGTTCCTTGCTGCTCAAGGTCGCGGCAGAGGCCGGCCGTCGTATCACGCTCGAAGGGCAGGAGAAGGATGTCACGACCGCTGGCCTTGCGCGCATGAACATGATCCTGCACGATTTTCCGACGGCGAATATCCTCCATGGCAATACGCTGTCCGATCCAAAGTTTAAGGAGGGCGAAAAACTTCGCACCTATGATTACGTCGTCGCCAATCCGCCTTTTTCAGACAAGACCTGGTCCACTGGGTTGACGCTAGGTGAGAGCGGTAAGGGTGATCCGTTCCAGCGCTTTTCCTGGGGCGTGCCGCCGAAAAAGCAGGGCGATTACGCTTACCTGCTGCACATCATCCGCTCGATGAAAAGCACAGGTAGCCACCGTGTTCGAGAAGTGGGAGAATGCGGCTGGAATTTCAAAGCCTGTGAAGACCGCTATAAAGCGGCAGAGGGAAGATGGGAACATCAGCGTCCAGTAAGGGCCCAGGCTCCGGCGTGCCAATGGTGCCGCCGTGGGTGCCGGCATCGGCTCCACCCCCACCCCCTCCGGAAGATGAAAACGTGAGCATGTCCGCGGGGGCAGGGGAGGGGTCGGGCACGCCGGATTTGGACCAAAGCAAAAGCGTGGCGGTGCCGTTACCATCGGCCCCGCTCATCGCGCCGGTCGCGCCGCCGCGCCGCTTCAACAGTGCTCGCCGCAATCTGGGAAATTTCGCGCACACCGGCGACACGGTTGCCATGCGGCGCGGCATCGGACAATATTTTCGCAGCGGCTACGGCGGCGGCTCGCGGGCTGTCGCGCGGTTCGGCGGAACGGCTTCGACCGCAAATGCCATTTACGGCGCGCTATCCAACGTGGCGGCTGGCCAGCCGGCGGGAGCCGGCAGCCCGCTTGACCCCGCTCTGCTTGCGGGGCGCTCGGCGCGGGAAGTGGTGGACGCAGTTGTCGAAGCGGTTCGTCCCGCTGACGGAACTCAAGACGCAGAGGCCGAGCGCGCGTCGGCAAAGGATGCGCTTTCGGAACTTCTGACGCAATTCCCCGATGCGGACCTTCTGACGCTCAGCGAAGAGCAACGCGAACTGGTTACGGAAAGGTTCGTCGCGATCGACGTTTTCCGGCGTGTGCAGCTCGATCTCGGTAAGACCATCCAAGACAAAGCGCCGACGGCCGCCGCAGGGCTCGCGCGCCTGAAGGAGGTCAAGGACTACGTCAAGGAGACGGTCTCGGCTGCGTTTAGGAAACTGAAGACGGCGGGGACTCGCATCACGAAAGGCAGTGTCAATCAGGTTGTGCGCGCCGCCCTTCTCGATGCGTTCGCAGTTTTCGAAGGCTACATGGTATGAAGCTCGTTTGCGCGTTGAAAGATCATCCGTTCGCGGAGGGCGACGGATTAGGCGTCGTTTTGTACGGATATGCCGATCAGCAGACCCGCGGCAGCGCCGGCGCGGCAATCGCCGATGCGATCCGCAAGCAGCGCATACGGCCGGCGCAGAGGGCATGGGATTTTCTTTCGTTGGCCCTGGCCGTGACTTCCGCCGATCTCGCCGGGGCGCGCGATGCAAGCCCCGATGGTTGGACGCGCGAGTTCGAATTGACTGTTTCCGTGATGGACCTCGAATTCTGGAACAGCCAACGGCCGCGCCTCGCTCGTCTGCTCGGTTTTCTCACGACGGATTTGTGGGATATCAGCTTCATCGGCGGCGGGTTTTGTCCCGAGCCTCCCAAGGACCCGGTTTACCCTGCAGAGACGTGCGCGCTGTTGCTATCGGGCGGCCTGGACAGTTTCATAGGCGCCGTCGACCTTACCGCCGATCAGGTGCGTCCGCTTGCGGTGAGTCAGACCGTTCGCGGAGATGCCGAGAATCAGAGGGCCTTCGCGCAGTTGCTCGGCGGCGGGCTGCGGCATATGCAGTTGAATCACAACTCCGAGGTCCCGAACCCCGAGAATCCGCCGTCGCAAAGGGCCCGGTCGCTTATCTTCATCGCCCAGGGAATTCTGGCCGCCACATCCCTAAAGGCCTATGGCGATGGCGCGGAGATCGTTCTCTACATGGCGGAAAATGGGTTCATTTCCATCAACCCTCCACTGACCGGCGCTCGGCTCGGAAGCCTCAGCACGCGCACAACGCACCCGGTGTTTCTGCGGCTTATCCAGGAACTGCTGGTCGCGGCCGGCCTTCGCGTTCGGATCGTCAACCCATACCAATTCAAGACGAAAGGCGAGATGCTCCGGGAGTGTCTGAACCAGAGCATCGTGCGCGAGTATGCCCACGCCACGACAAGCTGTGGCCGATTCAAAAAGTACGGTTACCGGCACTGCGGTCGGTGCGTCCCTTGTCTTGTCCGGCGCGCGGCTTTCCTAGCAGCGGGCTACGACGACAAAACCCTTTATATCTATAGCGACCTCGGCCGCGACGAAGATGACCACGCAGGCTTCGACGACGTGCGCTCGGCGGCGATGGCCCTCGCGGAATCGAAGGCCGTGGGCCTCGAAAGTTGGATCGGGACGTCCCTGAGTACGGCGCTGCTCGGGGACGTCAGCGCGTACCAGAATACCGTCGATCGGGGCCTGAAAGAGCTCCGCAAACTCTTCGACCTGCACGGTGTAAAGTGATTGATTTTCACTGCCACCTCGATCTCTTCCCTGATCCGGCCGCTGTGCGCGACGAATGCGAGAGACGAGCCATGTACGTCCTCTCCGTCACGACGACGCCGTCGGCCTGGAAGAAGACGGCGGCGCTGGCCGCGGGCTCAAAACGGATTCGGACCGGCCTGGGCCTGCATCCCCAATTGGCCCATGAGCGCGCCAACGAACTGGAGCTCTTTGACCGCTTCGTCTCGGAGACCCGCTATGTCGGCGAAGTCGGTCTGGACGGCACTCCGGAATTCCGAAATCATTGGCAGATTCAGCTCGACGTATTCGAGCATGTTTTGGAAAAATGCCGGTCGCTTGGAGGCCGTGTGCTGTCGATTCATAGCCGCCGCGCCAGTGCGGCGGTTCTCGACCGCCTGGAACGATTTCGAGGCGCAGGGACACCGATTCTCCATTGGTTTTCGGGAAGCTTTCGGGACCTCGACCGGGCAGTAGAGCTTGGCTGCTGGTTCAGTGTAGGTCCGGCAATGCTCGGGAGCGAGAACGGCAAAAAACTCGTACAACGGATGCCGTCCGAGTGCATCTTCACCGAGTCCGACGGACCGTTTGCTCAATTGAATGGCCAACCCGTCATGCCGTGGCACGTCGAGAGGGCTATTCATGAGCTCAGCGCAATCTGGCTATTGCCTCCTGCAAAGGTCGCCAAGTCGATCGACGATAATCTCAGATCTTTGCTGAAACTCCATGCCTGAAGGGTTCAATTACTTTGCGGGACTTGGACTAATTTAGAACATCAGATGATGCGTTGATAAAACGCGGATGGTGCTAGTGCTTGTAGCACCATTCGCGGAAGGAAGTCTGTCTAGGCTGCGTGTCCTGCGCCGAAGGGCTTAGACCTGTGCTCACGCCGGTACTTAGGATCGTACCGCATCTTTACGCTGTGCTCGCTCACACAGAGGAGCGAGGCGAGAGTTTTATAGTCGTTAGGCCTCCAGGATAGAAACCGGTAGCCCGCGATATAGCGGAACGCGCTTGGAGGGATGGGTTGGCGGAGGTAGCTCTCGGATATGTTTCGAACGAGCTTGCAGAAGGTGGTGGCCTTCAGCGGGCCTCCGTCGCGGTTAAGCCACAGAGTTCCGGGATCTTCCCCTTGGATTAGCAACGGCCTATACCTGAGGAACTGAACTAGTCCAGTAACGAGTTGATCGGGGAGCGGGCCGACAATCGGATTACGATTGGGCACTTCTTCCGCGTCAAGAAGGAGCACCCACATGTCGTCAGAGACCAGATGCGGGATTTTAGTCCGCTTGAGAGACTCCGGCACAAGGCGAGGATACTCCGATGCCCTGAACAGATTTGGTCTAGTTCCGTTGATACGGCATTCGTACATGCAGCGCGGTGGAAGAGGATAGCCTTCCAGCCACTGCATGAGATATTCATCGTGAAACATCCAGCCAGTTTCCACTTCGCTACGACTGCGATCTGACTCCCTCCTTTCCTGCATCTCCACGAGCATATCGGCAACAGCGGTGTAGTTGAAGTTAAACGCCCGAGTCTGGCGCCTGAGGTCAATCTCGCTCTCCGGCTCTTCTGGAAACTCCGCTAACAGAGTGCAAGCTTCAACTGCCGGGTGACCTGGCAGAGACTTAGAACACATCCAACTCCAGTCCTGATTGGCAAAGGGTGGGTATTTTGTCAAAAAAGCATGGAGGCCGTAGATGCGAGCCTTGATTGTTAGCTGATTCGCTCTCTTCGTGTAATGCAGCCAGCGAACATGTGCAGTGATCACTGAACGATTTAGACAATCGGACAAGTGCTCGATCGTGCCTACACGCGGTAACCAGTTGGCAAAGCCACACAGAATTTCCAGCAACATCAAGATGTTTTGTCGGCCGCACTCGCTCATCCGGATGATTCCTGGAGCAACCTCTTCGGAGAGCCACGCCATGGCCTCATCGACTTCCGTCTTCAGGGAGAGATCCATGTTTTTCAGAGCCATCCGGCAGGGATCTGGACGCTCTGAACGCGAATCGAGCAGAGGAAACTGTGTCTCCCCGTCTTCGGTCTCGCGAATCCTCATCTTCAAGTAATCGATAGCCTGATGCGCTGCTGGAATGGAATAGTGGTGTTCCCTGCACTCGGCGTACCAATCATCGAGGTGCTTCTGCGTTGTTTCCCAGGGACGAACCAAGCTATCAATCAGAGACGTGATCACCCTCTGCGCAGCACGATCCTTTCCGAAGAAGGAAATCTGTTCCCAATCCTGCTGGACATCGAAGAGTTCGTGCTTGATCCCCAAGCCCCGCGCGTAGGCATCGTTCATGACGGCAAGCGCCTCTTCGTCATCGAGGTGCAGAAATCGGCTGCAGCAGTCCTGCTCGGAGGCAAGAGCTATGTCCGGACCGGCGACCGTATCGTCCTCACGCAGGCCGCCCCAGGCAAGGCGATCCGGAATGTCGGCATTGACCGCCTCTCAACAATCTTCAAGACGAGCCGCACGTCCTGTACCGCCGCGCGGGCGAAGCTGCTCGACCATTACGAAAGCGTGCTCCTGATCCTCGACGACCTCAGCAAGCTCGTTTATCCGAAAGGGGCAACCGTCCCGACCGACAACGCCGAAGGCAAGATGCTGATGCGCATCCTGTTCTCGTCCTGCGCCGACAACTTCGAAATCTTCATGTCAGACCTGCTTTTCGAGATCTACCTGGCGAAGCCCGAGACGCTTAAATCGAATGCGCAGGTGACCGTCAAAGAGGTTCTGGACTGCACCGACATGCAGGAGTTCATCACCCGCTATGCCAAAAGCAAGTTGAAGAAGCTTCAACGCGGCAGCGTCAAGGGCTTCATCGCGGACAACAAGCAGATAAAGTCGCTGGGCGTGTTTGACGCGACGACGCAGGAAGAGATTGAGAAGCTCCTGCAGATCAGGCACCTCTACGCCCACCAGAACGGGCTCGTCGACGAGCGGTTCCGGGAATACTTTCCGGCGGCGAACCTCAACGACGAATTCCGGATGACCCTTGACGAGTTTCTCTCGCGCCTCGAGTATCTGGCGCAGGCCATCGAAGCCGTCGATACGGCTGCGCGCAGCGACTACCAGCTCGCAAGCTTTTCCTGACCCGGTGCCCGGGATGGAACCATCCCCGATTAATTAAAGCCAGGCCACTACTTTGGTTCTCCGGTCCGCGCCGTGGGTGACGGCGATCAGCCCTTGGTGGACTCAGATATACTTGCCAACTATCCTTTGAAGACCAATCAAGATGGCGGCTAAACATATCAGCAAATTTCCGAAGCCCCTGCTCGATGACCTCGTCGCCGGGCGATGGCTGCCGATTGTAGGTGCCGGCTTCTCTCGCAATGCCGTCCTTCCATTGAAAAAGCAAATGCCCCTATGGAATGAACTAGGGTCCCTGCTGGAAGCGGATCTCAGAGAATACGAGCCGACAAGTGCGCTCGATGCAATCTCTGCCTATGAGCACGAATACGGCCGCCCCAAGCTGATTGAGCGCCTCTCGGAATTGCTTCACATCGCCGAGGCTCGCCCGGGCGACGCGCACAAGGCCTTCTGTTCAATTCAGTTCGACATCGTCTGCACGACGAATTTCGATTTTCTTCTGGAACGCCAGTACGATCTCATCCCGCGACACTGCACGCCGCTGATCGACGAGGAGCAACTCGCCGTCAACCTCAAGGAATCCGGCACGGCGCTTCTGAAATTGCACGGCGATCTGAATCATCCCAGCCGTCTTATCGTGGCCGAGACCGATTACGATCGCTTCCTTCATGCGTTTCCGCTTCTTGCGACGTACCTTGCTAACTTGCTGATCACCCGCACGGCCGTCCTGATTGGCTATAGCCTTGACGATCCGGATTTCCGCCAGGTCTGGCAGGTGGTTGCGGAACGCCTCGGCCGTTCAAGAAGAATTGCATATGTCATTCTCGTCAGCGCAGGCGCCACCGAGATCTCGCGCTATGAACGGCGCGGCATCAAGGTCATAAATCTCTCCGGCAGCAAGAGCCGCTACGCCAAAGTGCTGGCCGAAGCCTTCACCGAGTTGAGCGACTATTGGCGCAACGCCGTCATCCCTGCCAGCCAGATCAAGGAAGAACAGCCCCTGCGTGAGCTGTCCCTTCCTACCGGATCACCGACGAGACTTTGCTTCTTTGCTGTGCCGTTATCATTATTGTCGTTTTACAAAGAGCGCGTCTTTCCCGTCGTGGCCGAGTTTGGTTTCGTGCCGGTAACGGCCGATGACGTCGTCGCGCCAGGAGATGCGATCATTGCGAAGATCGACGCCCTGATCAGCCGAGCCCGCCTCATGGTGGTCGACGCCTCCTCCGACTACACTGTCAACGAACTTCGGCTGGCCCTGAAGAAGATGGATAATTCACGCATCCTGATAATTACGCCCGCCGGCATCAGTCTGCCCGTCGATATCGCCGGGACGATGGTTCTAAAGCGCCCGGATATCTCTTCCAACGAGCCCGAGGATTTTCTCGCAGCATTGCGCGATTGGCTCGCGCAAGCTGAACAACTCTACGCACCGACATTGACGGACGAGCCAACCCGCTTGCTGCAGGCCGGAGAATATCGCGCTTCCGTGATCGCCGCCGTCACACTCCTGGAGGCAACGCTGCGAGAGCGATACAAGACGCAGACCTCAGCATCCTATTCGAGGCCAATGCAGCTTCGGGAGATGGTAGAGAGGGCACAAGCGGAAGGGCTGCTGAATAACGTCAGCACGCCGAACATCATGGGCTGGCTTCGCATCCGAAACGAAGCTGTTCATACGAACCAGCCAGTCACACGCGCCCAGGCCACCGAGATCGTTCGGGGCATAACGCAGCTCGTGCAGAGACCCTAAAGTGCAAGAGGTTTGAGATGGAAAAGGATAGTCTAGTCGCGGCATGAGCCTGACCAGACCGTGCCCGGCCTTCGAGGCCAGGCGCGAAGGCTATCGAAAATGCATTTCCATTCCTAAAGGCTCAATCGGTGGGCGCGGAACAGGCGTTCAAAGAATTCGCCGACGATAGTCGGGGCAGTGGTAGCCATGAGCTCTTTGGCTCCGAACCGATAAACATCGTAGCCCGAAAGGCGCAGATCGCGGTCTGCGGTGGCCATCGCAGCATATTTGGCGGGGTCAGCCTCGGAGTCAGCATCGGCATAGTGTTGCTTGCCGTCGACCTCCAGAACAACCCGAACTCCGTTCGGAAGCAGCATCAGGAAATCCATGCGAAACCTCAGCAGCGCATCCTTGCCTCGTTCCTGTACCGTCTTCGGGTCCCAGTGCAACCACACCTCGGGCAGGAGTGCCGGGAGACGGGGAATCGCGTGTTTGAAATGCCTGAAGTACGACTCGAACAGGAGCCGTTGCGGGGGAGAGTTATCGGGAAGACAACCGAGGAGTCGTTTATAGAGAGATTTCTTGGCCTCTTCGCCCTCTAGGCCGCTCGATGTTTCCCACCAGGCCTGCAGATCTTTCCAGGACAGCCCTTCGGGGCCGATCTGGCGATCGTAGATAAGAACATCGTCTCGACCCGTAACCACTTCCACATCGTTATTGATTGCGTCGCTGAAGCGCAGATCCGGCTTCACGTTCGACGCGAAGATGAGGTTTTTCGGCGTCGTCCGGACACCCCTTCCGACCGGTAAGGCTGTAAAAACGGGATAGCCTCCGGCTGTGCCGGTCTCCTGCAGTTCGATCTGGCATGGCTTGAGCGCCCCATTCACGGCCTCCGCGAATTTATTCTGCTGGTCCACATCCGGCCTCACCTCCGACGAAGCGAGGCCTTCCAGCAAGAGCAGGAACCGCTTGTCGGAGCACGTGTAGGCGCCGAGATTGTCGAAAAGGTCGTCCGCGGTCCAGTCGTCGTTGTCGATGACCCACTGCCTGATCTTCCATTTGAGGTTTCGCGGAGATGTTGAGAAAAAGTCGAGTGGATCTTCCAGAATGAAGA
>Ga0302320_10030893_pt1 | contig 10182 bp, 7 predicted proteins | sample Bog_T0_3_FD_202130 | JGI IMG/M metagenome (GOLD analysis project Ga0302320, IMG submission 202130) | Peat permafrost microbial communities from Stordalen Mire near Abisko, Sweden - Bog_T0_3 | ecosystem: Environmental > Terrestrial > Soil > Wetlands > Peat | place: Sweden: Abisko, Stordalen Mire...
CGACGAACTACGGCGTCGCGGTGCTGGGCGACCTGAACGGCGATGGTAAGCCTGACCTGATCCTCGGCGGCAATGTTGCGGGCGCGCAGGGTTCGAGTGAGCCCAGCGTGTACGCGCTGCTCGGCAACGGCGACGGCACGTTCCAGCCGGCCGTGGCGACAGCGCTCCCCGCCAATTACGGCATCGGCTCCACCTCGATCGCGGTGGCGGATTTCAACAAAGATGGTCATCTGGATGTGGCCGTCGGCGACGCGACGGCGCTGACGAGCGTTCTTCTCGGTAATGGCGATGGCACGTTCACGCTCACCGCACTTGCGCTCGGACAGGCGCCTGGCGCGCTCGCGGCCATCGACCTGAATGGCGACGGATTTCCCGAACTGCTCGTCGGTACGTCCCCCCTCTACTCGAGCAACGGTTATCTCAGCGTTTACCTGAACGAAAACGGCTGGCCGGCGATGAACGACACACCCGCCTACTCGGCGGGTCAGGTGACCTTTCCCACCGTTTACGTTGGCGATACTGCCTACTCCGACGTGGTCGTCACGATTTCCGGGATAGCCAGCGCACCGCATGGCACGACACCCCAGTCGAGTGGGGTCGTCTACAACCCGCTGACCAATCAGTTGACCGTTCCGGCCGTGACGCTGGGCGCGAAGACGTATTACAACGTGGTGGCGACCGTGGGGAGCCTCGTCTCGATCGGCAGCGTCAGCGACGCGGATTCCTTCGGGGGCGGGACCCTGTTCATTCCGACCGTGCAGCTGCTGGGCGGATCGACCTACCAAAATGTGCTCATCACGATCGGCAAACTCGTCGGCGTTGGCGGCGGCATGCCCAAGGCCGGCAGCGACCAGTACAACCCCGTCACGCGCGAACTGCTCGTACCCGGCGTGGAGTACAACGGCAATGTCTACACCAACGTGACCGTCACGGTCGGCTCGGTCATCTCCGTCGGCCCTTGAGCCGTTCAGACGCTCACCTGGCAACACCCGACCTGGGCGTTTCGGCGGCCACCCGTAGCGTGCCCGCGTCCTGCCGGTTCCACCAGCCGCCGCCGAGCGCCTGGAACAGCGTGATGGTGTCCGTGTAGCGCGCCGCCGTCGCGCTGACGCTGGCAATGCGCGCCTGCTGGTAGGCCTGCTGCGCGAGCAGCACGGCGACGAAGTTCGCCGCCCCGCTGGCGTACTGCCTCTGGACCAGATCGAGACTGGCCCTGGCGGCGTCCAACGAATCGTTCTGCGCGCCGAGGGCGCGCGCATCGTTGTCGAGAGCGGTCAGCGTGTCCGCGACATTCTGGAATGCCTGCAACACCACCAGCCGGTATTGCGCTTCCGCCTGGTCACGCAGCGCGACGGCCGAGCGCCGCCTGGCGCGCAGCGTGCCACCCTCGAACAACGGCTGCGTGAGTCCTGCGCCGAGATTCCAGGTGCTGGATCCCGGCTGCAGGAGCGTGCCGAATACCAGCGACTCATCGCCGAAGGTCCCGGTCAGGGTCAGCTGCGGCAGCATATTGGCCGTGGCGACGCCGATGGCGGCATTTGCCGCGCGCAGGCGCATCTCCTGCGCCCGGACATCCGGGCGCTGCGCAACGAGCGCAGCAGGCAGGCTGACCGGCAGTTTCGCGGGCAGCGTGAAGTCCGTCAGGCTGAACGTGGCCGGATGCGCATCGCGTGGAAACTGGCCGGTGAGCACGGCCAGTTGATGGTCGGCGACGGCCAGTTGCTGTTGCAAGGCGGGCAGCGTCGCGCGCGTCGCCGCCAGTGCGGCCCGCTGCTGCAGGACCGCCGAGCGCGGCTGGCTGCCAAGCGCAAACTGCCGCTCCACGGTCGTCAGCAGCTTTTCCTCGAGGGTGACGATCTCGCGCGTGGCATCGATCTGGTCATGCAGCGAGGCGAGCTGGATCGTCGTCGCGGCAAGGTTGGTCGTCAGCGTCAGGTAGCTCGCCTCGAGCCTGAAATCCTGTTCCATGGCCTGCGCCTGCAGGCCTTCGACGGTACGCCGCTGGCCGCCGAACAGATCAAAGGTATAGGAAACGTTGACGCCGGCCTGGAAGATGTTCGCGATGAAGCCCGGGAATCCGGGTGCGATCGATGCGCCGCTGACCTGTTCGCGCTCGCCATTGGCGGTGCCCTGAAACTGCGGAAAATAGGCGCCCTGTCCGGCGCGGACGTTTTCCCGGGCGGCGCGCAGCGCCGCCTGTTGGGCCGCAAGATCCGGATACTGCGCAAGCGCCTCGTGGATCAGCTCCTCGAGCGTGTGCGAGCCGAACAGCGTCCACCACTGGCCCGGCAGGTCCGCGCCCGGCTGGAACTCCTGCGCCTCCCCGCCGGTCACCGGGGTCGAGGCGGTGCGCGGCGGGAGTTCCCCCGCCACATAGGCGTCCGCCGCCGGCGGCGCGGGCGGTTTGAAGTCCGGTCCGACGGCGCAGCCCGCGACACTGAAGGCAAGCAGCGAAGAAAGAAGGGCCGCCCGTCGAGCGGCGCTGAAGGCCTGGTACATGATTCCCACTTGTGCGTGCTGGTGGGTACAGAACCCGCAACGGGTCGAAAAGTTGCAACTCATTCGGGGCGGCCGCGAAGTCGCATCCCGGGCCTGCGAAAATCGGCGCCTTCGCCTCCCGCGCCTCAGGGCCGGCAGTCCAAGCCGATACCCGTCAATCCTGCGGGTCGCCAGCACCGTGACGCCGATCAGCCTGACGCTGGCGCAAATCCGCGCGGTTTGAGTTCGTTGGCGAACCGACGCCGATTCCTCGTAGTGACAACGTTCCCGGGCGAACGAGCGGCGTTGTGCTACCGGAGGTCGTTGTGCATCCGTACAGAGTATTCAGGTTTGTGCCTGCCACTGCGTCGGCGATCGGACTTGCCGCCTGCAGCGTCCAGCCTGCCTTCATCTATACGCAGCCCCCACCAGTCGTGTATGCGAGCGCTCCGGCACCTGTCATCGTGGCTTACGCGCCGATCGTTGCCACGGTGGACGTGGCGCCGCCGCCGCTTCCTGTCTACGAACAGCCGCCACCGCCCGCCGAAGGCTATATCTGGACCCCAGGCTGCTGGCACAGCGGTCCGAGCGGCTACTTCTGGGTACCGGGTACGTGGGTGGAACCGCCGCAGGCGGGACTGTTGTGGACGCCGGGCTACTGGGGCTTCGTTGCCGGGGCGTTTGCGTTCCACTCCGGTTACTGGGGTCACAGTGTTGGCTTCTATGGCGGTGTGAACTATGGGGGCGGCTACGGGGGTGACGGCTATGGCGGCGGTCGCTGGGTCAACAACTCGTTCCAGTACAACACCGCCGTCACGAACGTCAATACGACGGTCGTACACAACGTGTACCGCGAGAACATCGTCAACACGACGGTCATCAACAACACGACCATCAACAACGTGAGTTACAGCGGTGGCCCGGGCGGGGCGCGCGCCGTGCCGACGGCGCAGGAAGAGACAGCCACGAACGCGCCGCACGTGCCGCCGACGGCGCTGCAGAGCAACCATATCCAGCAGGCGGCGGCAAATCCCAAGCTTCTCGCGAGTCGAAACGCGGGACATCCGCCGATCGCGGCGACCACGAAGCCGGGCGAATTTGCGGGCCCCGGTGTCGTTGCGGCAAGGCCCGGCCCACCCGTGAAGCTCGCTGCCGATGCCGGAAAGCCCCTGCCGCCCAATCGCCAGGCGGAAATCGAGCGCTCCCAGGCAGCCGAGAACGCAACGACGCGGAAAGCCGCCCAGGAAAGGGCCGCGCAGGAGAAAGCGGTTGAAGACCGGGGCGCCCAGGACAGGGCCGCCCAGGAAAAGGCTACGCGCGACAAAGCTGCCGAAGAGCGGGCCGCTCAGGCGAGGGGCGCCCAGGAACAGGCCGCGCAGGCAAGGGTCGCTCAGCAGCAGGCCGCTCAGCACAAGCCAGCGCCACCGCGGGCTGTACCTCCGAAGGCAGCTGCTCAGAAGGCACCCGCGGAAAAACCCGCACGGAGCCGGCAGGAGAAAGACAAGGAGCAGGCTGAGCACGATCATCAGTAGACGCGCGCCGTTGCCGTAGCGACGCGCAGAGAGGACACGGGCGGCCCCCGGCTGACAGGCAGGCGATGTCTGTAGCCACGCCGCCGTGGCGGTTCGAGCCACTCGATAACCGTACAGTTCGGCGCTATAGTTTTGCGATGCTGAAAGCCAAGCCCGTGTCGGCGCTCGATGCGCTCAGTCCCTCGCAAAACAAAGCCGTCACTTTTGGAACGATTTCGAAGGAGGCCGGCGTTTCGGCGGGCCCCCTGATACTCCTGGCCGGCGCCGGCACCGGCAAGACCCACACACTGTCACACAGGGTCGCCCACCTGATCCTGAACGGCATCGACCCGGCGCGCATCCTGATGCTGGCTGTCACACAGCGCGCGACCCGGGAGATGATTGGCCGGACACAGACCGTCGTCTCGCAACTCCTGGCCGAGCGCGGCAAGCTGAACGATCGCACGGTGCAGTCGCGGCTGGTGTGGTTCGGCACCTTTCATTCGGTGGGCAATCGGGTCCTGCGTCTGTTCGCCAGTCAGATCGGCCTGGATCCCGGGTTTACGGTGCTGAGCCGTGCGGATGCGGCGAACATCATGGGCGTCGTCCACCATGACCTGGGGCTTACCAGCAAGGAAAAGCGCTTTCCCAACCGGGATGTCTGCCTGTGGATCTACGGCCAGCGGATCAATACCCGCCTGTCGCTGGCGCAGACGCTCGCCGAGCAGTTTCCGCGCGGCAGCGAATGGGAAGCGGATCTGGCGCGTCTGTTCCGCGAATATGTCGCCCGCAAGCAGAAATACAATGCGCTGGATTTTGACGATCTGCTGCTGTACTGGCACGCGATGATGCAGAACGCCACGCTGGCACGGCACCTGTCGGGCAATTTCGACCATGTGCTGGTCGATGACTACCAGGACACCAGTGCCCTGCAGGGTGAGATCGTCCAGGCGCTGCGACCCGACGGCCAGGGCGTCATCGTGGCCGGCGACGACGCACAAGCCATCCTGCCGCTGCGCTCGCGGACGTTCGAACAGATTCCCGGGCTTGCGAACCGCTACAAGCCGAAGGCCGAGACCGTGATTCTGTCGCAGAACTATCGTTCCCCGCAGCCGATCCTGGACTGCGCCAACGCGCTGTTGTCCGACGGGGCGCGCCAGTACCGCAAGACGCTGTTCACCACGCGCCAGGCCAGTCAGAAGCCGCTGTACGTCACGATCGATGACGACGCGGTCCAGGTGGAATACATCACGGGAAAGATCCTGGCGACGCGTGAGTCCGGCGGCGCGCTGAAGCGCCACGCGATCCTGTTCCGCAGCTCGCGCCACAGCGATGCGCTCGAGCGGGAATTCACCCGGCGCAGCATCCCGTACCTGAAGCTCGGCAGCCCAACCTTCCTCGACGGCGAACACATCAAGGACCTGATATCCGTCCTGCGCTGGATCGAGAATCCGCGCAACAGTATTGCGGGGTTCCGCGTGCTGAAGCTCGTGCCCGGATTCGACGCCGCGCGCGCCAAGGCAGCGCTGGAATATTTCGTGGCGCAGGGCCAGAGCGTCAGGAACCTGGCTGCCTTCGAGGCACCACGGGCGGCGTCAAAGGACTGGAAGACGTTCTGTACCTTGCTGGAGACACTCGCCGATCCGGACAAGCCCTGGGCGGGACAGGTCCGGCTGGTGCGCGACTGGTACAAGCCGCAACTGGAGCGTCTCTACGACGCCGCGTTCAGCCGGGTCAGGGATCTCGAGCAACTCGAACACCTGTCGGTGCATCACACCAGCCGCGAGCGGTTTCTGACCGAGCTCACCCTGGATCCGCCTACGCTGATCAGCGACCAGTCGAGCGATGCCTCCAGCGACGAGGACTACGTGATCCTGTCGACGATCCACGCGGCCATCGGGCAGGAATGGGACATCGTGTACGTGATGAACGCCTGTGAGGGGAATTTTCCTGCCGAATCCTCTACCGGCAAACCGGACATGATCGAGGAGGACCGGCGGCTGCTGTACGTGGCAATGACGCGGGCGCGCAGCGAACTGCATCTGTGCGCGCCGCTGAAATACGCAGTGTCGAGCCGGAACAAAGCCGGCGAACCTGTGGTCATTGGCGGCGTGAGTCGCCTCATGACCGACAAGGTGCTCGAATGCTGTGAGCGCACGACGTATCGCAGCGCACGCGGCGCCGACAATCTGCGCGCCGGCGATACCGCCACGGTGAACGTCGCGTCGCAGCTCAAGGATATGTGGTAGCTGAGCCGCGCTCGCCCAGGAGTGCCGGGAAACCCGCGAACGTGATCATAAGGCCGGCCCATGTGTACTGAAGGGTGGCACCTGTGAGTTTCATGTCCTGCTCCACCGTTGAACCACGCTCATTCTGGCGCGCCCTTCATTCTGACGGCGACTCCGTGTGATTGGCATCGCCGGACCGAAGTCCCGGGGGTCCCGGCGCCAGTCCCAGTACGGCCCTTACGCCTGTGGTTTGTGCGCAGGCGTACAGACCCCAAATGCCATTGCGGCGCAAGTTAAACACCGTCCCAAATCAGGAGTGCGCCGATGGAGAGGCAACAATGAAGCAATCAAGTGATGGTCGCCGCAATCTGATACCGGAGATGCTGTGCGCCCTGATAATGTTCGCGGGCGGCGCCTGCGCCGTCGGCGCGGCGCCGGGCTCGTCACTGGTATTGCCGGCGCTCACGCAGCCTGCCAGCGGGGAACACCATGTCGGCAAAGTCATCTGGGCGGATCTGATAACGCCGGATATCGATGGCGCGAAGCGCTTCTATGGCGGGTTGTTGGGCTGGACGTTCCGTGATGTGCCGGGAGGGCCGAATTACTCGCTGGCTCTGCTCAATGGCGAGCCGGTGGCCGGGCTGTTCCAGAAGGCGCTGACCGCGGGACAGACGCAACAGCCGCACTGGCTGACCTTTCTGGCCGTGCGGGATGTGGATGCCGTCCAGCAGGCCGCAACGCAGCATGGCGGAAGCGTGATCTCCCGGTCACACAATTACCCGCAGCGTGGACGCCAGGCGATTCTGGCCGATCCCGATGGCGCCGTGTTCGCCGTATTGGCGGCGCAGGGCGGCGATCCGCAGGACGACCTGGCCCTACCCGGCCAGTGGATCTGGAGCGCATTGCTGGTGAAGGATCCGCAAGGCGAGACGGCCTTCTACAAGAGCCTGTTTGGGTACGACGTGTACGATCTGGCGAACGAGGGCGAAGGCGAAGCCGCCCAGCATTACATTCTGTCGAGCGACGATTTCGCGCGTGCAGGCGTCAATGCCCTGCCGGCCGACTCGAAGCGCCGCCACCCGCACTGGCTCAACTTCGTGCGTGTCGATGATGCCGCCGCGACCGTCAAGACGGCGGTTGGCCTCGGCGCGCGCGTGCTGGTCGAGCCACGCGTGGACCGGCATGGCGGGCACATCGCCGTCCTCGCCGACCCGGGCGGGGCACCGTTTGGCGTCATGGAATGGACCGAGTCCGACAGCAAGCAGGAACCGCAATGAACAAACCCATGCAGCGAATGTGGAGGGTTGGCGCCGCAGGACTTGCGGGGATGTTGCTCGCGGCCTGTGTGGCTGGCGGCGGCTATTACGACGGTGACGGTGTCGGCTACGTCGGCGGCGTCTATGAGCCGGGTGGCTATGAGTATGGTGGCTGGGGCGGCGGCTATCGCGTCGGCCCAACGCGGGGCGGCGGGCATGCGGAGGGCGGCCATCCGGGCGGCGGCGGGCACGCGGGCGGCGGCGGGCACGCGGGCGGCGGTCACTCGGCGCCGTCGATTCCGCACGGCGGCGGTGGTGGCGGGGGTCACGGCGGCGGTTCGCGACGATAAACTTCCCCGAATCCGGGCACAGGGGTCCCTGTGTCCGGGTCTTCCTGCTTCAGGCAGGCGTGCGCGGATCATTCCGAGCTCCGCCCCCTCGATGTCGCTCTTGATGAAATCCGGCACCGCGCCCAGGTGTCGTCCATGCTGAAGAATGCCTCGCCGGACTCCTCGCCGACAGCCGCCTCCACCGCGACGACGTTCGTCGCGTGGTGTCGCTGCAGATTCATCCGCAGGAATCGGGAAGCGTCTTCGTCGGGTTCAAAGGCAAATACCCTGCCGGAGGGCCCGGCCGGTTGCACAACTCGACTGTCGTCAGGCCCGCGTGGGCGCCAACGTCGAACAGCGTCATCCGCAGCGCGGCCCTCGGCAGGACTCGCGATAGTTTTTGTCGGCCCCGATTATTATCGGGCGCGCCCGCATGTCCGGGGTGCGTCTGGCCGAAGAAATGAGTCATAGGTTGGCTTGCTCCGATTGGCAGTTCCTGATTGTTCTATAATCCGGGCGCCAAAACAGCGGAGCGCACCACGGCCATGATGTGCTCCTGTGGAGATTCCCGGTACATCAACCATGGCTACTCGGAGACACCGTGCGATCAGCGATTGTTGTATGCATTTCTGCGGGATTCGGCCTGCTGGCCGCAACGACCATGAGTCACGCGCAGATGGCGCCGGCGGCTCAGGCCGAGACCCAGGGTGTACTCACGGCAGATCAACGCGACGAATTGATTGAAGCGGTCAAGGCAGCCTTTCAGAAGACCTATGTCTTTCCCGAGAAGGTTCCCGCCATCATCGCGAGGCTCAACCAGTCCTGGAAGGAGGGTCGCTACACTGTTACAAACCCCTCGGAAATCGCCGCCCGGATAACGGCGGATCTGCGCGACAGCAGCCACGATCGTCATGCCTATCTGGCGTACGATCCGGCGCGCTTTGCCGCGTCACAGACGCCACCCCATGCAGGAGCGGAGCAGGATCTGTCTGCTTATGACGCCGCCGTTGCACGGCGGGATAACTTCGGCCTCACCGACCTGAGAATCCTGCCGGGCAATATCCGCTATCTGAAAATCACCGGCTTCGAATGGGCGGATGACGAGACAGGCCCGGTCTACGATGATGCATTGCGTTTCTTGAGAGGTGGCGATGCGATCATCATTGATCTGCGGGGCAATGGCGGTGGTTCAGGTCAGGCCGTCCTTTACCTGGTGAGCCACTTCATGAAGGCCGGCACGCTCGAGCTGACGTTTTTGCAAGGCAACGAAGCGCCGGTGCAGGCGCATATCCTGGACAGCGTGCCTGCGGGACGCATGATCGGCAGGCCGCTGTTCGTGCTCATTGACGGCGCCGTCGGTTCTGCGGCCGAGGAATTTGCCTATGACGTACAGCAGTTCAAGCTGGGTCAGCTGGTTGGCACGACCACGGCTGGCGCAGCCAATAACAATACCTTCGTCCCCATTCCGCCGGGGTTCATGCTGAGCGTCTCCTATGGCCGTCCGGTTCATCCACTCAGCCAGAGCAACTGGGAAGGCGCAGGCATTGCGCCGGATGTCGAGGTCGACCCGTCGCAGGCCCTGGAAATGGCGCAGTCGCTGGCCCTCACCCAACTGGATACAACCGCGGCCTCGCCGGAGACGCGCGACGAATACGCCTGGGCGAAACTGGAAGTGGAGGCACTGATGCATCCCGTCAGCGTGTCTGCCACGACCGCAAAGACTCTCACGGGCAGCTACGACAACTATGTCGTCACGTTTCGTGACGGTGCACTATGGCTCGCACGCCCGGGACACCTGCTCTGGCCCCATCCGCGCAGAATGCGTGAGCTGAATTCCGACCGGCTATTCGCTGTCGAGGGCGTGGACATGCTGCACGTGGCGCTGCAGGCCACGCACATTGAGTTGTGGTGGAAGGGGGAGAAGACCCCGCGCATCATCAACAGAAACTAACGCCCAGGGTTGGACGCCGTGCTCCGCCGCATCGCCCATCTGGATATGGATGCCTTCTACGCGTCGGTGGAGTTGCTGCGATATCCTGACCTGCGCGGGCTGCCGGTGGTGATCGCCGGCGGACGCGATGCCCAGCCGGTCACGCTCGCGGATGGCACGCGCCAGTATCAGCGACTCTCGAGCTATGTCGGGCGAGGCGTCATCACCACCGCCACCTACGAGGCGCGTAAATTAGGCGTCTTTTCCGCCATGGGGGTCATGAAGGCATCCCGGCTCGCCCCGGATGCGGTCCTGTTGCCCGTGGACTTCCCCGCCTATCGCCACTATTCGCGACTCTTCAAGGCGGCAGTCCGCGCCATCGCGCCGCAGGTCGAAGACCGGGGTATCGATGAGATCTACGTGGACCTGACCGCCCTCCCCGACGACAGC
>Ga0302320_10030894_pt1 | contig 10182 bp, 8 predicted proteins | sample Bog_T0_3_FD_202130 | JGI IMG/M metagenome (GOLD analysis project Ga0302320, IMG submission 202130) | Peat permafrost microbial communities from Stordalen Mire near Abisko, Sweden - Bog_T0_3 | ecosystem: Environmental > Terrestrial > Soil > Wetlands > Peat | place: Sweden: Abisko, Stordalen Mire...
GAACTTCGTCCTGCTCCGATTCGCTCAAATCGAACCACTCCTCCGCGTCGTCTCGTACTCGCTCGAGCGCTGCCTGCATTTCCGCCTGCGTCGCTTTCAGATCATCGCTGCCACCATCGGTCTTCGCTCGTATCGGCGGAGCGAACATCATTACCACGCGCGAAAATGGAAATGGCACCTGAAACAAATCCCATGATTTCTTGAACGTGAATCCCCACTCGACTCCGATGTGGAATACCGATATGGGACTTCCCGTCCGCCGCGCCAGAATCACCGGGCCCGGCTTGGCCACGTAACGCGGCCCGCGCGGTCCGTCAATCGTGAACGCCACATGCTTGCCTTCCGCGATTTTCTGCGCCATCACCGTCAATCCCGCTACGCCGCCGCGCGTCGAACTTCCCTGCGCCGTGCCAAACCCCAGCCACTCGATTACCTTGCGCGTCCACTGCCCGTCGAAATTGACGGTATTCATCACCACAATTCCGCGGTCGCGCCAAATCCACACAGCCGGAAAAATACAGCGATGCCAAAACGCCCCGATGCCCGCTTCACTCTTGTTGCGGATTTGCACTGCGTGCTGAATTCCGAGAATTTCCAACCGCAGCGTCGGCCCGATCAGACGCAGAACTCCGTACACCGCCGCCGCAATGACCGGAATTTGCATTCGTCGCCAGCGCGACAAATGCGGCATCGGGATTGCCGGTGTAGAAGCCGAAGCATCCGTAGTTTGCTCGTCCGCCTGATTCAACTGGTTGTTCATCAACCATCAGTATAGAGGCTTCATTCATGCCGCTGGTAGTGGCCAACCCGCGCAAGGTCCTTTGTCGTCATCGTGAAAGGCGGCGCCGTTGCGGCGCAATTGGGGGATTTCGCCAAGCGCTCGAACCGATACGGAAGTCGGCGATTCGAGGCGCAAGCCGCAGTACAATGGTCGACGGTACCGCTGACGGCCCCGATGTGCTCCCCTGCCGAATTCGCCGCTCCATCCACCGCGTTTAGCCGCGGAGGCCGGATTGTGTCCAAAGCGTTTTTTGCCGCCGCGCTGTCGGCGATGGTGTTCGCAGCGAATGCCAAAGCACAGGATGCCGACCAACCGCCGCCGGGCACGGTTGCGCGCGTGGAAGGGCCGGAAGTTTCGGTCGATAGCGGCACAGCTTTGCTCGGCACAACGCCTTCGATTCCGTCCGTGTATTTGACGAATGGAAGCATCGTCACCGTGCACGCGGGCCGCGCGCGAATGCTGCTTCTCGCCGGCGGGCAAGTGGACATTTGCGGTCCTGCGAAATTAACGCTGCTGTATTCGGCGGGAGCCGTGACGCTGGCACTCAATTTCGGGCGTATCCACGTGCAACTGCCTTCGACGGCAACGCTTCGCATTTTCACGCCGACGATCATTGCCACGCCGCTGGAGATTAGCGGCGGCACGCGCGATATCACCGCAGGTCTCGACCTGAACGATTCGCTCTGCGTCCGCGCCACCAGCGGCGCGCTGCGTCTGGAACAGCAGTTCACCGGAGAAGATCTGATTGTGCCGCAGGCGGGCGAGTTTTTCCTGGCGAACGGAAAGCTCATTCCAGTGGCGGGCGCTCCGGGCAGTTGCCAGTGTGAAGCTCTACATGTGCAGTCCGCGCCCCCGCCGCAAATTCCGGTGATGGGCATCAGCGGGCGGCAGAATCTGGCGCCTACGCCCGAACCGCCGGTGACCGAAGCAAGCGCAACGCCTCCGCCAGCGTTTCCGATCGCGCAGCCAAACGTGCAACTCCGCGCGCTGGAATTGAACAACGACGCGCATCCGGTGACGCAGCCAGCGAAGTCGGAGCCTCCGACACCACCCGCCGTTCCGACGCTCGCGACGACGATGCCGGACTACAAAGTGATCATGCCGCCGCTGGCATTTTCGCCAGCCGATCCCGAGGCGCCCGATGATTCTGCTGGAGACGTAGCGCTGATCGTTCGAACAGTGCACGTGGAACCGGAGTGGCAATTTTCGGGGCATGTAGCTGCGCCGTCGTTCGACGACGCGAAAACGCCCGCGAAGCAGGTAGCGAGCGCTGCGCAGCCGGCTCAGAATAAGGAAAGCTTTTGGACGAAGCTAAAACGCGCGTTTGGCGGGAAAGACTAGCACACAGTATTTGCGCGTTTTCGGGTTGAAATTCCCTTCTACATTCCCTCGTAATTCGGACCACCGCCGCCTTCCGGTGGAACCCAATTGATAATCTGATAGGGATCGGCGATGTCGCACGTCTTGCAGTGAACGCAATTGGTCGCGTTGATTTTCAATTTTTTTGTGCCGTCTTTGTCGGAAACCATTTCGTACACGGCAGCAGGGCAAAAATACTGGCAGGGATTTCCGTACTCACGCACGCAGCGGTCGCCGCAGATACTCGGATCGAGAACCAGTAAATGGCTCGGCTGGTCTTCGTCGTGGCGCGTGCCGGAATGATAGACATCGGTCAGCCGGTCGAACGTGAGCTTGCCGTCGCCTTTGAATCGTGTGGACTGATCGACAAGAACATCGGGGCGATTCAGTTTTTCGTAATCGAGATAGCCTGCTTTTGTGTGCATCGGATCGACGAGGCCGCGCCCGCCGGAAACAAATTGCAGGCCCGAGAGAAACAGTCCCTTCCACAAGCCGCCATGAAAAGCCTGATGAAAATTGCGGACGGGCCAGAGTTCTTCACGGAGCCAGCTTTTATCAATCTTACGCTTGTACGCAGATAGCTTTTGCGCGGAAGCATCGCCGGCGCAGAGCGATTCGTAAATCGTTTCTGCGGCGAGCATGCCGGACTTTATTGCGGTGTGAATTCCCTTCAGCCGCTGCGAATTCAGGAAACTCGCGGAATCGCCAAGGATTAGCGCGCCGTCCACGTAATTGCACGGCATCGAATACCATCCGCCGTAGGGCAGCGATTTCGCGCCGTAGCGGACTAGCTTTCCGCCTTCGAGAATGTTCTTCACATAAGGATGCGTTTTGTATTTTTGAAACGCGGCGTGCGGATCAAACAGCGGGTCGGCGTATTCGAGCGAAACGACCATGCCGAGCGATACCCGACTGTTCTGCATGCCGTAGACCCAACCGCCACCGTAATAATCGGCGGCCAAAGGCCAGCCGAGCGTGTGAGCCGTGAATCCGGACTTCATTTTTCCGGGCTGCACATCCCAAAGTTCCTTGATGCCAATTCCGTACACCTGCGGATTCATGCCGTCGAGGTGCAGGCGGTTGACGAGTTCTTTGGTGAGCGAGCCGCGCGAGCCTTCGGCAAGAACAGTTACCTTGGCGCGCAGTTCATAGCCCGGAGTGAAGTTGTCTTTCTGCTTGCCGTTTTTATCGACGCCTTTGTCTTCGGTGAGCACGCCGGCGACGATTTCGGCGGAGCCGCGCTTTTCGTAGAGCAGTTCGCGTCCCGCGAATTGGGTGAAAAGGTTTACGCCCTTCGCTTCTACCAAACCGCCGAGCCACTTCACCAGTTTGTTGAGCGAGACGATGTAGTTACCATGGTTTTGCAGCGGCGGTGGGGTGATCGGCAGTTTGTAGCTGCTGGACTCAGTGAAGAAATAGGCGGCGTCATCGGTGACCTGAGCATCGAGCGGCGCAGACGATTCGAAGTCGGGGACGAGTTCGCGAAGACCGCGGGGATCCATGATCGCACCGGAAAGTTGATGCGCGCCCAGTTCGCGGCCCTTTTCGAGGACGTAGATATTTTCGGCTGAAAGCGCGGGAGATTTCTTCGCTGCGTTGTGAGCTTCGATCAGATTTGCTAAATGAAGAGCACAGGAAAGTCCGCCGGGGCCGGCGCCAATGATGAGGACGTCCGCTTCGAGTTGTTCGCGTTCTATCGCCATACGCCTACTTTACCAGAACCGCCAGGCTGGGCCGCGCGACCGATCTGCGAGGCGTGACATAGGATTGATCTTGAAAATTAGTGCGGCTTTTCGAGTTCCTCGACCAAGGCGGGAACAATTTCGAAAAGATCGCCGACTACTCCGTAGTCCGCGATCTCGAAAATCGGCGCGTTCTGATCTTTGTTGATCGCTGCGATGGTGCGGCTGCCCTTCATGCCGACCACGTGCTGGATGGCGCCGCTGATGCCGAGAGCGAAATAGAGTTTAGGCGCTACGGTCTGGCCGGAACTACCGATCTGGCGGTCCATGGGGAGCCAGCCTTCGTCGCAAATCGGGCGCGAGGCGCAGAGTTCGCCACCCATGGCATGAGCGAGTTTTTCGGCGAGCGGAATATTTTCCGGAGCTTTGATGCCGCGGCCGACGGAAATCAGAATCGGCGCTTGAGTGAGATCGACGGCTTGTTTGGCTTCGCGGAATAGTTCAAGCGGCGTGGTGCGGATTTGCTCGGGCTTCAGGTCCACGCGAACGGTTTTCACCGGAGCTTTTCCCGTGGCGTGTTTCTTCGCGAGGTCGGCACGGAATGCGCTGGCTTGAAACGATGCGATCCAAGGAGCTTCTCCGGCGAATACAACGTCCGCGACGGTGCGCCCCTGAAACATCTGCCGAACGAAAATCAGTTTGCCTCCCGCTTCGCGGTACGACGTGCAGTCGCCGATCATTCCCTTCCCCAGCGACGCTGCAAGGGCCGGAGCGAAGTCACGGACCTGATAGGTGTGCGGGAACAAAACCAGATCGGGCTGGGTGCTTTCGACGATCTGCTTCAGTGCGAGCGTAAAGCCGTCGGGCGTGTATGTATCGAGCAGGTCGTGTTCGACGAGCAAAATTTCGTCGAGCTGATAGCCGGCCAGTTCATCGGCGAGCGCGGCAACGCCTTTGCCAACGACGACGCCCGTAACCGAGCTCTTCGTTTGCTCCGCGATTTGCTGCGACGCGGCGAGAATTTCGAAGCTGACTTTGTTGAACTTTCCTTCGCGCTGTTCGGTGACGACGAGAATTTTCATGGTTCGTTTGATCCTGTTATAGGAATTCGAAACTAAATGACGCGTGCTTCGTGGCGCAGTTTTTCCACCAGCTTGGCGGCGATTTCTTTTGGCTGGCCGGTGATGAACTCGGTTTTCTTGGTTTTCGACGGCACATAGATGCGCTCGACCTGCTGCGTAGGCGCGATTCTAACGCCGAGCGAAGCGCGATCGACCGTGGCAATTTCTTTCTTCTTCGCGGCCATGATGCCCTTCAGCGTGGCGTAGCGCGGCTTGTTGATGCCGGACTGAATGGAAAGCACGGCGGGCAGCGACAGCTCGACCCACTGAAACCATCCGGCTTCGAGCTCGCGCTTCAGTTTCATGCGCTCGCCGGTGACTTCGATCGCCATGATGATCGTGGCGTGAGGCCGGCCGAGAAGTTCGGCGAGCAGAACGCCGGTCTGGCCAAATCCCTGATCGTCGCTCTGAAGGCCCGTGAGGATGAGATCGAAATTTTCGGCTTTGATCGCGGCGGCGAGAGATTTCGCGGCGCTGAGCGGATCGAGCTTGAAGAATTCGTTGTCGGCCACATGAATGCCGCGGTCGGCGCCCTTGGCAAGAGCTTCCTTGATGGTTTGCTTCGAGCGTTCGGGGCCCATCGAGATGGCGACGACTTCTCCGCCGTGCTTTTCCTTCAGGCGGAGAGCTTCTTCGAGGGCAAAACCGTCGGGCTCGTTGGTCTCAAAACCGATGTCGGATTCGCGAATCCAAGCGCTGCCGTCGATGATGGCCAGCGGCGCGTCTTTCGCGGGGACTTGCTTGACGCAAACTCCGATTTTCACGAGTGCCTCCTGCGAATGAGTAAAAGGACAAACTGATAGTTGCTATCAGTATTTCATATTTACGGCGGAGGGACAAACGGGACAGCGAGCGGCGCATCAGGCCAATTTGTGCGATTCCAGTGGCAGCGGAGGGCCAGTGGATGAAACGACAAGTGTTGCGGGCGTTGCCGTGGATTTTGCTGCTGGCTTGCGCCGGGAGTTCGGCGGTGTCAGCCTGCACGATGGTTACGGCGGTTCATAAGGTCGGAACGAGCTTCCGCGTCCGGATGATCGATCGAGGAAAACCAGTGTCGGGTGTCGCGTTTCGGTTGAGTTCCACCGACAAGTCGAGAGCGAAACACATCGTACCCGTGACGGCAACTACCGGCTTAGATGGTTACGCCTCGTTTGACCGTGTTGGGGCGGGAGACGCAACGCTAAAATACGCGTCGGCCGTTGACGGCTCGGACGAATCGATCGAACGGACGGTCGTGCGAACGGGGAAACGCAATAGCGAGGTAGTAGCGACCTTGTTCGATAGAAACCCGATCGAGGTGCGGTCGGCTAACGGAATGATTAGGGATCCGAACTACTACCCTAAATTGTCCCAAGAGCGGTTGACCGTAATGCTTGTTGCGCCGAAGACGGCACAAGTACGAGATACGGCTGAGGCCGATGATCAAGGGCGATACTCGTTTTCGAAAGCCATACCCGCTGGAATTTACGATCTGCAGCTAGCGAATCCATTCGGGCAAGAGTGGGGGCAGATCCTGATCGAGGTGCGGCCCGGCACCCAATTTCAAGAATTGAATGGAAGCTTTACGGCGAGTAATTGTGGACTCGCGTCGAGCCAGCACCAGGAACATCCGACGATTCGCGCTTCGCGGGTGTGCGGCGTCGCGAACGACCCTGAAGGCGCCTCTATCGAGGACGCGGGCGTTTTGCTGCTAGACGGAACAGGAACGAAGCTGATTCGGACAACGCGCAGCGATCCCCGTGGGCGATTCGATTTGGGACCAGAAGATCTTGGCGATTATCAGTTGGTTGTATCGAGGCTGGGATTTGCGCCTTTCGTCCGAAATTTACGGGTCACATCGGTAGGAATGAGGCCTTGCACCGCGCCGATCGAGGTGCAATTGGGATTGGGCGACGAAGAAACTCGAAACGACACACGCTCCAAACTGCCGTGTAGTTACTTCTCTTGCCAGCGCTTGAACAGGAGGGAGGCGTTGGTGCCGCCGAAGCCGAAGGAGTTGCTGAGGGCGTAGGTGACTTCGGCCTTTCTGGCGACGTTGGGAATGTAGTCGAGGTCGCAAGCCGGGTCGGGCTTTTCGTAGTTCACGGTGGGCGGCAGGATCTGGTCGCGCAGGGCGAGAACGCTGATGCCCGCCTCGAGGCCGCCGGCGCCGCCGAGCAAATGGCCGGTCATGGATTTGGTGGAACTGATGGGAACTTTTCTCGCGCGATCGCCGAAGACGCGCTTGAGCGCGGCGGTTTCGATAGCGTCGCCGAGCGGCGTGGAAGTGCCGTGGGCGTTCACGTAGCTGACATCGTCGGGAGAAATCCCGGCGTCTTTTAGCGCAGCCATGGTCACACGGTAACCGCCGTCGCCGCCCTCCGCCGGCTGGGTGATGTGATAGGCGTCGCCGGACATTCCGTAGCCGACAATTTCCGCAATGATGTTAGCGCCACGGCGCTTGGCAAATTCCAGATCCTCGAGGATCACCATGCCGGCGCCTTCACCGACGATGAAGCCGTCGCGGTCGGCGTCAAACGGGCGGCTGGCGCGCTCAGGTTCGTCGTTGCGCGTGGAAAGAGCGCGCATGGCGGCGAATCCGCCGACGGACATGGGCGTGATGGCAGCTTCGGTGCCGCCAGTGATCATCACGTCCGCCGCGCCGCGCTGAATAATTTTGAACGCGTCGCCAATCGCGTGAGCCGACGCTGAGCACGCGGTTGCAGTAGCGGAGTTCGGCCCCTTTGCACCGTGGCGAATAGAAACGTGGCCGGACGCGAGATTGACGATGGTGGCGGGAATGAAAAACGGCGAGATCTTGCCCGGCCCGCCAGCGAGATATTTCGAGTGTTCGCGCTCGATGACGTCGAACCCGCCGATGCCGGAGCCGATGTACACGCCGGTCTGGTCCGCGATTTCTGGAGTGATTTTCAGCGCGGACATCTGCATGGCGAAATCCGCGGCGGCAAGAGCGAGCTGGATGAAGCGGCCGGTCTTTTTCAGTTCTTTCTTTTCGAGCCAGTTGAGCGGATCGAAATTATGAACTTCGCCGGCGATGCGGCAATCAAAGGCCGTGGCGTCAAAATGAGTGATCGGGCCGATGCCGGATTTTCCGGCAACCAGATTGCGCCAGACTTCCTCGGTGCCAATGCCGCATCCGCAGACCAGTCCAACGCCAGTGACCACAACTCGGCGATTCAAGGGAACTTCTCCTGTTCGGATTGGCAGTGCCGACGGACAGCTTACTTGCTCGTCTTACTTGCTCTTTGAGTGCTTCTCGATGTATTCGTTCGCGTCTTTCACAGTGGCGATTTTTTCGGCGTCTTCATCGGGAATTTCGATGCCGAAATTCTCCTCGAACGCCATCACCAGCTCGACGGTGTCGAGCGAGTCTGCACCGAGGTCGTCCACAAACGAAGCCGTGGGAGTGACTTCCGCTTCATCGACTCCGAGCTGTTCCACGATAATCTGCTTAACGCGTTCCTCGACGCTGGCCATTCTGGTAAATCCTCCGTTTCGGCTATCTGGAACCACCGGGCTCCAGCCAGGGCGAATGAACGCCCGAACACAACCTTGCCATTCTATGCGCGGCTGAATGCTGGGTCAACTTTTCATGCAATGCAAAGCGCAAAATCAACCGCCTGACACAGAGAACACTGTCAGCGGCGCACAGAGTTCAGAGAGGCATAGCGTAACTTGAGATTCCTCTCGCCCGTTGCCTAGCCCATGTACATGCCGCCGTTTACATCGAGAACCTGGCCGGTGATGTAGGCGGCTTCATCGCTCGCAAGGAAGATGACGGCGGCGGCGATTTCTTTGTCGGTTCCGAAGCGCGCGAGCGGAATCAGCGTTTTCATTTTATCTTTCAGTTCCTGCGGCAACGGATCGGTCATCGCGGTTTCGATGAAACCCGGCGCGACGGCGTTGACGGTGATGTTGCGCGAGGCGACTTCGACGGCGATCGCGCGAGTAAGGCCGATGAGTCCGGCCTTCGAGGCGACGTAATTCGATTGGCCTGCGTTCCCGGTCTGCGCGACGACAGAGGCGATATTGATGATGCGGCCGTTGCGCGCTTTGAGCATGGCACCGAGCGCCTGCTGAATGCAGAGATGCGCGCCGGTAAGGTTGGTGCGCAGCACGGCGTCCCAATCTTCGAGCTTCATTCGCAGGGCAAGTGTGTCGCGAGTAATGGCGGCGTTGTTGACGAGAATGTCGAGCTTGCCGAATTTGGCGAGGACGAGTTGGAAGGCGGTCTTCACTTGGGCGGCATCGGAAACGTCGAGAGGCACGGCGAGCGCTTCGCCGCCGGCGGCTTCGATTTCTTTCACGAGTTCATCGAGCTTAGTGGTTTGGCGCGCGGCGACGGCGACTTTTGCTCCGGCGACGACGAGGGCAAGCGCGGTAGCGCGGCCGATGCCCTGCGATGCTCCGGTGATGAGTGCGACTTTATCTTTGAGTGAAAACATGATTCGAGGACCCTTGCCTTCTGCTGCGAAATTGTAAGCGGGAGATGCGGCGGCTCTAGCTTCCCGGCGGCTCCGAGCGGACTTGCGCGATTTTTTCGATCGTTGCGTTCAGGCTGGCGGCGTCTTCCACGTTGAAGCAGCGGACCGAGCGATCGATCTGGCGGAGCAGGCCGGAAAGAACTTTGCCGGGGCCGACTTCGACGAACACGTCGACGCCGGCTTCGATCATTTCCTTTACGGAATCAAGCCAGCGAACGGGCGCAGTAACCTGACGGATCAGCGCTTCCAGCGATTCGTCGCCGGTGGTGATCGCTTCGGCGTCCACGTTGGTGATGAGCGGAAACTTCAGGCTGTTGAAATGGGCAGCCCTCAGATCGACTTCGAGCCGCTTTTGCGCGGGCATCATCAGCGCGCAATGGAAGGGCGCGGAGACGGGCAAAATCACGGCACGCTTGGCGCCATTTTGCGAAGCGATTTCGACGGCGCGCTTTACGGCGGCAGCAGTGCCGGAGATGACGGTCTGATCGGGCGAATTCATGTTCGCGGGCGAAACGACGTCGCCATCGGCGGCCTTTTTGCAGATGTCCGCCACATCCGACGGGCCGATGCCGAGGATGGCGGCCATGGCCCCTTCTCCGGCGGGCACGGCTTCCTGCATGTATTTGCCGCGCGCACGGACGAGTTTCACGGCGGCGGGAAATTCGAGTCCGCCGGCGGAGACGAGCGCGGAGTATTCGCCCAGGCTGTGGCCGGCGACGAAGTCGGGAACGATGCCGCGTTTTTCAAGAGCGCGG
>Ga0302320_10030906_pt1 | contig 10180 bp, 9 predicted proteins | sample Bog_T0_3_FD_202130 | JGI IMG/M metagenome (GOLD analysis project Ga0302320, IMG submission 202130) | Peat permafrost microbial communities from Stordalen Mire near Abisko, Sweden - Bog_T0_3 | ecosystem: Environmental > Terrestrial > Soil > Wetlands > Peat | place: Sweden: Abisko, Stordalen Mire...
CAGGGCGAGCTCAGCAGCGGCGCGCACGAGGAGCACCTCGTCTTCGACAGCAGCGGCACATTTGCCAATATTTCCGTGGCGCAGCTCGCCGCTTTCTTCGGCGAGGATGCCGACGGCTCGATCAAGGAGGGAAAATTCAACTTCCACGGCTCGCCGCGCGACCTCGCCAAGGCGACGTTTACCACTTTCTTCGAAGCCGGGAATTTCCGCTGGGGCGCGCGGCGCTGGAACTCGCTGGTGGCCGGCGCCACCTATGTCCATCACAGCCTGACGAACCTCGATTTCGAGCTGCGCCAGGCCCACAATTCCCTCTCGCTCAACGGCAACATGAGTGTGCCGGAGAGTTGGAAAGAATGGTGGAAAACCGACTTCAGCTTCGTGGTCGCCGCCAAGATCGACAACCTCACCGAACTCTCCGCCCTGCTCGGCCCCGGCTTTGGCGACATCTTCGGCAAGCTCACGATGGATGGCTCGGTGCGCGGCGAGAACGCCTCCTTCAACGGCCAGCTCATCGTCTCCGGCTCGCATCTCTCCTTTCGCAAGGCGCCGCTGGATCAACTCCAGGCCGCCATCAAGCTCGACGGCAATGAAATCCAGGTCACCAATGCCGAGTTCACCCACGGCGACGACTTCGTGCGCGCCCACGGCGTGGTCAACATCCTGGGCGAGAAACGCTATTGGGGCGAGGTCAAGGCATCCATCGCCGATCTCTCTCTTTACGATTCCTTTCTCCGGCCGCCCATAGCCCCCGAGGCTTTTGGCGGCGGCCTCATGCTCGATTGGTCGGGCGATGGCGTCCCCGCTGCGCAATCGGGCGCCTTCTCCGTGCGGCTCAACCACCTCCATCCCCTGGCCGGGGGCAGCAACGCCGCGCCCGCCTGGCAGCCCATCGATCTGAGCGCGGATGCCACCTACTCGCCCGACAGCATCTTTTTCAGCAACCTGGTCCTTGGCAATAGCGACACCACTTTCGCCTCTCGCGTCGTCGCCACCCCGCGATCCCTCACCTTGCAAGACCTCAAGCTGCTCCATGGAAAAGCCGTCTGGCTCACCGGCGACGCGCAGGTTCCCCTCAATGTCTGGGCGGCGTGGCAAAACCCCGGGACCGCCGCGTGGTGGAACTTCGAGAGCCCGTGCAAGCTCAACCTCACTCTCGACCGTCTCTCGATCCGCGATACCCTGATGCTTTCCGGCCGCCAGCAACCCTTCGAGGGCGAGTTGACCGGCAGCATCAAGTCCGAAGGCACCCTCGCGAAACTGACCGCCGACGGCCACCTCGCCATCAAGGACGCCGCCGCCACCCTCCCTGCCGGCACACTTGAGGGTACGAACGCGATCCTCGATTTCAAAGGCGACCAGCTCACCGTGGCCTCGGGCACGGGCGATTGGAACGGCCTCGACTGGACTGCTTCCGGCACCGTCACCGCGGGCGATATTCGCACTCCGGCGCTGGACCTTGCCCTCAACCTGCCCGCCGCGCCGCTGACCCTCGGCGACGGCATGGAAGCCACTGCCGCGCTGGATCTGCGCGCCGCCGGGCAGCCGGAGACCCTCGCGCTTTCCGGCACCGCGCAATTGCAAACCCTGGCCCTCAATCGCAACGCGGATATCGAGAGCCTCGTCTCCCCCGGCGGCGCCGGTTTGCTCCCCCCGCCGCCGGACCTCGCCCTCGCTGGTCCGCCCGCGTGGAAGCTCGATATCCGCGTCGCGGGAGACACCGTGGTCGCGCTGGCCAACACCTCCGGCCGGGCCGCTCCCGCGTTGCAAGTGAGCGGCTCGCTGGCCCGGCCCGCCATCTCCGGGAGCATCGATGTGAATGGTTTCACCGTCACCAAAGGCCCCGACCGGCTCTCGATCGCCTCCGGCACGGTTCTCCTGAACCCGGCGGACCCTGCATCCTCGACGCTCGTGCTGCACGCCACCGGCAATGCAGGCGCGGATGACATTGACGGCTACATCTTCGGCACGCTCGCGGACAAACATTTCACCTGGGACCCGAATATCACCGCCGCGCTCGCCGGCCACACGGACCTCGCCGCCTTGCCGGCCCTTGCCTCCCAGCCGCTTTCGCTCGATTTGCCCGCCACACCGCCGGCCGCGTTCGGCGCCGTTCCGCTCGACCTCGGCCCGGTGGAATTTTCGGCGTCCGCCACACCATGATCGGGCGCTCGCGTTACGGCCTCTTCGTGGGGCGTATTTTCGGGATCAAGTTCTATCTCGATTACAGTTGGTTCCTCATCGCTGCCATCGTGACTTACGAGCTGGCGGCGGAACTCTTTCCCGCCTCGCTGCCCGGTCACTCGCGCGCCCTTTACTTCGTGATGGGCGTGATCGCCGCGCTGATCTTCTTTCTCAGCATCCTGCTCCATGAGCTGGGCCACAGCCTTGTCAGCCAGCGTTGCGGCATCCCGGTGCCGCGCATCACGCTGCTCTTCATCGGCGGCATCGCCGAAATCTCGCGCGAGCCCGACAACGCCCGCGCGGAGCTCAAGATCGCCGCCGGCGGCCCCGCCACCAGCATCGTCCTCGCGCTGCTTTACGCCGCAGGCGCGCTCATCTCCGATCTCCTCGATTGGAACGCCGCCTCGGTCATCCTCCAGTGGCTGGCCATGGTGAATATCGCCCTCGTGGTCTTCAACGCTATCCCCGGTTATCCCCTCGATGGCGGCCGCATCCTGCGCGCGATCATCTGGGCGCGCACCGGCAACCTGCGCAAGGCGACCTTCATCGCCACCCGCGTCGGCATCGGATTCAGTTGGGTGCTCATCGGCCTCGGCGTGGTCTTCCTCTATCAGGGCTTGTTGAACTTCTTCGTCTTCATCCTCATCGGCATCTTCCTCAAAGGCGCCGCCGAGAGCGGCTACGCCAACACCCTTTACCACGAGGTCCTCGCCGGCATGCGTGTCGGCGACATCATGAACCACTCCCCGGTCTGCATCCCCGCCCACACCCCGGCCAACATTGCAGTCGACGAATTCTTCCTGGCAAAAAACCATGTCGCCTACCCCGTCATCGGCGACGAATGCGATTTCCGCGGCCTCCTGCGGCTCGAGCACCTCAAGGAATTGCCGCGTGATAAATGGCCCTACGCCACCGCCGGCGATCTGGCCGCCTCGCACGACACCGCCGTCGCAAGCATCGATGCCGGCCAGCCCGCCGAGCAAGCCGCACGCCGTCTGCTGGCCGGCGGCCAGGGACGGTTGGCCGTGATCGAAGAGGGCAAGGTAGTGGGCATCATCACGCGGCACGACGTGCTGGCGTTCATCACCATCCACACGGAGCTGGAGAAAGGCTGAAGGTGGGATCGAGAATGGTCTCGCATTCGCGGGACGCTGGTTCCGGCTCTGCCCTTCATCCTTTAGCCTTTAGCCTTCCCGATGATACGGCAGTCCTCCCTTGATCGTGTAGGCGCGGTAAAGCTGCTCGAGCATCAGCACCAGCGCCAGTTCATGCTGGATGGTCAACCGGCCCAGCGACCAGAGCCAGTCCGCTTGTGCGCGCAATTCTCCGCCGTGCCCGTCCGCGCCGCCGATGAGCAGCGCCACCGATTTCACCCGCTCCTGCTCCCATCGCCCGACGCGCGCCGCGAATTCGCGGCTGGCGCATTGCTCCCCGCGTTCGTCCAGCGCCACGCGGTACATCCCCTCGCTGCGCCGCAGCAGCGCCGCGCTCTCCTCCTCGCCGCCCGCCGGTTTGAGGTACTCAATGGTCACCCCGGCAAGCGGGCGCAGCCGCTTCGCGTACTCCCCGACACCCTCGCGGGCAAAGCCGAGCTTCGGCTTGCCGATCGCGAACACGAACCAATTCATCAGTAGTTCCTTAGCCCATTTCGCCACTTGTGCGGAGCAATAAACCCGGTAATCTTTCTTCGGTGTCAACGCTCCTTGATCGCATCACCTTCAATCCGAAACAATGCGGGGGGCGTCCTTGCATCCGGGGAATGCGGATTCGCGTCAGCGATGTCCTTGATCTGTTCGCGGCAGGATTGGATACCGCACAGATACTTGCCGAGATGCCCGACTTGGAGCTGGACGATCTCAAGGCAAGCCTGACTTTCGCCCGCCGCCGGATTGACCATCCGCTTCTCGCCGCATGACGATATGGGTGGATGCCCATTTGTCACCACGGATTGCCCGCTGGATCGCGGCCAACTTTCCGGTCGCGGCGAAACCGCTGCGAGAGATTGGCCTTCGCGACGCCGAGGATGACGATATTTTCGCGGCAGCGCGCGATGCGGGTGTCATCATGCTCACGAAAGACAGCGATTTTAACCGTTTGTTGGAGCAGCATGGCAGTCCGCCAAAGGTTCTCTGGCTCACGTGCGGCAACACCTCAGACGCGGCATTGCAGGAGATTCTCGGACGGCATCTCTCGACAGCTCTCAACCTGCTCGAAGGCGGAGAAGATTTGGTGGAAATAGGCTCACCGTAAACGCCCCGCGGTTAACGCGATATTCTTGCCACGAATTTGATTTCGAGAAGGCCATTCCGCGCTATCCCAGGATCAGCTTAAAGGTCACGATCTCGAACGGCTTTACCGTAAAGTCGATCACCCCTTTTTCGCACTCCACCGGCGCGCCCGTTCGCTCCATCAGGTCCGCGTAAAAGGCATACTTGACCGGCAACGCCGTGGTCAGTGTCACCGGGCCGCGCGAGCCGTGGGCCTCGTATAGGCGCACGATCACCGATTCGTCGTGTTCCGCGTGTTTTACCGCCTCGATCACAACCCCGGGCCGGTCGACCTCGAAGAAACTCTTCCGAGCTGGCAGCACCCCTTTGCGCGGCTCAGTCTCGACCACGTGCAGCGGCATGTTCAACGCGTACGCCTGCTCGATCACGCCCCCTTCGCGGAAGCCCCCGGAATGCGGCAGCAGCGAGTAAACGAATTCGTGGTGGCCGCGGTCCGCCTGCGGGTCGGGCGCCGTCGTCGAGCGCAGCAGGCTCAGCCGCATGACGTTGCCGTGGATGTCGTAGCCGTACTTGCAATCGTTCAGCAACGCCACGCCGTAATCCCCCTCGCTCAGGTCCGCCCACTTATGCGCGCATACCTCGAACCGCGCGATGTCCCAGCTCGTGTTGAAATGCGTGGGCCGCTCAGTATGCCCGTACTGGATCTCATAGGTCGCCCGCGGCGAGTGAACGTTTACCGGGAAGGCGACCTTCAGGAATTTGTGCTCCTCCTGCCACTCAACCTCGGTATCGAAATCGATCCGCGCCGATCCCGCGCACATCGCAATGTGCTGGACGATCGACGACGCCCCGAACTTCCGCTCGATGCGCACCACCGCCCGCAGCTCCGTTTGCTCGACGAGCTCGATGGCCGTCAATCCGCCCACCTCCTCGCGCTTCTCGAGGTAATACACATCCACGTCCCATGCGTCCCAGTTGATCGGCAAGTCCTGGTGCAGTTGAAAAACATTTCCCGCCTGGCCCGGCGCCAGCACCTCGCGGTGGCGGCGATTATCCCGGATGCCGTGGAGATGGCCCGTCGTTCGGTCGATGCTCAGCCGCAGCATCCCGTTGTCGATGGTCAGCAGCCGCGCTCGGTCGGTCACTTGCACCGGATGCGCGAAGGAGCCCACCGGGCTCTGGTCCGCCGCATCCGTCACCGCGTAGCCGCTGGCCGGCGCCTCGATGTGGATGGGCGTCCCATCCGGCAGCGAGACCACCTCGTTGCGGGCGAAGCCGCTCGTGTTGAAAGCGATCACCGGGCGCGCCGCGCCGGCCGTGTCGATGCGCTCTATCACCGCCTGCCGCGCCGGCTCGACGACGGCGTGGGCCAGTTGGGAAATGGCCGCGTAATCCGCGACGCTGTCCTGGTAGACCCACCCGATGGATGAGCCCGGGATGATGTCGTGAAATTGATTGAGCAGCAGGAGCTTCCACGCCCGGTCCAGGTAGCCCGCCGGCGTCGTCGCGTGCCGCGCGATCACATCGTAGGGCGCGCGGTGATCCTCGACCACCCCCGCCCGCACCTGGTAAGCAGCGCGCCCCGCCAGCACGTCGAACAACTCCGCCTCGCGCAGCAGGATTTCGCTTTTGCGGTTCCCCTTCTTATTGCGCGCCTGCGTCGTGTACGTGCCGCGATGCCTCTCGAAGTAAAGCTCTCCCACCCACACCGGCAGGTCCCGCGCGTCCGCCTTCGCCTTCGCGAAAAAATCCGACGCCTTCTCGAGCTTCACTTTCGGCAGCCCCTCGAAATCCTTCACCCGCGCCGCCGCCGCCAGCATCTCGAGCGTCGGCCCCCCGCCGCCATCGCCGAAACCGAACACGTACAACGAGCGATTCGCCCGGTCGTGCTCCTTGAAATTGCTCACGTTGAAGGCGAGTTCCTTCGGCAGGAATCTCCCGTTGTACGTATCCGCCGGCGGGAAATGGGAGAAGACCCGGGTCCCGTCGATCCCCTCCCACAGGAAGGTGTGGTGCGGGAATTGGTTGAACTGGTTCCACGATATCTTCTGTGTAAGAAACGAGTCCACACCCGCCTTCTCGAGCACCTGCGGCATCGACGCGCTGTAGCCGAACACGTCCGGCAGCCAGCAGTCCCGCGTCTCGAGCCCGAACTCATCCAGGAAAAAATTCTTCCCGTGCACGATCTGCCGCACGATCGCCTCCCCCGACGGTATATTGCAATCCACCTCGATCCACATCGACCCCACCGGCTCCCACTGCCCCCGCTTGACCGCCTCGCGGATGCCCTCGAAAATCTCCGGGTAGTACTCCTTCATCCACGCGTACTGCTGCGCCTGCGAGCAGCAGAAGACGTACTCCGGGTTCTCCTTCATGTACGCAAGTTGCGTTGAGAAAGTACGGGCGCACTTTCGGATCGTCTCGCGCAGCGGCCAGAGCCACGCCGTATCGATATGCGCGTGCCCGACCGCGGAAATCTCGTGCGCCGTGTCGCCGTTCTTCTTCCCGAGCACCTCCCGCAGCGCCTCCCGCGCGCGGCCGTAAGTCGAGGCGTCCATCGGGTCCAGCGTGTTCATCGCCGCATTGGCCCCGCGCAGCAATTGGCCCCGGCGCGGCGTCCCCTCCGGCATTTCCATCATGGCCCCATGGACGACCAGGAGGTCCTGGTGCAAACCAAACGCCTGGATGTCGTAGCATGCCAGTTCCGCCATATCGAGCACATGGCGCGGCTTGTCCGCGTCCTTTCCCACATTGCCCCACGGCGTCAAGTGCGCACCCGGGTTTGCCGCCCCTTCGACAACGAAGTCAACCTCCTCCCCGCCGAGCGCCGGCGCGGCGATCGGCACCTCGGCCCGGTTTACGTTGATGGCCCGCGCCGGGCTCCCGTTCCGCCACACCAATCCCTCCGCCGTAAACCCTTCACCGCCCCCGCGCGTCAACCGCACCCGGGCGACAACCGATCTCCCCTCCCATTCCACCGGCACCGTGCCGCGAAAGCGGAACCACGTCGTGCTCCAGGCCGGTCCCCAGCTTTCTCCCACCTGGAAAGGCTGGTATCCCGTCTCCGGAATCCGCGCCGGAAATACCGGCTCGCCTTTTTGCGGGCAAGCCTCGATCGCCAGGGGGATGGCGTCCGTGTAAATGCGTTCCTTGATCAGGCCCATCGCGCAGGCGATTCGGTCTTCGGTAATCCGGGGATGTTTGAGCATAGAAAGGGTCGCGTATTTATTCCTCATCGCCCCGCCCTGTCCAGCGGAAGCCTTTATGCGCCCGTCCGCCGGTAATACCGCAGGCCGTCGATCTTCGGCGTGATCTCCTTCAACGGGTACAGCCCTTTGTTCCAGCCCGCGCCGGGGTCGACGATCAGGTAATCGAACCCGCGCTTGCCGGCGATCACCACGAAATGCATGCCTCCGCCCGGGAAATGGAGGCGGACGATGACCGGATTGCCCGCCATCAATTGCCGGTCGATCCGCCAGTATGACGGCGAATCCTCGTAAGCCTTCTCAAGCGCGCCGTTTCCCAGTTCCGCCGCTTTTTCCCAGATAATGTATCCGTCGCCCTCATAACCCTGGTGCTCGGTCAGGTATTGATTGAGCCGCTTCGGATCGGTATCGACGCCGTACCATTTGAGCACCATCGCCGCGGAAGCCACCGCGCACCCCGTCTGGCCCAGCGTATCCTTGGTCGCCCCCAGCGGATCGTCGTGCCATTGCGGGTCTGCCTGGCGGAAGGGCGGCACAGCCAGCGCCACGCCCCGCACGAAATAGATGCCGCCGCTCGAGGCGATCACCCGCTTCGCCGTCAACCCCCACACGAGCCCCGCGCATACCAGCACCCCCAGCAGCAACACCGCCCCGGCGATCCAGAGCCGCACATGGCGGCGTGTGGGGAAGAGCCGGTCAAACGGACTGCTCCTCTTGCTCCCTGAACTTGAACCTACACCTGAACCTGAACTTGAACCCCCTGGGCTTTCCGGAAAGTTCATGTTCAAGTTCAAGTGCAGGTTCAAGCGGCAGAGGCGAGAGCCGCAGACCTAGTCTCCGGCAAGGGCGCATCCCAGGCAACTCGCAACCGCCCCGGTGTTGCAAATCCGCCGCGCATCCCTCACTCTCGCCTCATGGAAATACAAGTCGCCGCCCTGTGCGATTCCGCGGTCGATTACGATGGAAAACTCTGCCTGCTCGGCGCTTTCGACACCATCGTCGCCACCGTGCTTCCCGCCGTTCATCCGCAATGCTCGGTCGCGCTGCGCATCCTTTTTCGCAAGGAGGAGGAAGGTTTCCATACCGTCAACGTCCTCTTTGTCGACGAGGACGGCCACTCGATTGTCCCGCCCATGGAGACATCTTTCGACGTCGAACTCCCGGAAGAGCTCTTTTTCTCGACCCGCAATCTCATTTTGAATCTCCAGCAGCTTCCCTTTACCCGGCACGGCGCCTACTCGATCGACGTCTCGGTAAACAAGCGCCAGATGGCAAGCATCCCCCTGCAAGTCCGCCTCGTCCGGCCCTCGCAGCCGGCCGGGTAGCCGGTTCCCTAATTGTCCGATAGGTCATTGACCGAACCCCGGCTCAGGTATTTTCACGACCGATTGTTTTTGCCATTTCCGGCCCGCTCGGATTCCATAGAGTGTTCATCATGCACGAGGTTTTTCAGCGGTTCGGTTCCAAAACCGGCAGGGTCCGCGTCGCTTCCCTATCGCAGGTAGACGCCCTCGTGGGAGAACATGTCACCGGCGATCCCCCCGAGGTTGCATGGCAGGATTCCTACGGTCTATTCCGCTTCACCTCCCGGGACGAAGCCGAGGAGGCCATTCACAATTCCTACTACCGCCTTTTCCGGCCCGATCTGGATTGGGATAGCGCCACCGTCCAGGAAATCCGGCTCTACCCGGCATACTCGAACGATCTCATGGCCGCCTGGGAAGTCGTCGATTCCCTTTGCGCCGAGGGCCGCCAGCCGGAGATTCGCCGCCAGGGCGACTTCTGGCGCGCCGCGTTCTCCGGCTCGGAAGCTTTCGCCGCCACCCCCGCGCTCGCCATCTGCCTGGCGGCCTTGCGATCGAGGGGCATCGATCCCATTTTTTGCGATTCGCTCCTCGACGAGGACTCGACCCGAGTTGACACCACTCCGGAATCGGAGACGGTTGATATTCTATGAACAACGCAAAAGACCTCACCAAAGAGTCTCCCCGCAGCCCTCGCCTCCGCATTGGAGGCTACGCCATTCTGGCCCGCACCACCGATAAATGCCGCGCCCTGCTCGCCGGCAACATTGGCGACTACCACTATGATTGTCCGCTGGACAACTTCCTTTTCGGCTTCAAAGGCGTCACCGGCGACGACTTCAAGGCGAAGGTGCAGGGCGGCGCCTCCGACGGCGATCTCGCGGCATGGCTCGACTCCCACGGCGCGGCCAAGACCGCGGCGGAAATCAAGGAATGGAGCGACGGCATGGAAGCCGTCAACCCCTACAACGATCCCGAGCGCCGCGACTGGTTTGCCGAGCAAACCCGACCTCTAGGCCTCGACCCCGCGAAAACCACCCTCTTCGATTGGCTCGAAGCCGACGACAAGGCGAGCTACGCGAAGTAACCCTCGCGCTATCTTCTCTGGCGCCCATCGGACTTAGTCTCGATGGGCGTCTTTGCTTTTTAGAGCGGTTTAAGTTTTAGTGGAGCCATTCGGTTGCGGCGTCCACCCCCGCGTGGGCCACCGGCCCACGGCTACAGCGCGCTGCCGCGCGCGAAGGGAAACGCGCCGGATCAC
>Ga0302320_10030908_pt1 | contig 10180 bp, 3 predicted proteins | sample Bog_T0_3_FD_202130 | JGI IMG/M metagenome (GOLD analysis project Ga0302320, IMG submission 202130) | Peat permafrost microbial communities from Stordalen Mire near Abisko, Sweden - Bog_T0_3 | ecosystem: Environmental > Terrestrial > Soil > Wetlands > Peat | place: Sweden: Abisko, Stordalen Mire...
GCGATGACTCGGTCGCCTCGTCCCTGGCCCTCGACATTGCCTCCTCCGCGCGCACCTCGGCGGTCACGTCGGCAAGCGTCCCCACCGAACCCGCTATTCCGCCGTGGGTGTCCGGGATGATCACCGAGTCCACTACCACGACCTGCGAGGTGGCCCCGACGCGGGGAATCTCGAATCGATGACAGAACTCTCCTTGCTCTGTGATCCCCTCGGCCAACGCGGCGCGAACTTCGGCGAGCTGTTCCAAACCGACGATGGTGTCCCACCGTCGTCCAGCTGCTTCCTCGGCTGAGACGCCGGTGATCTCTGACCAGCGCTGGTTGGTGTACACGTATTTGTGTTCGGCGTCGATCTGGAAGATCCCGATCGGCGCGGCACCGGTAAGGCGCCTCAATTGGTCGGCGACTGCCTGGACATTTGCAGCCTGTGTAGCAAGTGACGCCGCTTTTATGAAGAGCTGAGCAAATGCGGACACCTTGGATCGAAGCGCGTCGGGCTCGACCGGAGCAAATATGAAGTCGACCGGACCCACCGCATAGGGGTGGGTGTTCTTGATTTCCTCGCTCCCGAAGGCAGTGATGAAGACGATCGGCGTCAACTCCGATTGCTGACGCTGCCGGATAAGAGCCGCCGTCTCGAACCCATCCATGCCCGGCATGCAGACGTCCAGCAAGATCACAGCGAAGTCCTGGGCCATGACACACCGCAAAGCAGCCCGACCCGAGTCAGCTTCGACGACAGGATAGCCAAGGGGCTGCAACACAGCCTTCAGTGCCAGCCTCTTTGACGAATTGTCGTCGACCACCAACACCGAGGCTGATAAAGATTTGGCTGCCGCTATAGGTACTTGGCTTACGACGTCTGGGAAGGACTGGGACGTTATCACGGCGTTGCCTGTGCTCTCGTCGGGAGCCATGGCCTCATGGCGCCAACAAGTTCGGCGGTGTCGACGGGCTTTCGAACATAGTCATTGGCTCCGGCATCAATGAAGCGCCGGCGCTCGTCGGGCATTGCTTTGCCAGTAACGATGACGATGGGCAATTTCTCGAACTGCTCGAGTTTGCGAATGGCACGAATCGTGTCGAAACCATCCATGCCGGGCTTCATGATGCCCATCACAACGAGGTCGATGTCTGGCGTCATTTCGAGGGCCGCGATTGCGTCGAGACCGCTTTCGGCTGCTATGACATCGGCCTGGCCCCTTTCGAACAGTGCTGTCATGGCGAAGATGTTGCGGAAGTCATCGTCGACGACCAGGACCTTCAACCCGGAGAGGAGACCATGGTCGCGGTCTAGGCGATCGGGCTTTGGACTTTTCTTCTCCGTCTCCAACTCGTTGACAGCAATAGACAAGTAGCCCGACGTCGCAGCAGGCTTCTCGCTTGCGACAACGGTCGCGTTCACGGCCGTTGGGAGCAGACCCGGGGGATGATAGACGGTGAAGATGCTCCCTTGGCCTAGCGCGCTTTTGACCGTGATCGCGCCGCCGAGCAGATCGACCAGTGCGCGGCTGATCGACAGACCGAGACCCGTGCCGCCGTGATCGCGAACTGTGGTGCCGTCGACTTGAGAAAATGCCTCGAAGATCCGCTGTTGCTGGGCGTGGTCGATTCCGATGCCGGTGTCTTTGACGGTAAACGTTACGGCCGGGGCCTTGGTCGGCATACCCGCTCCAGAGGCCCATTCTTCGTTGACTGTGTCGATCCTCAAGTACACCTCGCCACCGGTTTCGGTGAACTTGAACGCATTGCTCAGCAGATTCTTGAGAATCTGGCGGAGGCGTCGTGGGTCGGTGACCAGGTGATCAGGGGTGGTGGGTGAGACTTCGATCGAGTAGGTAGTACCGCTCTTCTGCGCGATGTGCTCGAACTCGCGGCGAAGGCCGCTACAGAGATCTGTGATCGATATCTCGGTCATTTCGGCCTTGATGGTGCCGGACTCGACCTTGGCCAAGTCGAGGATGCTGTTGAAAAGAGCCAGCAGGTCCTTGCCTGACGCAAGAATGACACTCGCATATTCGACCTGTGCCTCAGTCAAGTTCCCGTCAGGATTGTCCCCGAGTTGCTCGGCAAGGACCAAGAGGCTGTTGAGCGGGGTGCGAAGCTCGTGCGACATGTTGGCGATGAACTCTGACTTGTACCTTGACGAGACGGCAAGCTGGATGGCCTTCTCCTCGAGCAGCCGCTTGGCCTGCTCGACTTCTTGGTTCTTAAGCTCCGCCTCGCTGTTCTTCTCTGCCATGAGCACGGCTTGGCGCGCGAGGTCATCATTGGACTCCCTGAGCTCTTCTCGTTGCTGTCTGAGCACTTCGGCCTGGGCCTGAGCCTGCTCGAGCAGGTTCTCGGTGAGGGTGTTGGCATCGATGGCATTGAGGACGAGCCCGACGCTTTCGGCGAACCGGTCGAGGAAGGTCTGATAGATCTCGCTGAAGGCAGAGAAGGAGGCCAGTTCGATCACCGCGCGTACCGTCCCATCGAACAGCACTGGCAGGACGATGATGTTGAGCGGCGAGGACGAGCCAAGACCCGAGTTGATCTTTACGTAGTCGCCGGGAACCTCGGTGAGGAGGATCCGCTTTTTTTCCTTGGCGCATTGGCCCACTAGGCCATCGCCGAGGCGGAAGGTGGTAGAGAGACGCTTTCGCTCTTCGTATCCGTAGCCAGCCAGCAACTTAAGCAGCGGCTCATCGCCTTGTGACGAGCTTGTCATCGAATAAAAGACCCCGTGTTGAGCCGACACGAGCGGCGCGAGCTCAGAGAGGATCAGTTCCGACACCGCGGTGAGGTCGCGCTGGCCCTGGAGCAAGCGGGCTAAGCGTTCCAAATTCGTCTTCAACCAGTCTTGCTCGAGGTTCTGCTTCGTTGTCTCGGCGAGCGTGCGGATCATCACGTTCAGCTTGTCCTTCAAGTCGGCGACCTCCCCACTCGCCTCCACGCAAACTTGCCTGGTGAGATCTCCGTCGGTGACCGCGGTGGCCACCTCCGCGAATGCTCGTACCTGGTTGGTGAGGTTGGCAGCCAGCTGGTTGACGCTGTCGGTCAGGTCTTTCCAGACGCCGGCGACCTCCTTGGACTGCGCCTGGCCGCCCAGCTTGCCCTCAACTCCGACCTCGCGGGCAACTCGCGTCACCTCGCCAGCAAACCCGTTGAGCTGGTCGACCATCGCGTTCACGGTGTTCTTGAGCTCGAGGAACTCGCCCTTTACCTCGATCGAGATCTTCTTGCTCAAATCGCCTTCGGCCACCGCTGTGGTCACCATCGCGATGTTCCGCAGTTGGTCTGTCAGGTTACTGGCCATCAGATTGACGTTGTCGGTCAGGTCTTTCCAGACACCGGCCACCTCGATGGTCACCGCCGCCGCCTGACCGAGCTTGCCTTCGGTCCCGACCTGCTTGGCAACACGTGACACCTCAGAAGCGAACCCGTTGAGCTGGTCGACCATGTTGTTGATGGTGTTCTTCAGCTCCAACATCTCGCCGCGGACATCTGCGTTCACCTTCTGGCTGAGATCGCCGCCCGCGACCGCACCGATCACTCGCTGCATCTCGACTGTGGGCCTCACCAACGCCTCGATTAGGCCGTTGATCGATTCGATGCTCTTGGACCAGCGCTGAGTCCCCTCTCCGAGCGTCACCCGCTGTGAGAGCTCGCCCTGGGTGCCGACGACTCGACTCACCCGAGCCAACTCGGTCTCTAGAGCCTGGTTGGCAAGGATGGCGTCATTCAGCCCGTCAGCGATCTTGCCGGCCACACCCGTCCATTCGAGAGGCATTCGGGCAGCGCAGTCACCGCCCTTGACTCGCGCCAAGAAGCTCAGCAGGACTTTGGGGTCGAAGGAATCGCCAAGATCGACCGCTGAAGCTGACATCTGAAACCTTCCTAGACCTCGTGATGCTTGTCTTGGCAATCGGCTTGTGCTCGGTTCATCGGGCCGCTGGCCCCCAGTTCGCCGGGCATTCATCCTGTCGCAGTACGGTTATCGGCAGAAACACGACGCTGATAAACTGTTTTCGTGAAATATGTTGCTACTTTTTGTGGCGGAAAGATCCACGCCTGGCGCTGCGGCGGTCAAAGGTGGGCGGTCGTGTTCCCGCAGTCATAGCAAGAGCCGAACATGGCCGCGGGCTTGAACGTCGCGCTCGGGGCTATTGTCGCTAAACAGAGGCCACGGTGGACAGGCGCCAAGTGATAGAGGCGACGATAAGACAGATAATGATCCTTCTCGTTGCCGAGAGCGACCCTGACGCGGAACTCTTCAAGCTCCTGGTTGAGAACGCGGCCCCATCAGGCTTCGAGATCGCTCGGGTGACCACCGTGTCCGATGCAGCCTCATACCTCGAGACGAGGACGGCCGATTGCGTCGTGGTCGACCTCGGGCTCCCGGCTGTTGAAAGCTTCGAGGCCATTGAGGTGCTCTCCAGCTGGTTACCAACCATGGCACTGCTCGTCCTTACCGACAGTGAGGATGATGGACTCGCTATGGGCTCCTTCGAGACCGGCGCAAGCGACTACCTCTCCAAGAGAGGGCTCGAAGGCAGGCTTCTCGTCAGTTCCATCCGCTTCGCCATCTCTAGGAAGCGACTCCAGAACTCATTGGCCGAGGTCCAAAGCATCGCCCAAGTCGGAAGCTGGGAGCTCGACATCGCGACGAACAAGATCAGCTGGTCGCAAGAGCTGTACCGTCTGTTGGGCTTCGGGCTCAATGAGAAACCGACGACAGCGGCACTCATCGATCGAACCCATCCTGAAGATCGGGAGTCGGCCCTCCAAGTGGTCCGGGCGACGATCAAGGAATCCACCCCATTCCTTTACGAACAGCGTCTTCTGCTCCCGGACCAGACCATCCGGTGGGTCCGCTCTGTGGGCCGCGTCGAGCTCAGCCCCACCGGCCGACCAGAACGCCTGATTGGTACGGCCCAGGACATAACGTTGCAAAAAGCGGCCGAGGACTCTCTGGCCCAACAGGCATTCCATGACCCGCTCAGCGGTCTCCCAAACCGGCTTCTCTTCCTCGACAGGCTGGGCCAAGCTCTTAAGCGCCTTGCCCGGCGTCCCTCGACCGTAGGGGTGATATACCTCGATCTCGACCGGTTCAAGGTGATCAACGACAGCCTCGGCTATGCGGTCGGCGATCAGTTGTTGCTGGCTATGGCCACTCGGCTCGCGGGGCTCGTACGCCCCGGGGACACCCTTGCCCGTATCGGCGGTGACGACTTCGCCATGGTTTGTGACGGGCTGTCAGACGAGTCTGATGTTGTCGCCGTCGCTGAACGGGTTCGTGCCTCGATGACCGAGCCGATCCAGTGGGACGGCGGAGATCTAGTCCTCTCGGCCAGTGCCGGGGTCGCGCTTGGTACCTCTGCTTCGGACAACCCGGACTTGCTCCTTAGGGACGCAGAGGCGGCCATGTATCGCGCGAAGAGCGAGGGCCGGGCCCGATCATCCGTCTTCGCAAAGGCCATGCGGGCCAAGGCGATGGGGCGGCTTGACACCGAGTTAGCGCTGCGCCAGTCCATAGAGAGAGGCGACCTTCGCGTTCATTATCAGCCGATCGTGACTCTCGTGGACGGACAGGTCCTCGGCCATGAGGCCCTTGTGAGATGGGCCCATCCCACAAGGGGGCTGCTCGGGCCCGACGAGTTCATCACCATCGCCGAGGAGACCGGGCTGATCGTTCCCCTCGGCACCTTCGTGCTGCGCGAGGCTTGCCGGCAGGCGGAGCTCTTCCGGACTCGCAATCCGGCATGGTCACGTCTCACGATGTCGGTCAACTTGTCCGGTGGTCAGCTTGGTCAACATGACTTGACCGCGATCGTCGCTTCAGCTCTGCACGACTCCGGCCTGAAAGCAGGGTACCTCCAGCTCGAGATGACCGAGAGCGTCCTCATGGACGACGCAGCCGCAACGATCACGATCCTCAAGTCACTAAAAGGCTTGGGTGTCCGTCTAGGCGTTGACGACTTCGGTACGGGATACTCGTCCCTCGCTTACCTCCGGCGCTTTCCCGTCGATGTTCTCAAGATCGACCGTTCCTTTGTCGATGGGCTCGGCAAGGACCTCGAAGACTCGGCGGTGGTCGCTGCGATCATAAGCCTGGCCGACACCTTGGGTTTCACCACGATTGCTGAAGGAGTGGAGACTCGCCTTCAGCGAGACTGCCTAATTGCTCTTGGTTGTTCTCGCGCCCAGGGCTACTTCTTTGCGCGTCCTGTACCGGCACCGGAGGCCGAAGCGGCGCTCGACCGCGCTATCGAGATTAGGTCCGTTGTGGCTCCAGAGGTTCCGTAGCATCGTCGAGCTTGGCGGTCACTTGCCGAGTCTTTTCCGGGACTGGTTCAGAAATACGAGTAACCAGTTTCGAGACAGGTTCGGCAATTATCTAGGCGTGCCGAACTGGAGCTCTGTGACAAGCCATGCCCGGGTGTTGTTGTGAGACGCGCGCAACCCGGAGGCACGCCTGCACGACATCGCGGCCGGTTTGGACTCAACCGAGCGACGTACATAAGGCATCGTTTCCGATTTCATTGAAGCTGGCTGGTTTCTTAAGCCTAAGACCAAAGCCGGTCGTCGCAACTTCTACGAGATCCAGGCACACTTGCCGCCACTTCAATCCATCGTTCGCGAGCGCGCCTTCCGCGACTTGGTGAAGATATTGGCGTACCTCGGCGTCATCTTGACGCACGAGCACCGTGTGCCCGACGACTAACTCGCATTCAGGCAGCAGATATCTTCAGGGAATTGACCCCACATCGGCTGTGCCGGCGAGTTGCCGCAGGCAGTCGCCGACCGGCGAGCGGCACTCTCGAAGATCGCCGAGGTGGCCGACTGCTCGGACCTACGGATAGGAACTAAGTACCGGAACAGACACCTCACTGGCGACCCAGGCAACGTTGGATCGGCTTGCCCGCCTCGAATCTATTGACGAGCTTTTACCGATAGTTAATGCAATACTGACAGTTACTGTAAAATAGCGTGTGTCATAAGTAGGGCGGTTGCATTATGAGCTACCTCGGAGAGCCTCCTCTTTCCCTAGATCATGTGCTCGAGGCCGTGCCCGACGGGATCGCGTTCGTCGACGAGTTCGGCGTGATCTGCCACGCGAACGAACGTCTCGGGGCCCTGTCGGGCTACCCGCGCGACCTGCTCGTCGGCCAGGCGCTCGAGGTACTGGTGCAATCTAGGTACCGAGATGCTCACACCGCGCGTAGCCACGAATTCGTCCGGGGCTCGCGCTCGCGCGTGGAGGCGACGGCGAGCCACTTGGGTTACGCGCTTTCGCGCCAAGACGGAAGCGAGCTCACAGTCGACGTCGCCCGCGCTCCGTTCGCACTTGACGGCAAGCGGTGGACAGTTGTGGCCATACGCGACGACGACACCTCGAGATCGCCAGAGCACGTCCCCACCGCTGCCGAGCTGCAATCCATCGCCACAGAGCTTGCTGCCGCTGAGGCGCTCGCGAGCAGCGAGAAGCGCTTTCGTCTCGCGTTCGAGAACAGCATCGACGGCATGATGTGCGTCGATCTTGAGGACAGAGTCCTCGCAGTCAACGACTCGTTCTGCCAGATAGTCGGACGCAGCAGGGAGGAGATCGTCGACAAGGGCGCGGCACCCTTCATCCATCCAAAGGAGGTCCGCCGGCCGACCATCTCCAAAGACGACCAGGTGCGTTACTTCGACCGCTATCTGAAACAGGGCGGACGGAGGATCGATGTCGAGGTGTCGAAGTCTTCTGTACGAGACTTGGCGGGGGCGACGGCCTACTCGGTGATCTCGGTTCGCGACGTCACCGAGGAGCAGGCGCTCCGTGCCCAGGTTTCCCACCAGGCACTGCACGACCCGCTCACGGGGCTCGCCAACCGGGTGCTGTTCGAGGACCGGCTCGCTCAGGCAAACGCGAGGGCCGCCCGCCAATCCGGGTGGAGCGCCGTGTTGATGTTGGACCTGGATGGATTCAAGTCGGTGAACGATTCTCTCGGCCACGTCGTCGGCGACCAGCTGCTCGTTGCGCTCGCTCGCCGCTTCGAAAAGGTGATTCGCCCCGCAGACACGCTGTGCCGCTTCGGGGGCGACGAGTTCCTCTACCTGGCCGAAGGACTGACGTCCCCCGATCAGGCCGAAGAGGTGGCCAAGCGCCTTCTCTCCGTGCTCGACGAGCCGTTCCCCCTCGCTGGGACGCAACTCGAGCAGAGCGCAAGCGTCGGGGTCGTGATCTGGGATCGGATGAGCGGGGACTTCACCGAGCTCATCCAGGACGCCGACGCCGCCATGTACGAAGCGAAGCGCCGTGGCGCCGACAGCCACGTCGTCTTCACCCCCCGCATTTATCAGGACGCGGGCAATCGCTTCGCTCTCGTCCAAGAGCTCGAGCATTCTCTTCAGTCCGGTGAGCTCACGATGCACTACCAACCCTTTATCGATCTCAACACGAAAAGAGTGGTCGGCTTCGAGGCGCTGATGCGCTGGAAGCACCGCGAGCAGGGACAGGTAGCCCCCGACGTGTTCATTCCGCTTGCAGAGAGGAGCGATCTCATCTTCCGGCTCGGCTCCTTCGCGCTTCGCGAGGCCGTCAGAGAAGCGAGCTCCTGGGAGCGAACAAGCGATCAGGACATCCAGCCTTATGTCACGGTCAACTTCTCCGGGCGCCAGTTCCACGACCCGGACCTCGTGCCGATGATCGAAGAGCTCTTGACGACGAGCGGGCTCGCACCAAACCGCCTGATGCTCGAGATCACCGAGAGCGTGGCACTTGCCGATATCGTGCGGACGACGAGCGTGCTCAAACAACTCGACCGCTTAGGGGTGAACCTCGTGCTCGACGACTTCGGGACCGGGTACTCTTCGCTCTCCTATCTGGCACTCTTGCGCCCGATGATCCTCAAGATCGACCGATCCTTCGTCAGCCCAAGCCACGAGAGCGCCTACAACAACACGCTGCTCGAGGCCATCGTCTCGCTCGGCCAAAGGCTCGACATGACCGTCCTCGCCGAGGGGATCGAGACGCCGGGACAACTCGAACGACTCCGCAACCTCGGCTGCGAAGTCGGCCAGGGCTACCTGTTCTCACCCGCGGTACCGGCTGGCGAGGTGGCGGGCCTGCTCGCCTGGGAGCCGGCTATGTGGGCGCAGAGACTGGCACTGTCGACACCCACACCGACAAGAGACCTAAACCGCTAACCGACACAGCAACCACATCCCATAACCGCGACTTGTGCGCGTAAGTGGCGGGTTCGCCGGAGCTCCCCTGTTGTCGGTTGCCCTTTTCCCTCCGAGCGAACTGTCGTTCGAGCTGACCGATCATACGGCGCCCCACTGGCGCATCTTGTTGCTGGAGCTCGCCTTTGTCCTACCAGCGCCCGGATCGGCCGAACGTGGCACGGAGACCTCATAAGGCCCTTTGGGTGTTGCGCCTCAAGACCCTCCGGTCACGGCTCCGATGTCTTGGCCTCGAGGCGCTCGAGAAGCCGGCGGCGCTGTGAGCGTCCCCGCAGGAGCGCCAGCGCGGCGAGCAGGAGGAGCAGCGCGGCTCCGGCGGCGGCCGGGATTAGCCAGGACGGCAGGCCAGTGTGAGCTACGAGTGGGTGTTTCACCGGTGGGCGCGGGACCTTGGTTACAGCGACTCCCACCTGCAGCGTGCCGGTATAGGTGGCCAGTCGGGTGCCACCTGCAGCGAGGTCGAGACTGACGGCGACCCGGTAACAGCCGGCGGAGAGGACCTGGTTTTGCACGTACCAGGGGTAGTCGATGCTGGTGCGGGGAACGAAGGTGTCGAGCTGTTGGGCCAAGCTCAGCACCACTCGGCCACCGGAGCATCGGCGCAGGTTCCCGGCGAGGTAGGGCTTCATCAACACGGCGCCGGTGTCGTAGATGGGGATCGTGATCACCTGGCGGACGCCCTGTTGGAGAGCGATGCTGGGTGGCCCGAAATGGGCCGCAGGGGCGGCCGGGCCGGGGACGTCGACCACCACGGCCACGATCACACGGGTCGTGGTGACAAGACTCACGCCCGTCTTGTTGGAGCTAGCTGCCGCCACTGCCTTGGGTTTGGGGGTCTGGGCAGCCAGGGCGGCCACGTAGTCCCCCGGCGCCGTATCAGCCGGCACGGTCACTGTGAAGTGGACCGCGACGGCGCCCTTGGCCGAGAGTCGGACCGAGCCCGTCGAGAGCTTCACCCAAGAAGCGGT
>Ga0302320_10030909_pt1 | contig 10179 bp, 5 predicted proteins | sample Bog_T0_3_FD_202130 | JGI IMG/M metagenome (GOLD analysis project Ga0302320, IMG submission 202130) | Peat permafrost microbial communities from Stordalen Mire near Abisko, Sweden - Bog_T0_3 | ecosystem: Environmental > Terrestrial > Soil > Wetlands > Peat | place: Sweden: Abisko, Stordalen Mire...
TTCAACAATTCCGTTTCCACCTGCGCGGCCTTGGCCGGCTCGGTGCCGGTGTAAAATGCAAAATACCCGGGCGCAAGGCCGGCAAAGTTCTGCGCGCCGACATAATACGCCAGCCCAAGCTGTTCGCGGATGCGCAAAAACAGCCTCGAGCCGAGGTCACTGCAACATTCCTGGATCAGGTCGAGCGCGTACCGGTCTTCATTGTTCATCGTCGTGCCCGGAAAGCCGATGACCAGCACCGCCTGTTTCTTGTCGCGCGTTTCCGTCACATGATTCGACTTCGGAGGTTGGAAGCTGGCGGCAGGCTGTTTCATCCCCTCCCCCGCCTTCCATTTTCCAAAAGCATTGGCGACCGCCGTCCGGACATCCGCCGTTTTTACATCGCCGTAAATCGCCAGCACACAATTATTCGGCACGGCAAGTCTTTGATGAAAGGCCCTCAGCCCGGCCACGGAAACTTTTCCCGCGGAGTCCTCCGTGCCCAGCGAATCGAGACCGTAGCCCGCTTCGCCAAACAATGCCTGCCGCATGGCCAGGCTGGCGCTCTTGAGCAAATCGTCCCGGCGCGAGCGGATGCCCGCGATCTGAATTTCCTTTTCGCGCTCCAGTTCATCGGTGGGGAAGGCCGGGTTTAACACCACATCGGCGAGCAACTCCAGGCCGGTGGTGAAATCGCTGCTCAACACCTCGGCGTTCACGCCAAAGCTGTTATTGCCGCCGTAGCTGTCAATATGCCCGCCGACGGACTCAATTTCCGTCGCAATTTTTTCGGCGTTGCGCGTGGCCGTGCCTTTGAGCAGCATTTTTGCCAGCAACATCGTGGTGCCGTTGTTGGCAGCCGTCTCCGCCAGGACACCGCCTTGAAACACCGCGCGAAATTCCACAAACGGCAGACGGTGATCCTCCTTCACCAGGAGCTTCAGCCCGTTCGCCAGTTCGATTTTTTGGATGGGATGGTCGGCGTTGCTCTCGATGTTCGCCTTGGCCTTGGGCGTGGCGCCTTCCGGCAGCAACGCATACAGTGTCCGGTTTTCCGGCGTGAGATAATGTCGCGTCACCCGTTGGACGTCGGCGGTGGTCACCTGTTTGACCGCCGCGAGATAACGTTCGGAAAAATTCAGGTCGTTCGCCGCCAGCCAGTTGCCGCCAAGATTTTGCGCCTGGCCTTCCATGGTCTTGCGCGAGGCCAGCGTGGCCGAGATGAACTGCTTCATGGACTTGTGCAATTCGTTGGACGACACGGAAAGCGACCGGATTTTATCGATCTCGGCCAAAATCGCATTACAGGCCGGCTCAAATTTATCGCCGTCCACTACGGCGCTGATGCCGAAAAGTCCCGGTAAACCGGGGCTGTAGGTCCAGGCATCCACGTGATGCACCACGCCCTGCCGCTCGCGCACCTGCTGGAAGAGGCGCGAACTGCGCCCGCTGCCGAGCATGACCGACAGCACATCCAGCACCGGAATATCCGCGTGACGCAGCTCCGGAATATGCCATGCAAAATGGAGATGCCCGAGTTCCACCGGCGCTTCTTCGATGATTTCGCGCGCGGCGGTCTGCCTCGGTTCTGACGGCAGCACCATCGGCGGCATTGCGCGGGATTTGCTCTTGGCGTAGGCCGTCTTTATTTGGGCCACAACCTCGTCATTTTTTACGTCCCCGGCCACCACGTAGAAGATATTGTTCGGCGCATATTTCTCGGTGTAATACTGGCGGATGTCATCCGGTTTCACATCGTTGAAGATGTCCGGGTAGCCGATGATCGTGTAGCGGTAGGGACTTTTCGTGTAGGCGGTCTCAAACAACCGCCGGCTGGCGCGCCGGCCCGGGTCGTCGAAGCACATGTCCATCTCGCGGCGAATGACATCCATTTCCTTGGCCAGTTCATCCGGCGGCAGCGTGGCGTGCTGCATGATGTCGCACAAAATGTCAATTGCCTTGACCGCACCGGTGTTTGGCACATCAATGTGATACACTGTCCGGTCAAAGCTGGTGTAGGCATTCATGTAACCGCCAACTTCCTGCACTTCCTGGTCAATCCGGCTGCCGGGGCGGGTGGTGGTGCCCTTGAAGAGCATGTGTTCCAGCACGTGCGAGAGGCCGGCGCCCAGCCATTTGTCCTCGTGAATGCTGCCGGCCGCGCACCATGCCTGCACGGAAACCACCGGCGCATTATGGTCTTCCCGCACAATGATAGTCAGGCCGTTCTCAAGCGTGGTGAGTTTTACGCCCGGGGGAATGGACGGAATTTCGGCGATGGCTGTTGATTTGGTCATTTCAATTTATGGAACAAGAATATTAACCGCAAATGCCCGTTCCGCCAAGAAATTCGAATCCGCTGTCGAATCCGCCTGCCTGACACTGCCCCCGAATTGGCAGGGCAAACCTGCCGGTTTGCCTTCCGGTGCTGCGAATGAACCTGATGTGTGTCATTCGGAATGGGCGGGGCGGCGAAAGCGGCCCGGCAGGTCCGCCCTGCCGGAGCAATGTCCTCAGGATGCGCCCCGCTATGGGTTACGCTGCGCCGACACGAGGCAGTTGAACCGAACTTCAACCACAGATGGACACAATCTGTGATTAGGTTCGGTTCAACTGAAGGTCATTGGAAAATCCCTGTTCTCTTGCCTATTGCAACTGCGCTGGCATTTGAAAGAGATTGTCATAAAGGCGCGCCAGGACAATTCCCGTATGCTGGCTGCGCACATTGGGACTGAAGGGCAGCGTGGCGGCGGCGGCAAAGTGGTTGAGCATCAGGCAATACGTGTTATTGACCATGATGCCCAGCAACTGGCCGGTGCGGCTGAACACCACGTCACCGCGCGAGGGATTGAATTTGCCGAACAGTCCTTTGATAAGGCTGCGGTCCAGTTTCACATACTGCGGCGTGCTGAGATCAATCTGGAAATCGCACTGGCCGTAATATCCGTTGTCCGCGCCGATCAGCACGGCATCCTGAAATTTGTAGGGATCGGCGGAAATGCGATAAATCTTGCATCCCAACTGCCGGGCCTGGTCTGCGCTCACGGGAAACATCACCACCCGCGGGTCATCCTGGTCGAACGAGACCGAGTGGATGGCGACCTCCGCGGAATGGCCGGTGAGTTTGCCGGTGAGACCATCCCAATCGGTGCCGGGATCCCACAACGTCAAGGGCGTGTCGCCCACGTGGCAGATCGCATAAATGTTGGTGCCATCCGTGACCAGCAGGGTTTCCGTCTGCGTGTCCTTGCTCGCGTCCATGCCAAGAAAACCGGTGCGGGCCGCGTAAATGGCGGTCTGCACGCGATTGGTGACAAATTCGCTAAAGATGGTGTTCGGCGCGAGCGCGCGGTTGTCACGGATCTCCTGGGTCAACTGGCTGGAATTCGTGGCCAGTGACTTGAAGCCCTCCGCCAGCCGGGCGTTTTCGGCGCGCGCGGCCTGCACGTCCTGCTGCATCAAGGCAGCACGATCCAAAGCGGCCTGCCGTTCAGCCTCGGAAAGCTGCAACTGCCCCGCGAGCCGCTGCTGTTCGGTTTGCACCAGCAGGTTGCTGTTCATCAGCTCGTCCAGTTGCCGCTTCAAGGACGCGGCGAGTTCGGATTGCTTTTGCTCCTCGGCTTGAGTGGCCGCGAGTTTTTGCTGGGACATCTGCGCCTGGGCGGAACTGCTCTGCAACTGGCGGTTTAAGTTTTCCACGCTGCTCTCGGCGGCGGCAAATTGCTGCTGCAAACCGGCGCTTTGCTGCTGGAGCCGGGCGTTTTCCTGCTCCGCCTTGGTCAGCGCTTCCTGCTGGCCTCCGGCGGTGGCGCGCGCAGAGGTGAGCTGCTGTTGCAATTGCTCGCGGCCTTTGCGCTCGTCGGCCAGGGCCTGGTTCATCATGGCCATCAGGTCCTTGCCGGGCTGCACGACTTCGTTGGTCGCCACGTCCTGCCGGGCGGACCGCTGCGTGTCGTCGCTCGCAATGTGGTTCATGTCCGTCGAGAAGGTCAACAGACTCAGCAACAAAAAGTCGCAGATGACAATGAGAATGCTCCGATTCATGAGGTCAAGGCAGGTTCGGGGGTGGCGGCGCGGGGCGGCGCAGGCACCGTCGTAACCATGGTGTCAGCCAGTTCCGCGTCCAACAACAATTTCCGCCGCGCCGGGCGCAGGTGAAAAATCTTGAAGATCACCACGAAGATGATGCCGAACGACGTGGAGGAATAGGCCGCCATCAGGCTGAATTTCACCAGGCCCATGGAGGCAATGATCAGGGATATAATTGTGCCGACAAAGCCCAGATACAGGCCGGCGTCGAACAGGTGGTCCTCGTTTTCGAGCAGCTTGAGTTTCATACGCGGCGGCACCGGTTGCCGGCGGATTTCCGCCAGCTTCACCAGGCACGCGATGTAAATCAGCGCCTGCAACACGAAGAAGACAAGCAGGGTCAGAATGATGGTTGGATTCATAATGCTTTGTTTGATACCAGCGATGCCTGCCGGGACCGCGCTGCCCGCCATGGGCAGATGCAATCGAAGGGAGAGGCCTCCCGTCTGGCCCTCCTGCGCGAGAAACGGCTCGCTCAGAAGCAGCACCACCAGCAGAAATCCCAGCGAAAATAAAAATTGCCGGACCACGTGAAAGCCCCGCACCTGCAATTGCCGTTCCGGTCCCGAAACCGGCGGCAGAACCATATGCAGCGCCGAGGCGAAACAAAATCCAGCTCCCAGATAACAGAGCCATTTCGCCGCGAACACCAGCCACGGATTTTCCAAAGAACGGGCGGCCGCAAAATAATAAACGCTTCCAAACGGATCGCGCGCCGCCAGCCACCGCAATACTTCTGACTGGTAGAAACGTTGCCCGCTTTCTGCCAGCTCCCTTGTGCCGTTGGCACCATACCACAGGCTGGCCGAGATGTCTCGCAGGCCGGTCTGGGGAAATTTCGCGAGATATGCGGCCACCGGACCCGGCTGGCCGGATAGCTGCACCGCCGCAAACAGCGCCGGCAACCGATCCCCCGCGATACTCATCTGCGCCGCGAGTTGATGTAACGCGACGGTGTCAGGGATTCCCGCCGTGAAAACCGTCAATTGGTCCCAGTTCAAATGTTCGCCCAGCGCCCCAAAATCCATCAGCACTTGCTCCAAAGGTTCCGACCCGGTGCCCCGGTTCGCCTCTGCCGCCAGTTCCTGGATCCCGCTGCTCAATGAGGCCGTCAGATAATTGCCGTCCACCAACAAACCGCCTTCAGCAACAACCGCATCAAACGCCTGGCCCGAGGCCGAAGACGACGGCGGGAGCAGCACGGTGTGATTCAGATCGCGGGTGCGCAGCAATTCCTGGACGGCAGGTGATTTAGAACCGCTCAAATGCGCCAGGGCTGCCTCGCGATTGTCCCGCTGCACAATGAAGCCCGAAAACGAATCGCCGTCCGGCTGAGAAATGAAAAGATTCCTTGTGTATGGGTCATTGCCCCAGAAAACCGCGCCGGGTTTTTGGGTTGCGCGATTCTTGACCACCTCGTCCAAGCGATCCCAGCCGGGCATTTCGGCTGTGCGCGCCGCGGTAACAAACATTTGCGCGGTGCCCAGCCTGCCGGCTTCCGCCAGCGATTTGCCGCGTTCTAAGAGGGAATCGCCCGTCCGGCCCGCGCTCAAGACCACGCTCGCGTCCACTGCACGCAGATGCACCGGCACCAGCAGGCCCAAGCCCAGCAATGCAAGGCCGAGGACGACATAAATCCCAAACCAGAACCACCTTGATCTCATGGTTTCAATTTACACGTTAATACGCTGAATTAGACCGTTTGTCAAAAAAGGTTGTTCAATCCTAAAACATCCAAAGGCTTGCTGTTTCTCCCCGCGGCGGTTGCCTCGCGACCACAAGCTCAGTCATCATCCACCAGCTTCACCGCCCACGCGGGATAAGGCTTGGAGCCCATGGTTGAGCGCCAAAGAATGCGGTTCAGCACATCCTCATTGCATTGGTCGGGCTTGTCCAGCGGCAGATGATTGGAAATGTAGGCGTCACGTCGGGATTGCGCGCTGTCGGTTTTTTTCGCGGGCTTGTTCATTTCATCCAACGGCACCTGGTTCGTCACCGCGTCAAAGGCAGAAAGATCCGGAATATTCGTGAAGCAGTCAAACATCGGCGTGGCCGTGGCATCAAACTGGTTCATCGGCGGCAGACCCAGCATCAATTCCATGGTGCGCAGCAGGCTGGTCTGGTTGTATTGCGTATTCACCACCGCCCCCCGTTTGGTAAACGGGCTGATGACGTAAGCGGTCGTGCGATAACCACTCACATGGTCCCAGCCGTTCTGCGGATCATCCTCCATCGCGAAGATGCACGTGCTGTCCCAGAATTTTGAGTGGCTTACCGCGTCCACCACCTGCCCGAACGCCAGGTCGTTGTCCGCAACTTGCGCCCGCGGGGTCGGTGAATTCGCCTTGGTGCCGCTGGTATGGTCATTGGGCAGCCAGAGGATGGTGAGATTTGGCAGGTTTCCCGACTGCTCAAAGTCTTTCAGCTTCTTGATGAATTGCGCGGCGCGGAAAACGTCCGGAATGTCCAAATCCCAACCCACCGTATTGGTCACCAGCCATGGCCGCATGGAATCCAAGTCCGGGTCGCAGCCGATGACAACGTCATCGCCGCCGTTAATAAAATTGGAATAATAATCTGCAAAACCGGGCTTGCCCTTGTGTTCCGGATTCTTCCAACGCGAATCGGAGGAGGCGAACTCACCGAAGTTGATCACCGTTTTGTGGTGCGCCAGCGCATCGTCCCAGATGAATCCCGCGGGCGAGTAGGCGAGCGCGTCCTTGCCCTCGTCGTGCATGCCGCCCGCGGGATAACTGCGTGGCCAGCCGGCGAATTCACGCTCCACATAATCCGTGGCCAGGCCGGCCATCGCCCAATTGTGGCCGTCCGCGCTCAAAATGCTGCAGCAGTAAGCGTTGTTCAGCAGCACGAAATCTTGGACGAATTTATGCTCATTCGGTGTCACCTGCTCGCCAAAAATACACAGGTCGGCATCGCCGTTGCCGGTCCTCACATCGCCCAATACCTGGTCGTAAGTCCGGTTCTCCTTGATGATGTAAATAACATGCTGAAACACGCTCGGCTCGCCGATGCGCTCCGGCACCGGCACCGGCAGGCGGGCGGGACGCGGCGGCAGACCGACCTGCGCCAGCAGCGGGTAACGCAGGTTCGCCAGGGCCTTTTCCGTGAACGCCGCGAGTTCCGCTTTTGACGGAATGGGGACCAATGAAATCGAGCCGCAATATTGGTGCGTGTTGAACCCGGCCCCTTCGCCAAAGTTGGCGCGTGGCTTTTCCATTTTGTCAGCAATGTCCTTGATGTTGGCGACGTAAATTTTGTTCTGCCTCCGGTCGAACGCCAACGAACCGGGAAACCAGCCCGTGGGCACCAGCCCCAGCAACTTGGTTTCGCGCGGTTTAAATTGAAACACCGCCACGGCATTCTGCGTGGCGTTGGCGCAATAGAGCGTTTTTCCCGACGCGTCGAACGCCAGTGCGTCTGGCTGGGCGCCAAAAGGGTCGCCGGGATTTTGGCGCGCGGTCACCGTCTCAACCACCTCGTCGTTGCGGGTGTCAATCACGCTCAGCATGTCGGCACCCGCGCTGGCCACCACCAGCCAGCGTTTGTTCGGCGATAACGCCAGTGCACACGTATGCGGGCCAAAAACGATTTCATGCCCGGCGGCAGCCCCCGCCGTTTGGCCCAGATCAATCACCGTCACCGAACCTTCACTGGCGATGCTGCGTGCATCCGTCCGCACCAAGGTGCCCTGCCCCGCCGGGCCGGTGACACTGTCAGCGGCTGGCCGCCGGCCGCCCCAGTTGCTGACATAAGCTTTGTTTCCCGCCAGGACCACGTCGAACGGCGCGACTCCTACATCCCAGGTGCGCAACACTTTCCCGGTCGCCGCGTCAAGTTCGAGCAAATGATTTGAAAGATTGCCCGCGACGTAAATCGTTTTGCCGTCCGCCGAAACGGCGATGCCGGCGGGAATTTCCTCCTTTCGTTCCGGCGCGTTGGCCAGTGGCAATGCGAGCGACCCCAGGGGCGAAACTTTTTTGTCCGCGCTCACAGCAAAAACCTTGAGGTCCCCACCAACATTGGCCAGGTAGAGGCGCGAACCATCCGGCGAGAAGGTGAGGCCGGTGAAACTGAGCTTGGCCTTTTCGTTGGCATTGAGAATTGCCGGGGAAACCGCGCCCTCCTCTTTCACCGCATCTCTCGGTAGCGGGACGTGCTGGGAAATTTCTCCAGTGGCCGGGTCAATCACGATGAGTTCCTGGGTCAAGCCGGAGGTCACGAGCAGCTTTCCATCAGGACTCAGTGCCAGCGCATTTGGCCGGATGCCAGGCAGCTTGACCAGTGTTCCCGCCGGCGTCACGAGTTGATTTACCGGAGTGTCCAGGCCATTGGTGCCGTAACCGACGATGGCCGTCGTGGCGGCGAAATCATCCGCAAAAAGCAGCAAGCCGGAAAAACTCGCTATCGAAATTACGGCAAGCGCGGCAGACCAATTCAATTTCATTCGTTTAATGATGAAAGAGAGACCCGCATACGGCAAGCTGCGTTACAGCAAAAATTTGCACCGCGAGTGGAAACGGTCAACCACCTTACTCCGTGCCCGGATCCAGCCGCTTGTCGGGCACCAGGTATTTGCGGACATAATCGTACACCGCATTTTCCAGCGAGGTGACCGGCGCCGCGTAACCCGTGCCGCGCAGCCGCAGCAGGTTGGCCTGCGTGAAATATTGGTACTTGTCGCGGATGGCCTCCGGCATCTCGATGAACTTGATGACCGGTTTCTTTTTCAAGGCGGCGAAAACAGCGTTCGACAGGTCAATCCACGTGCGCGCCTGGCCAGACCCGATGTTAAAAAGACCGTTGGCGCGGGGTGTGGCCGCCAGATGCAGGGTCATCGCCACACAATCCTTGACGTAAAGAAAGTCGCGTTTTTGCTCCCCGTTCTTGTAGTCCTTGCGGTAACTCTCGAATAATTTAATCACGCCCTTGCTCTGTACCTGAGCAAAACTTTTGTGGACGAGCGAACGCATGTCGCCCTTGTGATCTTCGTTCGGCCCAAAAACATTAAAAAATTTCAGGCCCACCAGTTTGTTAAGAATGCCCGCGCGGCTGGCGTGCAAGTCGAACAGGTGCTTCGAATAACCGTACATGTTCAGCGGGCGCAGCGTGTCCAGTTTGGATTCATCATCCTCCATCCCGGCGGAACCGTCGCCGTAGGTCGCGGCGGATGAGGCATAGACAAAACGCACCTTGTTCGCCAGCGCCCAATGCGCGAGGTCCTTGGTGAATTCATAATTATTTTTGGCCAGATAGGTCGCGTCTTTCTCCGTCGTGGCCGAGCAGGCGCCCATGTGCAGCACGAGGTCGAATTTCCCCAGCGCGCCGCTTTGCAGGCGTGGCAGCAAATCCGCCGCCTCGACATAATCTGCAAACCGCAACGGCGTGAGGTTGCGCCATTTTTCGTTCGTGCCCAAAATGTCGCAGACCACGATATTGTCGCAACCGCGCCGGTTCAGCGCCCAGACCAGCGCGCTGCCAATAAAGCCCGCGCCCCCGGTGACGAGAACGCGTGCTTCGGAAAAATCGTTCGGTTTCATATTCAAAATTTCTCTTCAGTTCTGGGGCGGCGGGTTTTGCGCGAGATGTTTTTCCAAGCGCGAAACCAGCGGAGGCAGATCGCGTTGAACCGTTTCCCAGACGATGTCCAAATCCACCTCATCGTGTCGTGGATTAAAATATTTCGCATGGCCGTGAGCAGTCGCCAGGGAATTCTGGAAATAGATTTCGCATTTCTTCCGGCAGCCGGCGCGCTGCCTCGCCGATAATCTCAAATTTGCGGTTGACCGCTTCATACTTTTCTTCATTGGCTTTGAACGCTTCGAGAGAAACGCCATCAGTGAACCGGAGGACAGACTTTGCGGCCTGAAGGATGTCCTCAAGATAGGCTTCACCCCTCTGCATATATCGGCGTCGCCGTTGAAAGGATCGAATGTTTGCGATATCGGTTCCGGCTGTGCTCAACCGCACGACGGCTCAGCAAGTCCACCGGCCGGCCAAACATATCCGCAAGCTGTTCCTGCATTTCAGCCCAATCCAGGAGCGTTGGATGCGCGTCAGTCCGCAGCGTAGCCAGTAAATCCACATCGCTGG
>Ga0302320_10030910_pt1 | contig 10179 bp, 7 predicted proteins | sample Bog_T0_3_FD_202130 | JGI IMG/M metagenome (GOLD analysis project Ga0302320, IMG submission 202130) | Peat permafrost microbial communities from Stordalen Mire near Abisko, Sweden - Bog_T0_3 | ecosystem: Environmental > Terrestrial > Soil > Wetlands > Peat | place: Sweden: Abisko, Stordalen Mire...
CCCGTTCCTCGCGGAGGACGAGCACGACCTCGACGCCGTGCTCGCGGACGTCGCCGCCTCGGTCGCGATGAAGGCCGCCGAGATCGCAGCGCTGCGCTCACAGACATTGGGCGAGAACGCCGATCGGCTTCTCGCCGCGGCGGCCGCGCTGCGTGCGAGCCTCGACGACGGCGGCCGGGTGCTCGCGCTCGGCAACGGCGGCTCGGCGACCGACGCTGCGGACCTGGTCGCCGACCTGCGCTCTCCGCCCGCCGGCAGCGGCTGGCGGCCGCGCGCCGCGATCGATCTGAGCGAGGATCCCTCGATCCTCACCGCGATCGCCAACGACATCGGGCCGGCGTCGATCTTCTCGCGCCAGGTCATCGCCCACGGCCGCCCGGGTGACGCGGTGGTCGCCTTCTCCACCAGCGGCGGCTCGCAGAACGTGATCGACGCGCTCGCTGAGGCCCGCCGCCGCGGCATCGTCACCGTCGCGCTGGTCGGCTACGACGGCGGCGCGATCGCCGCCGAGGGCCTTGCCGACCATCACATCGTGACTCGCTCGCAGCACATTCCCCGCATCCAGGAGGCCCAGGCGAGCGCCTACCACGTGCTGCGCGAGCTCCTCGAGCGCGACCCGCCGTCGCCGTCTTGAGCGCGACCGCGCAGGGCGAGCGCCGGCGCGTGCGCGCGCGCGTCGAGGGGACGGTCCAGGGCGTCGGCTTTCGCCCGCACGCCCACCGCCTGGCGCGCGAGCTCGGCTGCTCCGGCTGGGTCCTGAACGACGACCGCGGCGTGCTGCTGGAGGTCGAGGGCGATCCGCGGGCGGTCGAGGCGTTCCTCGCTCGCCTGATCGCCGAGGCGCCGCCGCTGGCCGCGGTCGAGCAGGTCTGGCCGCTGGAGCTCGAGCCGACCGGCGTCGCCGGGTTCGCGATCCTCGCCTCGCGCAGCGCCGGGGAGGCCAGGGCGGCGGTCTCGCCGGACAGCGCCACCTGCGACGCCTGCCTGCGCGAGCTGCTCGACCCCTCCGACCGCCGCCACCGCTACCCGTTCATCAACTGCACCGACTGCGGCCCGCGCTTCACGATCATCCGCGCCGTCCCCTACGACCGCCCGAACACGACGATGGCGGGCTTCGCGATGTGCGAGCGCTGCGCCGCGGAGTACGAGGACCCGGGCGACCGCCGCTTCCACGCGCAGCCGAACGCCTGCCCGCGGTGCGGCCCGCGGGCGCGGCTGACCGACGCCCGGGGCGTCGAACTGGACCCCGGCGAGGGCCTCGACGCGGTGGCCGCCGCGGCGCGCGCGCTCGCCGACGGCGCGATCGTGGCGGTCAAGGGCCTCGGCGGCTACCACCTGGCCTGCCGCGCCGACGACGAGCCTGCCGTCGCGCGGCTGCGCGCCCGCAAGCACCGCGAGGAGCGGCCGTTCGCGCTGATGGCGCCAGACCTCGCCTGGACGCGGGCGCTGGTGGTGTTGAGCGACGCCGACGCAGAGCTGCTGTGCTCGCCGGCGCGCCCGATCGTGCTCGCCCCGCGGCGCCCCGACGCGCCGGCGCTCGCCCCCTCGCTCGCCCCGGGCTGCGCCGATCTGGGCGTGATGCTCCCCTACTCGCCGCTTCACCACCTGCTGCTGGGCGATTTCGCTGCCCCGCTGGTGATGACCAGCGGCAACGTCTCCGACGAGCCGATCGCCTTCGACGACGCCGACGCGCTCGCGCGCCTCGCCACGATCGCGGAGCGCTTCCTGCTGCACGACCGCCCGATCCACATGCGCACCGACGACTCGGTCGCGCGGACCGCCGACACCGGCGTCATCGTGATCCGCCGCTCGCGCGGCCATGTGCCGGCCGCACTCCCCCTGCCACTCGACACGGGCCGCCATCTGCTCGGCACGGGCGCCGAGCTGAAGAGCACGTTCTGCCTGGCCAAGGGCGGGCGCGCCTGGGTCAGCCACCACATCGGCGACCTCGCCAACGCGGACACGCTCGCCTCCTACAGCGAGGGCGTGGCGCACTTCGAGCGCCTGTTCGATGTCGCCCCCGAGGTGGTGGCGCACGACCTGCATCCCGACTACCTCTCGACCCGCTACGCGCAGGACCACCCCGGCGCCGAATTGGTCGCCGTGCAACACCACCACGCCCACCTCGCTGCCTGCGCCGCCGAGCACGGCGTGCTCGACCCGGTCGTCGGCGCGATCCTCGACGGCGCGGGCCTTGGGCCGGACGGCACGATCTGGGGCGGTGAGATCCTGGCCGGCGACCTCGCCGGCTTCGAGCGCGCGGCGCACCTGTGGCCGGTCCGGCTGCCGGGCGGCGACGCCGCGGCCCGCGAGCCATGGCGGATGGCGTGCGCCTGGCTGCTCGCCTGCGAGGAGGGCGAGGCGGCGGGAGACGAACGCGCTCCGGCGATCCCGCGCGGACTCGCGGGGGCGGTCGAGCCCGAGCGCTGGGCCCAGGTCGCGCGGCTCGCGCGCAGCGGCTTTCGCGCACCGGTCACCACCAGCGCCGGGCGGCTGTTCGACGCCGTCGCGGCGCTCTGCGGCCTGCGCGCGAGCGCGAGCTACGAGGGCCAGGCGGCGGCGCTGCTCGAGTCCAGCTGCGACCGCGGCGAGCGCGGCGCCTACGCGATGGCGCTGCTGCCAGGCGCAACACGGACGGACCCCGCGATCCTCGACGCGCGCGAGCTGATCGGGGCCGCGAGCGCCGAGCTCGAGTCGGGCGTCGCGCCCGCGCGCGTCGCGACGCGCTTCCACAACGGCCTCGCCGACGCCCTCGCCGACGCCTGCGCGCGCATCGCCGGCGAGCGCGGCCTCGACACCGTCGTCCTCTCCGGCGGCGTGTTCCAGAACCGCCGGCTGCTCGAGCGGACCGCGGCGGCGCTGGAACGCAGCGACCTGCGCGTACTCATCCCCCGCCTGCTGCCCCCCAACGACGGCGGGGTCTCCTACGGCCAGGTCGCGGTCGCAGCAGCGCGCACCCGGGCCTGACGGGCGCAACCGCACGTTCGGAGCGCGAAGCGCTCCCCTAAGTAGAGGAATCCCCGCCCGATGCGCCGGGCTCGCGCAGGTGAGCGTTCCAGCGCTCCTCGATCCGTCCGAGCCGCCAGATCGCCAGGGCCGCCAGCCACGTCGTGACGAACAGGCCGACCACGATGAAGCCGATCGTGTTGATGTTGACCCGCTCGAGCCCGGACCAGAAGGCGCCCTGCGCGCGCAGCTGCGAGGCGAGGATGCCGCCCAGCTCGATCGTGCCGATCACCAGTGCGACCGCGACGGACAGCCCGGTGATCGTGAGGTTGTAGAAGACCTTGCGCACGGGCGTGGAGAAGGCCCAGCCGTAGGCGAAGTTCATGAACGAGCCGTCGATCGTGTCGAGCAGGCTCATGCCGGCGGCGAACAGGATCGGCAGGCAGAGGATCGCGTAGAACGGCAGCCCCGCCCCGGCCGCGCCGGCGGCGAGGAATAGCAGCGCGACCTCGGTTGCGGTGTCGAAGCCCAGCCCGAACAGGATGCCGAGCGGGTACATCTGCCAGGGCCGGGTGATCGTGCGGGTGAAGCGCCCGAAGATGCGGTTCATCAGGCCGCGCGAGTCGAGCTGGCGCTCGAGCGCCACCTCGTCGAAGCGGCCCGTGCGCATCTCCCGGAACACGCGAACGATGCCGACCAGGATCACCAGGTTGAGCGCGGCGATCAGGTAGAGGAAGCCGCCGGAGACGCCGGTCCCGATCCAGTTGGTGACGCTGTGCAGCTGCGAGCCCGTGTTGGTGACCGGGCCGGCGAGCGCGCGGACGCCCGCCGCGAACAGGAAGGCGAGGACGAACACCACGCTGGAGTGGCCGAGCGAGAACCAGAAGCCGACGCTCATCGGGCGCTTGCCCTCGGACATCAGCTTGCGGGTGGTGTTGTCGATCGCGGCGATGTGATCGGCGTCGAAGGCGTGGCGCATGCCGAGTGTGTAGGCGGTCACGCCGGTCCCGATCGCGAATACCCCGGCGCCCCCGAGGCGGTAGTGGTGGGGCACGACGAGCGCGAACAGCAGGAAGAACCCGACCGCGTGCAGGCCGATCACGACCGCCGCCATCAGCGCCACCGTGCGCCACTGCCCACGGTCCAGTGAGGCCCAGGCCCGGCGCCGGCGGGAGCGCGCGCGCCCGCCCAAAGCCTCCGCTTCCATCCCGCCTCTTTCTTTCCAGGGCCCGACTTTCGTCGGGATCGGCCCCGTCGCGGACGCTAGCGGAAACGCCCCGCGTGGGGCGGTAATCGCGGTTACCGCGGCGCCGGGCGCGCGGGCGGGGCCCCAGGCCGCGGGGCGGTTCAGTCTTCGTCGGTCTTGAAGCCGACGAGCGCGTGCGTGCCGTCGCAGAACGGCTTGTTCGAGGACTCGCCGCAGCGACAGAGGGCCACCCGCGTGCCGCTCCAGGCGGGGAGACCGGCGGCGCTGTTCAGCGTCAGGTTGCCGGAGATCACGAGCGGGCCGTTCGCCCGCGGGGTGATCTTCAGCGGGCCGCCGTGGACCTCGAGCACCTCGCCGGTCTCGCCGATCGCACCGTGGTCGCGGAACTCGGCGGGCTCGTGGCTGTTGTCGCAGAACGGCTTGTTCGCGGAGAGCCCGCAGCGGCACAGCGCGGCGCGTGTGCGAAGCCCCGGGGAGTCGGCCGGCGCGCCCTCGATCTCGAGCTCGCCGCGGGCGTAGAGCGGCCCGTTGTTGGCGACGGTGATCGTGTTCTCGGCCCGGGCCGCCTCGGCGGGGCCGCCGTCCTTGCGGATGTAGCTGAGCGCGCCTGTCGGGCAGCGCTCGACCACCGCTGCGACCATGTCGGCCTCGGCGCGGTCGGGGTCGCACCAGGGCTTGCGGCCGCTCTCGAAGAGGTCTCCGCGCGCGCGCGTGCACTCGCTGACGTGGATGCACAGGCGGCCGTCCCAGACGACGTCGACGGCGCTGCCGGGGTAGGTGAACTGCTTTGACTCGCTCGCCATCGCGCCCTAGCGTAGCGGTCCGCGCAGCGCGGCCCGGGCGGCGTGGAAGCCGCACATGCCGTGCACGCCGCCGCCGGGGGGCGTCGAGGAGGAGCAGAGCAGCAGGCGCGGATCGGGCGTGGCGTAGGGGTTGGCGCTCAGCGTCGGGCGCGCGAGCACCTGCCACAGGGTGGCGGCGCCGCCGTTGATGTCGCCGCCGACGTAGTTGGGGTTCTCCTGCTCGAGCTGGGCAGGCCCGCGCGTGGAGCGGGCGAGCACGAGCTCGCCGAAGCCGGGGGCGAAGCGCTCGATCTGGCGCTCGATCGCGTCGGTCATGTCGAGCGTCGAGCCGTTGGGGACATGGCAGTAGGCCCACAGGGTGTGCTGGCCGGCCGGCGCGCGGGTGGAGTCGATCAGCGACTGCTGTGCGACGAGCACGAATGGCTTCTTTGCGTGATCGCCGCGCGCGACCGCCTTTTCGGAGGCGACGGTCTCGCGCAGGCGGCCCGCGAGGTGGACGGTGCCGGCGCTGCGGGCCGCGGGCGCGCTCCAGGGGACCGGGCCCGAGAGCGCGTAGTCGACCTTGAAGACGCCGGCGCCGTACTTGAAGCGCTCGAGGGCCCGGCGGTAGCGGGCGGGCAGCGCGTCGCCGCAGATCGCGAGCAGCTGGCGCGGCGTCACGTCGAACAGCACCGCGCGCGAGGGCGGCAGCTCCGCCAGCGTCGCGATCGGGCGGTCGCACTCGACGGTCCCCCCCAGCGACTCGAGGTGGGCACGCATCGCAGCAGTGATCTGGCGGCTGCCACCACGCGCGACTGGCCAGCCGGCCGCGTGCCCGAGCGCCAGCAGCACCAGCGCGAAGGCGGTCGTGCCGGGCGCGCGCAGCGGGCGGATCGCGTGCGCCGCCATGCCGGCGAACAGGGCCCGAGCCTGCGGTGTGCGAAACGCGGCGCTCGCAAAGATGTCGGCGGGCACGACGCCGAGCGCGCCGAAGCGCGCCGCGAGCAGCGGGTGGCGCGGCGGCCTGGTCTGCGGCGCGAGCACGAACTGCGCGAGGCGGTCCCACTCGCGCGCGAACGGCCCGACCAGCGCGCGGTAGGCCCGTGCGTCGGCGCCGAGCGCCTCCGCGGTCTCCTCGAGCGAGCGGTGCAGCGCCACCGCGGTGCCGCCGTCGAGCGGGTGCGCAGCCTGGATTGGCGGCTCGATCAGCTCGAGCCCGTATTCGTGCAACGGCAGGCTGGCCAGGAACGGCGAGCCGAGCGCGAGCGGGTGAACCGCCGAGCAGACGTCGTGGTGAAAGCCGGGGATCGTCAGCTCGGCCGTGCGGGTGCCGCCGCCGATCGTCTCGGCGCCCTCGATCACGTGGACGGAGCGCCCGCTGCGCGCCAGCTCGATCGCGGCCGCCAGCCCGTTGGGCCCGGCGCCTACGACGACCGCGTCTACCAAGGGGCGTCGGGTCGCCGGGCGGCCGGCCGCCGGGGCAGCTCTCGCGGTGCGTTCACCATCTCCAGGTTACAGCGGCGTCGTGTAGGCGCCGGAGAGCCCGCCGTCGATCAGGAAGGTCGTCGCGTTGACGTAGGTCGACTCGTCGCTGGCGAGGAACAGCACGCCGGCGGCGATCTCCTCCGCCCGCGCGAAGCGCCCGACGGGCAGGTGCACCAGCCGTCTGGCGGCCCGCTCGGGGTCCTTCGCGAACAGCTCCTGGAGCATCGGCGTGTCGACCGGGCCGGGGCAGAGCGCGTTGACCCTGACTCCCTGGCGGGCGAACTCGACACCCAGCTCGCGCGAGAGCGCCAGCACGCCGCCCTTGGAGGCGGTGTAGGAGATCTGCGAGGTGGCCGCGCCCATCACCGCGACGAAGGACGCTGTGTTGATCACCGAACCGCCCGACGGGCTGTTGGCGAGCAGGTGCGGGATCCCGTGCTTGCAGCAGAAGAAGACGCTCTTGAGGTTGACGTCCTGGACCCGTTGCCAGGTCTCGAAGCTCGTGTCGAGCACCGAGGCGTCGTCGGTCGGCGAGATGCCGGCGTTGTTGAACAGCACGTCGATCCGCCCGAACTGCTCGCGCGCGCGCGCGTACATGTCGATCACCTGCTGCTCGTCGGTGACGTCGACCTGCAGCGAGAGATCGCCCGGCGAGCCCTCGAGCATGTCGACGCCGACTACCTTCGCGCCCTCGCTGGCGAACAGCTCGGCGGTGACGGCGCCGATACCGCCGCGGGCGCCGGTGATCACGCAGACCTTCCCGTTCAGGCGACTCATGAGGTCGCGAAGAAGATCGTCTTGACCTCGGTGTAGGCGTCCAGCGCGTGCGGGCCGAGCTCGCGCCCGTAGCCTGACTGCTTGAAGCCGCCGAACGGCGTCGTGACGCGCACCGAGCTGTTGGAGTTGATCGACAGGTTGCCGGTCTCGATCGCCCGCGCGACGCGCAGCGCGCGCGCCCCGTCACGGGTCCAGATCGAGCCCGAGAGCCCGTAGATGCTGTCGTTTGCGAGCTGCACTGCATCCTCCTCGTCTCGGAAGGGAACAACTGCGACGATCGGCCCGAAGACCTCCTCGCGCATGACCCGCGCGTCGCGCGAGCCGGGCGCCAGGATCGTCGGGGCAAACCAGAAGCCCGGGCCCTCCGGCGCGCTGCCGCGGCAGATGACCGGGTCGCCGTCGTCCAGGAACGACGCGACGGCGTCGCGCTGACCGGCGGAGATCAGCGGCCCCATCTCGGTCTTCGGGTCGAGCGGGTCGCCGACGCGGATCGCCGCGACGTGCTCCTGGAAGAGCGCCGTGAAGCGGTCGAACACTGACTCCTCGACCAGCACCCGCGAGCGCGCGCAGCAGTCCTGGCCGGCGTTGTCGAAGACCGCCCAGGGGGCGGCGGCCGCCGCCGCTTCGAGGTCGGCGTCGGCGAAGATCAGGTTGGCGGACTTGCCGCCCAGCTCGAGCGTCACGCGCTTGATCGTCTGAGCCGCCGCGGCGGCGATCGAGCGACCCACCTCGGTCGAGCCGGTGAAGGCGATCTTGGCGACGTCGGGATGCTCGACGAGCCGCTGACCGGCAGTGCGGCCGGGGCCGACGACGACGTTGATCACGCCCTCCGGGATGCCGGCGTCCAGCGCAAGCTCGGCGAACCGCAGCGCGGACAGCGGCGTCAGCTCGGCCGGCTTGAGCACCACCGTGTTGCCGGCCGCGAGCGCCGGCCCGAGCTTCCAGGCCGAGATCGCGAGCGGGAAGTTCCACGGCACGATCAGGCCGACGACGCCGAGCGGCTCGCGCACGGTGAAGGCCTGCCCGCCAGCGACTGGGATCGTGTCGCCGAGCAGCCGCTCGGGCGCGCCCGAGTAGTAGCGGATCGTGTCGACGACCATGGCGATCTCGCCGCGCGCGGAGCCGATCGGCTTGCCGGCGTTGCGCGCCTCGATCAGCGCCAGCTCCTCGAGGTGGGATTCGAGCGTGTCGGCGAGCGAGCGCAGCAGCGCGGCGCGCCTGGCGGGCGCGACTGCGCGCCAGGCGGGCAGAGCCCTCCTCGCGCGGGAGACGGCCTCATCCACCTCGGCCGCCCCCGCGCGGGGAACTTCGGCGAGCACGCCCTCCGTGGCGGGCTCGACGATTGTCAGCAGGTCAGGCAACCGCCGGCGCGGCCGGCGGCATCGCGCCGCCACCGCCGTCCTGCGGCGGCAGTTGGTCGTCGATCGTGCGGACCGGGCCTTTGAATGTCTTGTTCGCCCAGCCGAAGTACCAGATCGTCACGGCCAGCATGACGCCGACGACGACAACCGGTGCATAGTTGACGTAGTTCAGCGTGAACCCGGTGTCGCCGGGCACGCCAAGCGGCGAGTAGGGCAGGCAGAAGATGATCACGCAGAGGCCGACCCACACACACGCGACCAGGTTCACCCACTTGTACTTGTTGCCGAGCGTCCACGGACCTGGCTGGAAGCTCGAACCGGCCCGCCAGCGCAGGAACACCGGGATCGTGTAGGCGATGTAGAGGCCGATCACCGAGATCGACGTGACGGCGAGGAAGGCGACCGGCGTGCCGGCGGTGTTGGGGAAGTAGGCCGGGACCGTGATCACGAAGGCGAACACCGCGCCGAACAGCGCCGCCCAGGTCGGAGTCTTGTTCGCCCCAAGGCGCCGCCACAGGTTGTGACCGGGGACCGCTCCGTCGCGCGAGAACGCGAACACCATTCGTGAACAGCTCGTCAGGCACGCGATGCCGCAGAAGATCTGGCCGATCGTGGAAATGAAGATGACGGCCTTGGCGCCGACCACGCTGAGTGCGGCCGTGAGGATCGGGATGACCGTCGAGAACCCGTCCTCAGCCTTTGCCCCCGTCTTGTTCACCGCGAAGGTGAGCGCGAGCAGCACGATGTAGCCGACCACGCCCGAGTAGAAGACGGAGCGCCAGACGCCCTTCGCCGCCGCGTCCGCGGCGCCGTGGGTCTCCTCCGAAACGTGCGCCGAGGCGTCATAGCCGGTGATCGTGTACATCGTCAGCAGGAAGCCGAGCGGGAGCACGTAGTACCAGTACATGTGCTCGCCGAAACCGGAGTTGTTGATCGTGTGCCCGAACACGTACCTGAGGCTCGCGTGATGGCTGGGGACGACGATCAGGATCACGACGATCACGGCGACACCAACGACGTTCCACCACACCGCGACGCCATTGAACAGCGTCAGCAGGCGGTTCCAGAACACATTGACCACCAGCCCGAGGAGCAGCAGGAGGACGAACAGCGCCATCACCACGTGCGCCTCGTACTTCACGTTGGTCGAGGTGAAGTTGAAGATGAAGTTCACGTTGAACAGACCGAGCAGGTAGTAGATGAACTGCGCGCAGACGTAGTCGACGGACGCGACGACCGCGACGAGCCCGATCAGGTTGAACCAGCCCGTGAACCAACCCCACCCCGGGCCGCCGAGCTTGGAGGCCCAGTAGTAGATCCCGCCCGCCGTGGGCATCGCCGAGGCGAGCTCGGACATCGAGAACGCGACGCTCAGGATCAGGATGGTGATGACCGGCCAGCCGATTGAGATCGCGACGGGACCGCCGTTGTTGAACGCCTGACCGAAGGTCGTGAAGCAGCCGGCGAGCACACAGATGATCGAGAACGAGATCGCGAAGTTGGAGAAGCTGCTCCAACCGCGATTCAGCTCCTGCTTGTAGCCCAGCTCGGCGAGGCGCTTCTCGTCTGCGCCAAGACCCTCATACGTCGCCATTCGTGCTCTCCCCTCGAAGGAAATGGT
>Ga0302320_10030917_pt1 | contig 10178 bp, 11 predicted proteins | sample Bog_T0_3_FD_202130 | JGI IMG/M metagenome (GOLD analysis project Ga0302320, IMG submission 202130) | Peat permafrost microbial communities from Stordalen Mire near Abisko, Sweden - Bog_T0_3 | ecosystem: Environmental > Terrestrial > Soil > Wetlands > Peat | place: Sweden: Abisko, Stordalen Mire...
TCGAACTCCCCGCCTTTGCTGACGCGATACTCTTTTCACGTCATGGAACTTGACAATCCATACTAGCTATGTAAAGTTAGTGGAAAAGGTATGTTCCATTACCCTTTACCACTATAACCCAGCATGGAACGGAAAGGCCACCTCATTATGGCGCGCATCGGTAAAATCGCCCGGCTGAACCCGGAGATTCGCACTCTGCTCAACTCCCGTCTCGCCGACGGTGCCGACGGCCGGCCTGTTCTCCACTGGCTGAACTCCCTGCCGCCCGTCCGCGAAACCCTCGCCCGGTTCTTCGGCGCGCGCCTCAAAAATCGGGACCATTCGTGTCTGGTCAAGGTATTTCGTGCCTGCCCGTGTAATTCTTGCAGAATCATTAGGCTTTGTTTTCAAAACAGGCCGGGCGCCATTCGTCCACCAACCTCGGGCAAACGGCGGAGCGGCTCTTCCCTCTCTCCCCGCCAGCGGGGAGAGAGCCGGAGAGAGGGGTTCCGCCGTTCGAAGAATTGTGTCCTGCACCCTCGTGATTTTTAACGGGCATTTTAGGATTGCGCTGTCGCGCATTTGATGGCTTCCTAACCCAATAATCCAACTATGAATGAAGGACAGGAGCAATCGGAAGTAAATCGTCGGGACTTTCTCAAGAACACCTCGGCGGCGGCGTTCATGGCCATGATGGGCGGTGTTGAATTGACCGCCCCGAAAGCCAAGGCCGCGACCGGGGCGGGCGAAGGCGAGGCGCCGCTCTCGCAGATCCCGGCGGTGCCGGCGGTGAATTTCGGCGTCATTGGCGCCGGAACATGGGGACGCAAGATTATCACGACGCTGGGCAAGATGAGCAACACGGACCAGTTCAAGAACGCCAAGGTGACGGCTATATGCGATTCGTATCCTGCGGCGCTGAAGAAAGCCGCCAATGCCGTGGCCGGAGCCCAAGATCTTGATGACTACAAGAAACTGCTGGCCATGCCAGAAGTGGATGCCGTGGTGGTGGCGACGCCGACGCATTTGCATCGGGATATTGTCATTGATGCGCTGCAAGCCGGAAAACATGTCTATAGTGAAATGCCCCTGGCCGGTTCGATTGACGACGCCAAGGCGATCGCACGGGCGGCGCAAGGGGCGTTCAAACAGTTTTTCCAGGCGGGTCTGGTGGAGCGGGCGAGTCCGCAACGGCATTTTATCCAAGGCTTCTTCCGGGCCGGAGCGCTGGCCCGCCATGTTTTTGTGCGGGCGCAGTCGCACGCGAAGAACAGTTGGCGGAAGACCGACAGCAATGCGGCGCGGGCGAAGGAGTTGAACTGGCGTCTGGACGCGGCCACGAGCACGGGATTGATGGGTGAGGCGTGCATCAATTTGCTTGACTCCGTTCCCTGGTACCTGGGCGGCGCGAAGCAGGGAGGGCGGCCGAACGCGGTCACTGGATTCAGTTCGCTGGTGCTGTGGGATGACGGACGAACCGTGCCGGACACGGTGCAGTGCATATTTGAATTTCCGAAAGGGCCGAACGCGGGCGTGCGCTTCATTTGCGACGCCACGTTGTGCAATCACTATGAATCGGAATGCGAGCTGTATTTCGGCAGCGACGCGGCCATTCTGGTGCAGCCGGCGAATGAGCGGCGGGAGGGCCAGACCTGGATGTTCAAGGAAGCGGACGCGGCCATGCTGGGTTGGGAACCTTACGCGATTCACTCCGGATTTGGCTCTGAAGTCGGGATTTCACTCCGCATGAACGCGAGCAAGCAAGCGGCGCAGGAGGGCAAAAAGACGACCGGCGACACGCCGCCGGAGATCGAACCGTTGCAATACGCGCTGCAATCCTTCATGGCGAATTCCGGCAAGCTGTCGGCGGCAGTGAGGGATTGGGAAACTGATTTCCCACCCACGGATACGCCCGAGTACCGCGCCAACCTGGCTGAGAGGCGAAAATTCAATCTTGACGAATTTCCGGCGGCCGGCTGGCAGGAAGGCCTCGAAGCAACGGTGCTGGCCATCAAGGCCAATGAGGCGGCAGTCGGACATAAACGGATTGATTTGCCCAAGGAGCTTTTTGAACTATGACGAACCCATTACTATCAAGAGTGTTGGCGGCGTTGCTGCTGACTGCCGCGATAACCACCGTGACCGCGCAGACCGCCATGGACCGTTACAAGGGGCTGCCCACCAATACCACGGTCAGCATCCAGGGCACTTCGACGGCGCACGATTGGGAAATGAAGGGGACCCTGATCGGCGGTTATTTTGAGGTGCCGGCGGGAGTGAGTTTTGACCCGGCGCAAGCGACCATCCCCGGACTGAAGGATGGAGCGTTGAGCGCGACGGTGGTGGCGAGAATATTCCTCAATTCCATCCATAGCCAGGCAGACCACATGCCGGGCGTGATGGATGATTTGATGCTGAAGGCGATGAAGGCGCCGGATTTCCCCCGGATCGAATATCATCTCACGGAATTGAAACTCAAAGACGGACACACGGCGGGGAAACCTTTCGAGTTTGATGCCAAGGGCGACCTGGCCATTGCCGGTGTCACCAATAAAGTTTCCTTTCCCGTCACTATCACCTACGTGGATAAGCAGACCATCAAGATCAGCGCCAAAACGAAGTTGAAAATGACCGATTACAAGGTGGAGCCGCCGGCGCCGAACTTCGGGTTGGGATTGATGAAATGCGCGGATGAAGTGACGATTATAATTGAGTGGACTGTGGCGAAGCCGGCGAAGTAAAGCACTCCAAGACGCGAAGCGCTCTTGGGCTGTTCAGTGGAGGAAAAATAGTAAAGCGCCGATGAGCGCCAGACCGGCGGCAAAGCTGCCGAGGACCAGGGCCTTGTGGTGTTTGAGAATTTCCCCCACGATCGCGTGAGTCGCCAGGAACAGGAAACCGCCGCCGGCGTGGGCCAGCGCCACAGCCATCCAGACGGGCGACGCATTCGGGAAAAAGATCAGTCCGGCGGCCGCTCCCAGCAGGGTGGTGGACTCGACGGTGACCACATACGAGAGAATCTGCTTTCTGGGCAATCCGGCACCCAATAGGAGCGCGCCCAGGGCCAATCCTTCGGGTATCTTGTGGACACAGACCGCCAGAACGATGGAAAACCCTGTGGCGCGCTTTGTCGCCGACGTCGAAGCGGTCTGGGCCGGGGAATGTTCCGTCGCGGCTGGAGCCAGAGCGGGCGAGTTTCCGCCCCCCGCCGCCACCGCCAAACCGTCCACCGTGCAATGAATGGCCAGGGCCAGCATCATGGCCGACGCGATTTCACTGAAGTGGTGGGTGGTGGCTTCATCGAAATGGCTGGCCGCGCAGGCCGGACAAACGTGGAAAATGTATTTGCTAATAATGGCAAACAGGGCGTAACCGGAGGCCAAACCCAAGAGCAGTTGCCACCACGCCAGATCCTCCATGACTTCCGGCAAGATCGCGAAGAGCGTGACGCCGAGCAGGGAGCCGGCGCCGAGGCTGATCAGCGCGCAGAGGCGCTTGTGCGAAGTGCCGAGCGTCGCGCCGATGGCGCCGCCAATGACAGCCAGGACAAAAGCGAGGAAGGCGAATCCGAATGAGTTTTCGTTCATGGAGCTTGCAACTGGCGGGCGCCGTCAGCGCCCCGGCTTTCCCATCCTGATTGGCCGGTCATCGGTCGGATCGGCCGATGAACTTGCCCTCGTCCATCTGGTAAACGCCGACAATGTAGCCGTCTTCGCGCACGGTTCCAACTTTGAGGGTTCCCTCGATTTCGACCAACTGATCCATCACGGTCGGAACGCCTTTCCCGGCCGCCTTGACCGTGATCAGTTCCGTGATGCTCGGGGCGATGCCGTAGCAACAGGAGGATTGCGTGCGCATGAGCAGAAACTCGGTGGACTTGCCGTCTTGCTCCCGCAAGGGCATGAGGTAGCCGACAACCGAGACTTTCTTGTGGTCGAGGGCCTTGATTTCGGACGGGATTTGCTTGTCGGCGATGTCGGAGCCGCGGACCTGGTTGGTGTTGGGGAGATCGGGCACGACGTATTCGTAGCTGGCGAGCTTGGTGAATTCGACGGGTTGCGCCGCGTCCGGGGCAAGCGGCGCTGGCGCAGGCTTGGCCAGAACGACCGGCACGGTTGTCGGCGCGGCAGGATCGGCCGGGGCCGGGCCGTCAATCAGTTCGCCGTGAATGGCTTTCTTCTTGGCGGCAGTCTGCGCGGAAACGCTCAGGGCCACGGTCGAGGCAACGCCGCAGACCAGCAGCAGGCGGATTAGACGACTTGGCGTTCGTATCATGGCAAATTCATTTGTCGTCCGTGTCGTTTCCTTTTGGAAAGTTAAACGGCACGTGCTTATAGACAGTATCTTTGACGGCCAGCACTTTCAAGACTCCATCGAAGGTTTTTGTTGATTTCAGCCAGTCGGCGTGCGCGGCAAACTGCGAGGTGTCTCCGACGGCTTCACCGGTGGCGCGGTTGGTGACGGCGTTGAAGACGAGAGCAACATCGCCACCGCTCTGTTTGACTGCCACCTCGAAAGACGGCGCGGCAACGCGCACAAATTCTTCCATTTCGCCGTCCAGAACGTAGGCCTGCATGGTGGCCGCGGGAGCGTCCAGAACCAGTTCGAGATGATACTCCTCGTTTCCGAGCACGACCGGTGTGCCGCCGTGGGGTGGAATGTGCTGGTGCTTGGCCGGCGGGATGGCGGGGGATGATTCCGTGGAACTCTTGCCGCAGCCAGCAAGAAAACATCCCGCCAGTGTCAGGCAAACAGTCAGGCGGATTGTCCCGTTCCGAAGGACCGGGGCGGCCATGCCCTTGGCAAGCATCAGCGCGGAGGAAATCCCATTAACACCTGGCTTCAGCCAGGTGAAATTGCGACGGAGACCCGGTGAAACTGTTTCAACAGTTTCCCTCTTCCCGCCCGCACTCACGAATGGTCTGTTTTTTCTCATCTTTCTGTGCCAATCCAGGCGGCGGCGGCGGAAAGATCATCCACGATAATGGCCGCAGCAAGCCGGGGATCGCCGGATTTTTCCACCTCCCGGCCATATCCGGTTCGCACCAATATACTTGCCTTGACGCCAGCATTCCAGCCGCATTCAAGGTCAATCATTTTGTCCCCCACCATGTAACTCGCCTCCAGACAGATCCCGAATTCATCGCGCGCATCGAAAAGAAACTGGGGCGACGGCTTGCGCGCGCGCGAAGGTCGGTCGGGCGCTTCCGGAGCGATGTAGATTTTTTCGAAGCTCACTCCATCTCGGGCCAACTCGTCTGTCAGCCGAGTGTTCACTTTGTTGACGTCCTGAATGGTAAAACGGCCCCGGCCGACGCCAGATTGATTGGAGACGATGAAGAGTTTGAATCCGGCTCCTTGCAAACGGCGCAATCCAACGACCGCGCCGGGAAGGATGGTGACATCCTCCGGGCGATGGAGATATTCCTTTTCCTGGATGATGGTTCCGTCCCGGTCCAGAAAGATGGCGCGTGTTTGTTTCAAGGCCGGGATTTATACCAAGGCGCAGGCTTCGGCGCAAACTTCTGCGCCGACGAAATGCCAATAATACAGATTGACGGCAGGGTCATTTGTACAACAATATGTGTCACATGAGGACTGCATCAATCCGGGAAGTGCGGCATGATTTCGGGCGTATTCTGGAATGGGTGACCAACGGCGAAGAGGTCGCCATCACCAAACGCCGTGAAACAGTGGCGCGACTATTGCCGGCAAGACGAAGGAAAACCAAGCGCGCAAAAATTCCGGACGTGGCGGCCCGCCTGCATAAGGTGTTCGGCCAAAAGGTCATTACCGATGAGGAGATGAAACGAGTTTTGGACGACAGCCGGGGGAGTTATTGAAAGCCTACGCGGATTCCAGTTTTGTCGTCGCGCTGTATCTTCAGCAGCAGAGCTCCGCGATGGCGGCGGCATTTGTGCGGAAGCATGGTGCGGCGCTTCCCTTCAATCCATGGCATCGGTTGGAAGTTCGAAACGCCATTCGTTTGGCGGCCTTTCATGGCACGATTGACGCTCGTCATGCCCGAACGCAACTCCGGCAGATTGAAAGAGACTTGCGCGACGAAACATTAATTGTTCACACGCCGGTTGATTGGACGACGGTTCTGGGCGAGGCAGAGAAGCTGGGCGCCGCACACAATGAGACCATCGGTTGCCGAAGTGCGGATTTGTTTCATATTGCCGCCGCGTTGGAGGCGGGGGCGGATCATTTTCTAACATTTGATCAGCGGCAGAAAAGAATGGCAGAGGCGGCTGGTCTGGTTGTGAAGGACTGAGCATTCTTTCCTCCCCCGGTATCCATATCGCCATGCTGGGGGTGTCCTCGATTCCAAAGCCGGCATGATTTTGCCAAATTAAAGTGTCTGCTTTTCTTTTCGGCGCACATAAATAGTTGAATGGCGGAGATTGATGACTTCGAATTGCTGGCGGACTACGCCGGGAACGGATCAGAAGCTGCGTTCACCGCTTTGGTGGAACGGCACATCAGCGTGGTCCATTCAGCCGCCTTGCGCCAGGTTCGCGATTCGCATCTGGCGGAGGAAGTGACGCAAGTGGTGTTCGTGCTGCTCGCCCGCAAGGCGCGGACGTTTCGTCGTGGAGTGATCCTTTCCGCCTGGCTGCTGCGGGCCACTCGTTTCACGTCCACCAATCTCCTGGTCGGTCAATTCCGCCGCATCCGCCGGGAACAGGAGGCCGTGCAAATGCAAAACAATGCCCCCGACGATTCCGCCTGGGAACAAATCGCTCCGCTGCTGGACGAGGCCATGTCCCGGTTGGCCGAAAAAGACCGTAACGTTCTCGCCTTGCGTTTCTTCGAGCAGAAATCGTTGGAGGAGGTTGGGGCGGCGCTCGGTATCGACGCCGGCGCCGCGCAAAAACGGGTCTGGCGCGCGGTGGAACGGCTGCGGCAATACTTCTCCCGGCGCGGGGTGACCTTTTCGGTCGCCGGCATCGCCACCGCCCTTTCTGCTCATGCCATTCACGTGGCGCCAACCGGTTTGGCCGCGACCACCGCGGCCGCAGCCGTTCTCAAAGGAACGGCCGCCCCTCCGGCAACTGCAACCCTTATCAAAGAAACTCTGAAACTTATGGCATGGACAAAAGCAAAAACCGTCGTCGCCAGCGTGGTCGTGTTGTTGGCCGGGACGACGGCCACCGTGACAGTCAATAAAATTCACCGTTCGCAGAACTATCCCTGGCAGGTGCCCGGGTTTAACGGCAGCGTGCTGGCGGGCGCGCCGCCGCAAATCGCCATTCTGCCAAGCAAGGTGCCCTATGCGGCCCGCGGTTACATGGGAAGCAAAATGATGGGCACCGGCGTGTCCGCCCAAACCGTCGTGGAAGCCGCTTATTCCGATCTGGGCGGTGGATTGCTTCAGACCGTGGTCACGGCGGATCTCCCCAAGGGCACTTTTGATTATATTGCCAGTCTCCCCAATGGAAATACCGCCCGCTTGCAGGAGGAAGTAAAACGGCAATTTGGCGTGACGGCGAGAATCGAGAGCCGGGAGTCGAACGTTCTGGCACTAACTGTCAAGAACGCGAATGCCCCGGGCCTGAAGCCTGCCACCGGTTCTGCTGGTTCCAGCCGCGCCGGACGAGGCGAATACTCCGCCAAGAATCAGCCGCTGGCCGGCCTGGTTTATTTTCTATCTTCCAATCTCGGCAGCCCGGTCATTGACCGGACCGGGGAAACTGGCAATTTCGATTTTCAATTGAAATGGGACGCGACGGACGCGCAGCAACCCAAGGCCGAGGCCTTGAAACAGGCGCTGCTGGACCAACTTGGCTTGGAACTCGTTCCCGGTGCGGAACCGGGCAAAACCCTTGTCATCGAAAAGGCAAAGTAGAACCGATCCCAAATCGCCTGTCGCCAAATGCCCGCTCTAGGGTAAACTCGGGGCGATGCAATCAACTTTGGAAGTGCTCTTCACTCCGGCGGAGTTTGACGCGCTCAAAAATCGCGATCTGTCGAACACAGCTTGCGTGGTGTTCGACGTTCTGCGCGCCACCACCTCGATGCTGACGGCGCTGAATAACGGCGCCACCCAAATTTATCCAGTCAAAGAGATTTCAGAGGCGTTGGCTTTGAGGAGGAACGTTGCGCCGGGTACTTTGCTCGCGGGCGAACGCAACGGTTTGCGCATCGGCGCCGCACAGAGCGGGGGGGTGGATTTTGATCTGGGGAATTCGCCACGGGAGTTCAATTCGGAACGGGTGGCGGGACGCAGCATCATTATGACCACTACGAACGGCACGCGGGCGTTGCAGGCCTGCCATGGGGCGCGAAACATTTTGGTGGGAGGCTTTTTGAACATGGGTGCCCTTGCGGTATGGGTTGGCGAACATCGCCCGTCAGGTTTGATTTTGGTCGGAGCGGGCACGTTCGAGGAAGCGGCCTACGAAGATACGCTGGCGGCCGGGACCTTGTGCGAACTTGTTTGGAAACATTTTGAACGGCACACTGACGCTGCCACCATCGCCCGCGAAATCTATCGGGGTGTGCGTTCCGACCCGGCGGCCGCTTTGGCGGAGCATTCCACCAACGCACAACGGCTGCTGGCCATCCCGGAATTGCGCGATGATGTCATTTTTGCGCTGAAAGGCGGCCAGGTTCCGTTCGTCCCGGAAATGATCGGCGGAGTGGTTGTCCGGTAGAAATCACGCCCCAATCATTAGCGAAGCGGGCGATTTGCCACCGAACGGGTGAACTGGTCTGGTGCGCAACGTGGCGCCGGCGAGACGCCGACGCCCGCGACCGGGACAGTCGCGCTCCCCGGAAAGTCGCTAACGATTCGGGAAATAACGCTGATATTGAGTGGAATGATTTGCCAACGGCTTTTCGGGATGTTTACTATGACCCCTTCTATGAGATGGATTGCAACCTTGACGCTATTTCTTGCCCTCGCCGGCACCACGCTGGCGGGCGGGCCGGATGACGATTATCTGAACATTTACAATCAGATCATGCAGGCCGACACGCTCCAGCAGAACAACCAACTGGGCCCGGCCGCAGCCAAGTATCTGGAGGCCCACAACGCCCTGCTCAAGTTTCACGACAACTACCCCGAGTTCAACAAGGACGCGGTGACCTACCGGCTGGAGTACCTGGGCGACAAGGTCAAGGAACTCGCCGCCTACATGCCTTCCACCAACGGAGCGCCCGCGCTGGCCAAGCCGGTGGCGCTTACACCGCAGCAGCAGGTGGCGGTGTTGCAGGAACAAATTCGCGCCTTGACCAATGCCAACGCCGAAATGGCGATGAAGCTGAAGGAGGCGCTTTCTGTGCAACCGGCGCCGGCGGCGCCGGAAGAATTGACGAAGGCGAAGGAGCAGATTGATGCTCTTAGAAGAGAGCGCGATTTGCTCAGTGTGGATTTGGAACAGGCGAAGGCGGCCAGCAAGGCGGCGCCAAAGACGTCCGGTTCCAAAGGCGACGCCGCCAAACTGGCCGACGAGCTGTCTGCTTTGCAAAAGCGTTCGGCCGAGGCGGACAAACTGGCCAAGGCCGAGATCGCCAGCTTGAACAAGAAGCTGGACGAGAATGAGAAGAAATTGAGCGCCGACGCCGCCGCATCGAAAGCGGCCAACTCGGACAAACCCGATTCGGACAAGGTCAAGAAACTCAAGGCCGATCTCGATCAATGGAAGAAGGACCTGGCGGCGGCCAAAAAGGAAGCGGACGACCGCGAGGCCACCCTGAGGAATTCGGACGCCGCCGAACTCAAAAAAGCCGAGAAGGAACGGGACGACTTGCGCAAGCAACTTGCGGCCGCAATGCCGACCCCGCCCTCGCAACGCAGTTCAGGGAAGGACGGCGCGGAAGTGGAACGTCTGCGTTCGGAAGTGGCCGTGCTGGAAGCCAAACCCGTTCCCTATACCCCGGAAGAACTGGCGGTGCTCAACAAGCCCGGAGCCCCCGCGTCCGCGGTTGCCCCTCCGTCTCCGGCGAAGGAAATCTCGAACAAGGTTCATACGGCCAAGGATTTGGGTGATCCCCAGCGCGAGGAGATGAGACAGGCGGAGTTGGACGTTCTCGCCGGACATTTTGAGGACGCGGAGAAGAAATGCAAAGACGTCCTGGCGCAATATCCCAACAATATCTATGTGATCACCAAGCTGGCCGGCGCGCAATTGGACGCCGGGCAGTTGGACGATTGCGACAAATCGGTGCAGCGCGGCCTGGCGCTCGATCCA
>Ga0302320_10030918_pt1 | contig 10178 bp, 6 predicted proteins | sample Bog_T0_3_FD_202130 | JGI IMG/M metagenome (GOLD analysis project Ga0302320, IMG submission 202130) | Peat permafrost microbial communities from Stordalen Mire near Abisko, Sweden - Bog_T0_3 | ecosystem: Environmental > Terrestrial > Soil > Wetlands > Peat | place: Sweden: Abisko, Stordalen Mire...
CATACATCAGGTAACTGAAGAGGTCGACGGCGGCCCTATCGTTTTGCAGAAGCGCTGTCCTGTGTTGCCGGGAGATACGGCAGGAGCGTTGAAGGATCGTGTGCAGGCTCTAGAGCAAATTGCATTTGTGGAAGTATTGCAGGGATGGAGGTCGTAGTGGCAAAGACGAAAGCGTCTGCAATTAAGGCTGTGGTGGGAATCATTATGGGATCGAAGTCCGACTGGCCCACCATGGAAGCGGCGGCAAGCGTGCTGGATGAGTTTGGCATCACGTACGAGGCGGAGGTTGTTTCTGCACATCGAACGCCAGACAAGATGATGGCGTATGCTGCCAGCGCGAAGGAGCGAGGTTTGCGCATCATCATTGCTGGCGCAGGTGGTGCGGCGCATCTTCCGGGAATGGTGGCGTCGAAGACGACTTTGCCGGTGTTGGGCGTGCCGGTAAAGAGTAAAGCTTTAGATGGACTTGATTCGCTTCTGTCGATTGCGCAGATGCCCTCTGGCATTCCGGTGGCAACGTTTGCAATTGGTGAAGCGGGCGCCAAGAATGCCGGCTTGTTCGCCGCGTCGATCCTTGCCCTCGCGGATGAGGTAATTGCGCAGAAATTGCAAAAGTTTCGCAGCGCGCAGACCAAGACAGTGTTGAAAGGGCCAGATCCACGAAAATGACGAATCGAGTGATGCCAAGGATCGGAATACTCGGCGCTGGTCAGCTCGCGCTGATGCTGGCGCAAGCGGGGAAGACATTGAATGTCGACGTCGTCTGCGCGGGGCAGCCGGGAGACTGTGCAGAGCGGGTGGCTGAGTTGATCTCTGTCGATCTGGAAGATGCTGCTGCCGTTGGAGCCTTCGCGGCGAGTGTCGACTTAGTGACAATCGAAAGCGAGAACATCAACGCGGATGTATTACGAGGGCTCAAACTCTATCCCAATGTTCGAGCCGTAGGAATTGCGCAGGATCGGCTGTTAGAGAAGCGTTTCTTTCAGGAGTGCGGCATTGATACGGCTCCATTCGCTCCGGTTGACAGCCTCAAAGATCTTGAAAAGGCGATGGACGATACTGGCTTGCCAGCGATTCTGAAGACGCGGCGCATGGGGTATGACGGCAAGGGGCAGGCGCGCCTAAAGAGCCGCGGGGACGCAGATGGGGCTTGGCGGGAGATCGGAGGAGTACCCTGCATCCTCGAGGGGATGGTGAATTTCGAGGCAGAGGTATCGCTGATCGCGGCGCGTGGGCGACTCGGACAAATCGTGTTTTATCCATTGATCGAGAACCGGCATCACGAAGGGATTCTTCGGAGGTCAATAGCTCCTTTTTTGAACCGGAAGCTGCAGAGTCAGGCTGAGGAGTATCTCACCGTGTTGCTGGAGAGGCTTGACTATGTCGGTGTGCTGGCCGTGGAGTTCTTTGTAGTGGACGGGGCTTTGTTAGCCAATGAAATGGCGCCGCGGGTACACAACTCTGGTCATTGGACAATCGAAGGATCCGTAACATCGCAGTTTGAAAATCATCTGCGGGCTATTGCGGGTATGGAGCTTGGTACTACAGAAAGTCGAGCTACGGTGATGCTCAACTGCATTGGTTCCATGCCCAGTGAGAGGGAGACGGCTGAGTTTCCTGAATTATTTCGCCATGACTACGGCAAGGAGGCCCGGCCTGGACGCAAGGTCGGCCATCTGACCTTCCCTGCGTCCGCGACGGCGGCCATTGCTGAGTGGCAGAGGCGTCTTCAGTACTGATATCGTCGGTCTACCATCCGCCGCCTAGCGCGTTGTACAGCTGCACCAAGGAGAGAGCCTCCGCTTGTTCGGCCGCCTCCAGTGTGAGTTGCGAGTTGTATAGGTTTGTGTCGGTAGTGAGCACTTCCAGGTAGCTGGTCGACCCGCTGTTGTACCGAATGCGTGCGAGGCGAACAGCGTCGTCGGCGGCCGCTGTCTGCTTCTCCTGCTGTTCGCGGTACTCTTGCGTTTTGTTATATGCCACGAGAGCATTCGACACATCGCGCAGCGCGCCAGCAATGGTCTGCTGGTATGTATCAAGCAGTTCCTTGTGCGTAGCCTGTGCCAGACGATAGTTATTGCGGATCTTGCCTGCATCGAAGATCGGCTGGGAAAGGCTGCCGGCGGCATAATAGTAGACATTTGCAGAGCTAACAAGCCCCTTCAACTGGCTGCTGGAGGTGCCCCCAGTCCCAGATAGAGAGAGCTGCGGGAAATACTGGGCGCGGGCAACACCAATATTCGCATTGGCTTGGATCAGGAGTTCTTCTGCGCGACGAACGTCGGGACGGCGCTCAAGCAGTGCTGACGGGATCCCCACGGGGACATCGGACGGATGCGGCGCGTTGGCGATAATCGAGGAACTATCAGGAACGCTCCGTACGATCGGGCCGGGATCCTGGCCGAGCAGGAGACGCAGGTTATTCTCCTGCTGCTCGATCTGGCGCTCGATATCTGGAATTTGCGCCTGGGCTGTATAGTAGAGCTCTTCTGCCTGGCGTACGTCCGCCATAGAATCGGCGCCGCCTTGTTCAAGCTTTTGGGTGAGATCAAGCGACTGCTTGCGCGCTTCCAGCGTGCTCTTGGTAATAGCGAGCTCGGCGTCGAGAGTACGCAGTTGGTAGTAATCGGTGGCTACGTTCTCGACCAGCGTGCTGTAGGTGGTCTGTTTCGCCCATTCTGTAGCTCGAAGGTTCGCGCGAGCAGCCTCCGTCTGGCGGCGGTACATACCCCAAAAGTCCAGGTTCCACGCGACCGATGCGGTGAGACCACCGGAATAGTAGTTGGATTGGCTGGAACTGTTGGAGCTACTCGAGTTGTTTGAGCTATTGTTCAAGCTGCTGAACAAGCCGCTGGGTAGCCCTAGCGCGTCGTAAGAAGCGCCGGCGCTGAGGGTTGGGTACTGCGCCGCCCGGGTAACGCCCACCTGTGCTTGTTGCTCCAAAACCCGGTCTGCTGCGATCTTCACATCGTAGTTATTCTTGAGCGCAACGGCGATCAGTTGCTGTAGCACTGGATCTGTGAAGACCGTGTCCCATTTTTGCGTACCGAGCGACGGTGCGGTTGAGGTGTCGGCAATGTCAGGCGCGAGAGCTCCGCGATAACTTGCGGGCGTATCAATGGTGGGCCGCTTGTAATTGGGACCCACTTTACAGCCGGCAATCGTGAGAATCAGCCCAAATGTTGAAAGGCTTCTGAAGGTGTTTTTCATGCTTGTCCTCCATGCGAGGGCGCTGCCGGCTTGGGCGGACCGGCGTCGTGGTCGGAGTCGAGGCTGGCGCTGTGCGAAGAACTGAAGCGCTGGGCAAACCGTTCGGCGATCGAGAAGGTCACCGGAATGAGGAAAATCGCGATGAGGGTTGCCGCAAGCATTCCTCCAATCACCACGGTGCCGAGAATCTGACGCGAGACACCGCCCGCACCGGTTGCGAACCACAGCGGAACGCAGCCAAGGATAAAGGCGAAGGCTGTCATTAGGATGGGTCGGAAGCGAAGGCGCGCGCCGTTCATAGCCGCTTGGAAGATGGTTTCACCCTTTTCGTATTCGTCCTTGGCAAACTCGACGATTAGAATGGCATTTTTTGCCGAAAGCCCGATGAGCATCACCAGGCCGATCTGCGCGTAAACGTCGTTCTCCAGATGGCGAACGGTAAGTGCCAGATACGCTCCGAAGATGGCAACGGGCGTACTGAGCAGAACACCGAATGGGAGCGACCAGCTCTCGTACTGTGCGGCGAGGATAAGGAAGCAGAACACGATCGAGAGTGCGTAGACGACCCATGCCGGAATGCTCTGCTGCGCCCTATGCTCTTGATAGCTCATGCCCGAGTAGTCCATGCCCATGCCTGTGGGCATGCTCTGAGCAAAGGTCTCCTCAAGCGCCTTCATGACCTGGCCAGAGCTGTAACCGGGAGTGGCGACGATGGTGAGCTGCGCAGCCTCGTATTCGTTATAGCGGGTGGTGAACTCCGGACCGGCAGATCGTCGCACGGTAGTTACCGCGCTCAAGGGAACTCGATTGCCGTTGGCGGCGGTGACGTAGAACTGGCCGATATTATCGATATTGGTGCGCGTGTCGCCTTCCGCTTCGATGTAGGTCTGCCATTGACGGCCGAACCGGTTGAAGTAGTTCACCAGCGTTCCGCCCATGAATGCTTGCATTGTTGTGTATACGTCAGAGAGGCTAACCTGCTGCTGCGTCGCTTTTTCACGATCTACGTCGACATAGAGCTGAGGGACGGCTGGAGCGTAGGAGGGAATCGCCGCGGCAATCTCGGGGCGCTTTTTGAGCGCAGCAAGAAACTTGTAGGTGTTCGCTGTCAAGAAATCCAAATCACCGCTACCGGATCGATCTTCCAGCACCATACTGACGCCGCCCGAACTGCCTAAGCCTGGAATGGCGGGAGGTGGGAACGAGAACGCGAGGCCCTCTTTGACGCCACCAAGTTGCTTCGCCAGATTCTGCTGAATTACCGAGAATTGCTGATCGGCGCTCTTGCGCTGGTCCCAATCCTTCAGGGTAACGAAGTAGAAGGCATGGTACGTATCCTGCGTGAAGCTCAGCAAGCTGAACCCGATGACCGAGGTGACACTCTGAACTCCGGGCACTTTATGTAGTGCGTCTTCTACATCGCGGGAGGCCGCCTCTGTTCTCTGAAGGGATGAGCCTTGTGGAAGTTGCAGCGCGACGAAGGCATAGCCCTGGTCTTCGGTAGGCAGGAAGCCGCCCGGAAGCCTGGCGCCCAGCAAGACAACAAACGCGCTGAGAATGAGGATGATGACCACGCCAACGACTGACTTGCGCACAAGCCAACCGGAGGTGCTGACATAACGATCCGTTGTGCGTTGGAAGACTCGGTTGAACCCTTCAAAGAAGCGAGCCAACAAGCCTTTGGACTCCGTCTTGGGCTTCAGCAGCAGAGCGCAAAGTGCAGGGCTGAGCGTAAGAGCGTTGAATGCGGAGAAAAGCACCGAAATCGCGATCGTGATAGCGAACTGCTGGTATAGCCGACCGGTGATGCCTGGGATGAAGGCGGTTGGAATGAAGACAGCAGCAAGGATGAGCGCGATGGCGATTACAGGGCTTGCAACCTGTTCCATGGCTGCGTACGACGCGTCGAGCGGCGTCATGCCCTCTTCGATATGGTGTTCTACAGCTTCAACTACGACAATTGCGTCATCAACCACCAGTCCGATTGCGAGCACCAGTCCGAAGAGCGACAGAGTATTAATCGAGAAGCCCAGCAGCGGAAACACCATGAAGGTACCGATGAGCGAAACCGGCACCGCGAGCAATGGAATCAGGGTCGCACGCCAGCCTTGGAGGAAGATATACACGACGAGGATGACGAGCGCCAGCGCGATGAAGAGGGTCACGAGAATTTCGTGAATACCTGCGTTGACAGCCGCTGTAGTATCCAGCGCAACGTGATACGCCATGTCTGGCGGAAAGGTCTTGGTGAGTTGATCCATCTTCGCGCGAACATTCTTCGCGGTCTCGACAGCGTTGGTGCCGGGGAGTTGATAGATGGCCATGACGGCCGCTGGCTTGCCTTCAAAGCGACCGCTGAGGTTGTAGGTCTGCGCGCCGAGTTCGATGCGCGCCACGTCCTTCAGGTGCAGAATGGAGCCGTCAGGATTGGCGCGAAGGATGATATTGCCGAACTGTTCCGCGGTGATAAGGCGGCCCTGCGTCCGGACCGTATAGGTAAATTGCTGGCCGCTGGGAACGGGCTCCCCACCTATCTGACCAGCAGGATTCACGGTGTTCTGCGCCTGCAAAGCGGCGGAGATCTGCGGGATGGTGACGCCAAGCTTGGCAAGTTGGTCCGGCTTGACCCAGATCCGCAGGGCGTACTGGCCGGCACCGAAGACCTGTATGCGGGAGACGCCCTTCACCCGGGTCACTTCGTCCACGAGGTTTATGTAGGCGTAGTTCGCCAGGAATGTGCCGTCGTAGGTGGAGTGCGGCGAAGAGATCGCCAGCAGCATCAACGGCGAGCTTAGAGACTTGTTCACCGTGAGGCCGGCTACCGTGACTTCAGAGGGCAGTTGACTCTGCGCCTGGTCGACACGCAGCTGCGAAAGAATCTGATCGGTGTCGGAGTTGGTCGCCACATCGAAGTCGACGGTTAGCTGCGTGAGGCCATTGCTCGCGTTCGTCGACTGCATGTAATTCATGTTGTCGACGCCGTTCATTTGCTGCTCGATCGGCGTGGCGACAGCCTGCTCAAGAGTTTTCGCGTCCGCTCCTGGGTAGGTGGCCTGAACGAGGATTTCCGGCGGAACGATATTGGGGAACTGTGCGGTGGGCAGGCTCAACAGCGAGACGAGACCACCAATCACCATAAGGATGGCGATCACCATGGCCACGATGGGCCGGCGTATGAAGAACTTCGAAATCATAGGTTAGTTCCCCTGCGCGTTCTGCCCGGCTGCCGTAGTGGAAGCGGGTGTATTGTCCGGCTGAGGAGTGACCTTCATGCCGTCTCTCACCTTGTCATTACCTTGGGTGACCACCTGATCGCCTGCATTGAGGCCGCTTGAGATCACAATGTTTGGACCGATCTGCGTGCCTAGTTGAACCGTCTGAACGTGAGCCACGTTATCGGACCCAACCACAATCACTTGGTTCATTCCTTGCAGCTCAGAGACGGCCCGTTGCGGAATCACCACAGCGTTATGCAAAACGGTGGTTTCGGCAGAGACACGCCCAAACTGGCCGGGCCTCAGAAGATTTCCAGGATTTGCGAACTGTGCTGCGATGCGTATGCTACCCGTTTGAGCGCTGACGGCTCGGTCGACGAAGATGATGTGCCCTGTCTGTGGGAACGCCTGGTTGTTTGCCAGCTTTAGTTTGAGGGGAATTACATTGCCACTGCTCAACAGATCCGATTTGCCGCGAGCCTTCGCCTGCGCTGACAACGTAAGGTACTCCTGCTCACTGATATAGAAATAAACCTTGATGGGATTCAGTTGCGAGACTGATGTGAGAACGGAACTCGTATTCACCAGGTTGCCGACCTGCAGAGCTGCTTGTCCTGCAATCCCGTCGATCAGCGATCGAACTTTCGTAAATCCGACATTGAGCTCCGCTGCCTCGACGTTCGCTTGCGCGCTGGCGATGCTGGCTTGCGCGCTGGCAACCGTCGCTTGATCGGCTTGCTGCGTCTTCAGGTCGTTGTCCAGAGTGCTCCTCGCAATGGCGTGTTGCTCGGCGAGAGGAGAGTCGCGCGCCACGTTGATACCCGCTAGTTCAAGCTGCGCCTGAGCCTGCCCAAGCTGACCCTTGGCTTGATTGAGTTGCCCCTTGGCCTGGTCGAGCGTCGCCAGGAAGGGCCTCGGGTCAATCTCGAACAAGACCTGTCCCTTGTGGACCTCGCTGCCTTCCTTGTAGTCCTGACGGATGAGGTATCCAGAAACCTGCGGCTGGATCTGCGCATTCACAAACCCGTCGGTAGTTGCAACCCATTCACCGGTCAGCGGAACATCTTGCTGAACCGCAGTACTCACCTGTACCGGCAAAGGACCGGAGCCGGCTCCTGCGCCGGCAGGCGGCCCACTGCTCTTGCACCCGCTCAACAACCCTATGGAAGATGCAGACAGTACAGCGGCAAGCATAATTACGCGCTGCGGGGTATTGCGAGACGTCATAGATTCAAACCTCGATAGACTTCCACCCCGATCCTCGGATGCGGAGTGGAAAATATACATGTGTGTATATTATGCTTAGACCTCGAGGAACGATTCAAAAAAATGTCTCGGCCTAAGCACAGGATGCAAAGCGAACGGTCGCAAGCCGCGGACAGAACCGCTAGAGCGCTTTCGCAACAAGCCATGAAATCGGAGCGCACCCGAGGAGAATTATTGCGCGCTGCGGAGGTGATCTTTGCCCGCGACGGTTTTGAAGCATCTCGTATTGAGGATATTGCGGCGGAAGCAGGAAGGAGTCGTGGAGCCTTCTATGCGAATTTCGCCAGCAAGACGGAGGTGTTTCTGGCCCTCCGCAGCCTTGCGACGAGACGGAATGCGCGAGCTCTGCGCGATCGCATCGAGAATCTAAAGGATGAAGAAGAGAGATATCAGGCCATCACACGTTACATTCTCGAACAGATATGCGATATACAGACCCAGCTCTTGCAGATTGAATTCAAGCTGTTCGCCTTGCGCCATCCAAAGCTACTCCCGGAACTCGCCGAAAAGCATCTTGAAGCCAGTGGATCGGTGAATCGACAAGAGCTTTCGGAGCTATTTCCAGAGAAGAGCGAAAACTCTGCGGAGGTGCGATGCAATACATTGGCCATTGAGGCGCTTTTGGAGGGATTTGCGCTCAACGCGAGATTCAGTCCGGATGTACTGGATCAAGCCAGCATTCAGCAGATGATCCCGCAGTTCTTGGACACGATATTTCACCGCGCTGGAGGATCGATCACAAACGGCAGATGAGCAACTCCCGTTCGTAAATCATCTCAGCTGGCAGATGATCGTGGAGCGCCAGGAAGAGTTCCTCGTGGTCCATCACCTCGCGCAGCCATCGTTTGCGGTCTACCTTCTGCAGTTGATCGAAACGCTCCTTGGACATATCGAGACCATCCCAATTCATATCTTCGTAATGGGGGGTCCACCCAATCGGAGTCTCTTTGCCTTGGGCGCGTCCCCGAATGCAGTCCACAATCCACTTGAGAACGCGCATATTCTCGCTGTAGCCTGGCCATAAGAATTTGCCTTCCTCATCCTTGAGGAACCAGTTGACCTGGTACACGCGTGGCGTCACGGAAAGGTTGCGCTGCATGGTCAGCCAATGACGGAGGTAGTCTCCCATGTGGTAGCCACAGAAGGGAAGCATGGCCATTGGATCGCGACGGACCTTGCCCACAGCACCCTCCGCCGCGGCCGTTGTCTCGGATCCCATGGTGGCACCAAGATAAATGCCCGACGACCAGTTGAAGGCCTGAACCACCAACGGGACAGCGGCAGCCCTCCGTCCGCCGAACAGGAAGGCGGCAATCGGGACACCGTTCGGCGACTCTGAAGCCGCGACGTCAAACGATGGGCATTGCGTAGCAGGTGCGGTGAAGCGGCCATTCGGGTGTGCGGCAGGCCTGCCCGTCTCGCGACCAATCTCCGGCGTCCAGCGCTCGCCGCGCCAATCAAGGCACTCGGCCGGTGGTTCGTCGGTCATGCCCTCCCACCAGACGCCGCCATCGGGTGTCACCGCCACGTTTGTGAAAATAGTATTGCGACTGAGTGTAGCCATGGCGTTGGGATTGGTCTTGGCGCTTGTTCCTGGAGCAACGCCGAAGAAGCCGGCCTCGGGATTGATGGCGCGCATTTGACCCGTCTCGTCAGGCTTGATCCATGCAATGTCGTCTCCAACGGTCCAGATCTTCCAACCATCGAAACCCTTGGGTGGGATCATCATGGCGAAGTTCGTCTTGCCGCAGGCCGAAGGGAACGCAGCCGCGACATACGTTTTTTCGCCGACCGGAGATTCCAGGCCGACGATCAGCATGTGTTCCGCCATCCACCCTTCATCCCTCGCGATATTCGACGCGATACGCAATGCAAAAAACTTCTTCCCAAGCAGGGCATTGCCACCATACCCGGAGCCATAGCTCCATATTTCGCGCGTCTCCGGAAAGTGCACAATGTACTTGGTGTCGTTCTGCGGCCACGGAACGTCCTGTTGGCCGGGCGCCAGTGGTGCTCCTACCGAATGCATGCATGGCACCACTCGCTGAATATCCTTATCAATCTCTGCAAACACAGGCAGGCCCACCCTCGCCATGATTCGCATGTTGACGACAGCGTACGCCGAATCCGTAAGCTGTACACCAATGCGCGACATGGGGGATCCGATTGGTCCCATGGAATAGGGCAGAACGTACATGGTCCGTCCGCGCATCGACCCTCGAAATAGCTCTTTGAGTTTCTTGCGCATGACATAAGGAGCTTCCCAGTTATTCGTGGGCCCAGCATCCTCCTTGGAAAGTGAACAAATGAAGGTTCGATCTTCCACGCGCGCAACATCCTTCGGCGAGGAACGAGCGCAATAGCACCCCGGCCAAAGCTTCTCGTTGAGCTTTGTAAAGGTCCCGGCTTGAACCAATTGTTGGCAAAGATATTCATTCTCTTCCGCTGATCCATCGATCCAGTGGATGGCCGCAGGTTGAGTGAGAT
>Ga0302320_10030919_pt1 | contig 10177 bp, 19 predicted proteins | sample Bog_T0_3_FD_202130 | JGI IMG/M metagenome (GOLD analysis project Ga0302320, IMG submission 202130) | Peat permafrost microbial communities from Stordalen Mire near Abisko, Sweden - Bog_T0_3 | ecosystem: Environmental > Terrestrial > Soil > Wetlands > Peat | place: Sweden: Abisko, Stordalen Mire...
CCTTAAAAAAAGGATTCAGAAAATTAAAGATTCCGGAGACACTGATTTTCACTATCATTTCCGCTCCAAAGGTCGTTATTTTAAGCCGTCCCCCGGTTGCGAACCCCTGAAACGCGGCGACAAAGAAGCGTATAAAGATGGCATGCGAGATTATCAGCGCATGGAAGGCTTATCTAATGGGGACTGGTGCTTTATCGGCATTATGGCTGTTGCCGTTATATGGAACAAAGAAACATGCCTAACCCAGCGAATCACCTCCGGTGGGTTATGGGGGATTGCATCCGATTGGGATGCCGACTACCTGGCATCAGTCGCAAGAGACCAAATTGCCGAGTTAAAAGCCGAACTGCTTTCCCTTGGAGTTGGCCCCCGTGCAATCGAATACGCTCTTAAAACAAAATACGATCACACTATACAAGAGAAAGGTTAAAAAATCATGAAAACGACCGTTTTGCTTCCGAACCCTACCTGTTTTCGCTATTCGGACCATCCGAAAAAGCTTAAAATCGTTCTGGAGTCCTGCGTTTTCAGGTATATCGATACGGGGATCAAGAAGTATTTCCCGGAAGATAAAGAAGAGCGCAGGACCTTGCGCATAACAATTAAGAGCGGGAAAGAAATTATTTCCTTTTCCTTCGGAATGAGCCAAAAGGAGACGGAAGAAAATACTCCGCCGGACTTATACAGTATCATTGCTTGCATGGGCACTGATTACCATTGCCCGGCAACCTTCCCCGAGTTTTGTGAAGACTACGGTTACAATGTCGATTCCATCAAAGATTTTAAGCTTTTTCAAGGTGCTTTAAAGCAGGCCGAAAAGCTTCACAAAATTTTCACGGAAGAAGAAATTTCCGTCTTTCCCTCTTGAAAGGAGTAAGCCATGTTTATCGTAGCATTTGTAATCTGTCTTTTAATTGCTATTGTTGCCGGGAGCGATTCCGGCAACAGCAACCCCCAGGAAGATCGTAGGCAAGATCGTTTTAATCGCCGATCTACGGACCCCAAACAGTGACGGAGCGGGCTATCACCCGCTTAAACAACATTCCCGGTCCGAAGTCCGGGGGAAAGCAGGATATTATGAAACTCCGTAAATTTCGCATCACAATTGAAACGACCAACGATGCTTTTGATGGTAACAGTGATTTTGAAATAGCGCGTATATTGCATCGTACTGCTAATGCCTTTGAGGGGGTGGGCACGGATAGCCTTAACGATGCAAATGGAAACAGGGTCGTAACACAAGAATTTTTTCATACAAAAGGCAAGCGTCTTATAATCCGATAAAGGAAAAATCATGAAAACGCCGATTACATACAAGCGGGAAGACTTTGAAATTTTACAAGCCATTCCCGTTGATGTAGTTCGTTTTTCGGACTTGGGAACGTCTCAGGGTTGTATTTATGGGATCGTATCGAAGGACGGCAATGTACATGCCTGGTTGCATTTTCATTTTTCTCCTTCTCAATCCTCACACGGGAAGCATTGTAACCTCGAATGTCGCGGCCAGGTGGGGGATTATGGTTTATTCTATTGGTATTATCCCCTATGGGGTGAGTATGATATCATTTTCTCCGTCAATGATTTTATTAACTCTGTTACAAAACAGTTATCGGAAGGAAGGTATTAATTATGTGGCATGCCCCTTCAAAAACCTATTTAGTTCAGCCCGGGACCCGAATCCGGATTTACGATAATTTCGGCAAAACTATCGACAGGTACACCGTAGTATTATATGGGAAGGATTGGAAGCCAAGTAACGGTCTCCGCGACTGCCTTGCTATGGACACTTACGGAATAAATTTTTCCCAGTTTTCCCTTTGTCAAACGGGAAAGCACCTGGGGAAACTGGTCCAGTTTTCCGATCTCCATATAGATACGCAAAAACATATCCTATCACGTCTTCACGACTAAGGAGCAATGCATGTTTGCACAATTTGACAGGTTTTCTCTCGAAATAACGAAAGAGCAGGCTTCCACCGGCTCTCATCCCGGACCATGTGAAGGCGACGTTTATGCTCTCTCCCTGGTCCCCGCAATCCGGAGACAATTTGACAAGATCCTCCCGGAAGATATCGCAGCTACCTTAAGGGGCTATGGAGCATGGAATGAAGAAGACTTGGAAGACCATGCCGAAAACATTCAGCGTATTTTATGGATTGCATGCGGCGACATAATGGACGGGCGCGCATGAAAAAAATACGCTCTCCCGAAGAGTGTGGGCTTCTTACCGATTGCCGGGAAGCCGGTCATTTTAAGGGAAAAATTTTCACTGTCGATGATATCCGGAAAAAATTTCACTGCGAAGAGTATGATGTATCATGCTCTTCCTGCGGAGAATATAAACCCTCAAAGAAAGGAGGTTCTCGTGCTGTCAAGAGAACTACAAAACCTGGTCCATGAAGCCTCAAAAGCGTCGAACATAACGCCGCAAAAACTTGAAACCGATGCCGTTTTGCATTATATTAAATGCCACCTCGGGAGTCATAACCAGGAAGTAAGCGGCCTGGTTATCTCTTACGAAATTCACAATCCGAAGAAAACCAATCTCCTCCAAATTGACCAGTCTAATTTTTATGAATAAGGGAAGGAACCTTTAAAAGAAAGGGAAAATTATGAATTACTTAAACGAAAGAGATTTTCAGGAGTATCAAGAGCATCTTGAAATCGTTGCAACACACTTAAAAACTGCTCATTCATTTTTAATAGCGGAAGCTACTCATCAAAATGTCTTAAACAATCCTACCTATGCCTGGAGGATGAAGCGTATGGCGCTTGCAATCGATGCTATTATACTTGCAAATAATTTGAAAGATATGTAACAATCTATCATTATCCGAAGTCTAATTGTTTGAAGCCCGAAAGGGAACCTTTTCACCACTATCAAAAGGAAGTATCATGAGAAAGATTTATCAGAAAATTGCAAGCGAAATAGAGCGGCGTAATCGATGTTGGAAAGACGCTGAAAAACATTCTATCATTTCAGGGAATGAAACAGAATGTTCGCTTTACCAATCTGCTAGAAACGACGCACAAGCTAATCTCGACAAGATCATGCAAGACGCGCCCTCCGGCTCGGGCATCGATTGTGGAACAAAACTTGATTCCGCGTCTTCCCCTGAAAAACTGATTTTTTTCATTGAATTTCACCATATGAATGAAGTAGGCTATTACGATGGATGGACTCAACATAAATTAATTATTACCCCTTCCCTTGTTTTTTATTATGATATGAAAATAACAGGTCCTAACCGGAACGGAATCAAAGAGTATTTATACGATATATACGGCGAATGGTTAGATATGGATTTTGAGCTTTTAAACTAAACAACCCAAAGGCTTTTGCCTGAGAAAGGAAACACCATGAAACTCTGTTCAAAGTTCGTGCATGCACCCTCTATTCGTGACCGCTATTTTTCGAAGGGTATTTCCTGCGACGATAAAACTTGTGGTAATCAGTCCGATTGCGCAAAGGTCCATCCTCCCAAAAACAAATAGTTGCGTATAAATTACGCGGAATATATCTTTCTATCACCTTTTACCAGGAGGTCTCTTGAAAACGACTGCACTACCCTATCCTCACTTTGTGCCTGCCGTTGAAAAGGCTGAGGGTTCACACGCTTTTGTTACATTTTCATATGACCAGTACCTTGAAATCGCGAATCTTTTATACTTTGTAAATGAGTATGTCTCGAAAAAAACCCTTTTCCGCCGCAACCCGCTTATTTTGAATGCGGAGAAACGTTCCATGCACAAGGAAATCTATGATGCATGTACGGCTACCTGCCTTTCCCTCGAAGAAGCGGCGATGTACACCCAGGAGAAAACATAATGGACCAGTCTGAAACCCGCGCACTTGTGACCAGGGTGCCCGCAGAAACAAAGCGCAGTTTTAAAATGGCGCTCCTGCGCCACCATATCACCGTACAGGCGACGCTCGCCGCTTTTATGGACGTTTTTATCGACCAGGACTTGAAGCCGTCGCCCCTTATCCGGCAAATTATTGACCGGGCACTTGTTCTACAAAGAAAAGAGGGATAATAGAGTATAGCTGCATCTTTGCGTAACATACAGACAGGGAGACGCGCATAGACTCCCGACCTTTATACCTTATCCCTCTTTTTTAACCAAAGGCCGAACCCATGAACAATTCTTTTTTCTTTGTGGACGTTGAAACCTCCGGACTTGACGCTTCCCGGCATGGCATTCTTCAATGCGCCTGGATAGTGGAGAAGGACGGGGAGTTAATTGAAGAGAGTCGATGGGATGTACAACTCTTTCCCGAGCAGGACGTGTGTACGCAGGCTCCTGAGGTGAACGGGTTCACACTCGAACGTATTAAGCATGGTATGGATCCGAGTATTCTGGCGCGTCTGCTCAAACGATCTTTTTTCTCTGTAGGACCCTCCCCCATAGTTGGTCACAATGTAATGTTCGATTTTGGATTCTTGATAGAACTCAATAAGCGTACCAATTCCAATTTCATGAGTTCTGTGGACTTCCACCAGGTAATCGATACACTGGCGCTTGCGCGTTGGTTTCAGATCGCTGGTATTATCGATCCGCCGAACTGTAAATTGAAATCCCTGTGCGAATTTTTCGGCATCCCGATAAAGCCTCACGACGCTCTCGAAGACATCCGCGCAACCCGAAAGCTCTTCCATATCCTGCTCAACATGCTCGGGGAGGTGAAGCCGTATGTTAAGAAGACTCTATAATTGGTTATGGGAGTTGTTCTGGAGGTTCCGGGAATGGGAGGATTATTGCGAATATCCTTATGGACGCGTCGTCAGAGAGGGTGATGAGTGGAAAATGAAAGACAATTCATGGCAACGTGTAGATTTCCTGGATTGTTACCGTTACTGTTACTGGCATATCGCGAAGATGGACCGGGGAACTATCCGTTGTAACTATCATCCTCCCAAAAATCCCGATGTGGAGCCGTAAGCATGCTTATAGTAGACAAGCCCGACGAACATCTTATTATATCTTTCCCAGGGAACAAACATTGCTTCCTCTTTTATTTTCAATGGCATTCTAAAAAGGAAATGTACTTTAATTACATTCCTTTTTATTTTCTTCCCTCCCTTTCCCTCATGAATTGTGAGAGGGGCTTAGAAATAGTTTTTGACTTGTTCAATTTCAGTTTTAACTTTGATTGGTTAAAAGACAAGTGAACCTCGAATTTACCGACGTCGAAATTGTTGAACGGGACGGCGTCCCCTGCGTACTCCGCCGTGCGGACGTCACGCAGTCCGCTGATTTCTGGCGGAACTGGAGAAATGCAGCGTCATCTTTAAAAAAGCTTGTGTACCTGAAGCCGGAAGACCGACTCTGGTACGCTTATTTAATCAAACCTATCGGAGCCGATACCTATGTTCCCTTCAATCTTTCGTACAAGGTCAAAGACCGCTCTAAACTCCTGGCCTATCAGCCGGAGGCCGTCTCCCTTCTGGTACAAAGCATCATTAATCATAATGCTGCCGCTGATGGTTCTGATACTGGCATTGGGAAGACGTATCAAGCTCTTGCCGTCGCTCGTGAACTCAATCTTTCGCCGCTCATAATCTGTAAAAAAGCCGGTTTTTCGGCATGGCGTAAGGCATGCGCGTACATGAACATTGTCCCCCGCTTGATACTGAACTGGGAAGCGGCCAGGACGTGCAAAATCGGCCTGAATATTAAAGGTCGGCCAGTACCATTCATTGAACGACATCCTACGTTTATCATGGGTACGGCAACCAACCATTACGAGTATCAGTGGATCGTTCCAGATCGCACTTTACTTATTTTCGATGAAGCTCATCTTGGATTCAACCAGGACAGCCAGAACTACGCTATGTGGACAGCCTCCACCGGGTTCACCTCTATCTCTATGTCCGCTACCTTTGCCGACCGTCCTGCGCGTCTCAGAGGACTATTCAGGGTTCTTCGGATAATGCAGGAACAAGAGTTCGATCTCTGGCTCAGGGGTATAGGGCATTTTGAGAACGCCTATAATGAGCTTGAGTCCCTGTCGGCTCAGGACGATATGAAGGTTATCAACAAAATGCTCTATCCGGAGCATGGCTGTCGGGTCTCGTATGACGATCCCGCCGTAAAGGCTATGTTTCCGGAACGGGTTATCCAGACGGAAATTGTAGACCTCGGGAAATCAGTTACGGAGGAGCAGAACCAGATGTACGCCGAACTCATTACGAAGGCTGAGAAACTTCGGGAGATGGGAAAACAGGCGGCGCTCCTGGTCGCCGACCTCCGGTATCGACAGTTCGCGGAACTCTTGAAGGTGCCGATCCTGGTGGAGATGGTGAAGGAATACTTGTATGAAGGCAAGTCGGTTGCGGTATTTGTTAATTTCAAAGAAACCCTGCGCTACCTTGCTGAAAATCTCGGGGACACGAGGCAGCTGGTTTTTGGTTCCCAGGAGTCGAAAGGGATCGACCGTGATGAGGTTATTAGGAAATTTCAATCGGGTGAAGAACGCATTATACTTCTCATGGCGCTCGCTGGTGGGCAAAGTCTTTCTCTACACGATCTTGTTGGAAATTCGCAGCGTATCTCCCTTATCTGTCCAACGTATGATCCTGTTGTCCTTCAGCAAATTCTTGGCCGGACTTTTCGTTCGGGGACCAGGACGACGCCTGTCATGAAACTCGTATATGCTGCCGGGACTGTGGAGGAAAAAGTTGCTGACGTGGTGAACAGGAAGCTCGATAACATCGCGGCCCTGAACGACGGGGATCTCATGGAACCCGATCTTTTTCAGCTTGGAGTAAAACGGGACGAAAATGAAGACGATTAATTTCCAGATCATCCAGGATGTTGACGATGCCATATACCCCTGGATCGCCCGCAACCTCGACGGAACACTCATCGGGTTCCGTAATGCTCCGGTCCGGGATTACGATAACAAGGTCTGGATGGATCCGACCGACAAGTCGTATGGAGAAATCATTCCGTATCCGACCTGGGATACGTCGGTGCGAGAGCCGAAAGACTTCGTCGATCGGAAAGAAATGTATATCAAAAGAGACAGAAAAAAACGGGAAAAAGCGTACAACAATGCAAAGATGTTTTCCAAAAGCAAAGGAGAAGACAATGCCGATTGAGTACAACACGATAGGTCCGGTGGGGATGGGGCAGATTCCCGCTATTATGAAGACGTTGGAAGAGCAGGGATGGGAAACACTGCACATCCTCTTTTCCGGAATGGGACAACTCAAAAATAACGTACTGCTTTCCGGGAAACCGGTCGCCCAGCAATTTCCGATCTATGGGATTGTTGCTTGTAAGAAGTTCCTGCCGGGAGAAGAAGTCATTCCACCTGTTATCGGAGACCCCCATGAGAACCATTGAACTCGATAACGCCGAATGCCGCTCGGAAGGATTATGTTTATAAAGGAGGACCCGATGAATACTCGTGCATCCTCATCTTTGCGAAAGCTCGCGGGCCTGCAAAACCCGGTATACTCGGAGGACCTGGAGCTGCATTACCAGTTTCACCGGCATAGGGGAGTGCTGGAGTTCGAGGATGGCGTGGAGTACACGGTTAAAGAATCCTTGATTATCTCCAGGGGGAGACCGCAGCCGGAAGACCTTAAAAAACTCCACGAGATCAAAAGGACATTCAATGGAGAGTTCTTAACCAAAGAGGATTTACAGGAAAGGGAGCTGTTTTATGGAGCTGACCAAACGGGGGATACTTTCAAAGAAGACAAGGGAACTGGAAAGAAAGAAAATCGCACGTCTGGAAAAGAACCGGCGAAAACCTCCGATAAGGGAATCGGCGCAACACGGAAAGCATCGGCACGTAAGCAAAAATACCGTGACCCGCTCCAGACTTCATTATGGGCATGAGAGATTCAAGGCTGCGGCATATACTCCGGAACACGACAGGCCGGTAACGAGAGCGGGACAAAACTCAAGAGGTCTTTCTTAAAAAAACGCCCTCCTTATACGCTCGGGGATGGAACCCTTATGTAAACCTTCCGCTTCGCGTATTCGTGAGGGCGTTCTATTTACTCCGTCTCTCCATCCTCTTCATTTGGGGTCGTTCGCATGTTGATCGGCAACTGTTTTGCAGGATCGCGCACGCAGGCTTCCGGCCTGGTCCATCCCATGACTTCCATCATGGTATCTGCCTGTTCCCACCCGTAGAAATCATCGAGCTTGACTACGAACTTCGCAAGCTCGACCGGATCATGAAGCATTTGTTGGAAGTCCGGGGATTTCTCTACGAATCCCTTACCCATCTTCACCATCATGTTGTCCTGAGCGGCCTTTGCGGAACTCACGGTCGCGAGTACCTGGAGGATTGCAGGGGCGATGCCCTCGACCATTTCAAAAATCCTATCCGCGAGACTTGGCTTTTCCGGGCTTAATATTGCTTTCATGTCCACTCCTGTTTTTAACATGTCGAAAAGCTCTTTCATCATGACATTTCCTGTTCCCTGTCCGCCACTGGCCTTCATGAGTTCAATAAGCTGCGTGGTATTTTTTTCCCCCATCCCGAGCATGAGCATCATCATCCTATTGGATTCGTCCGTCCGGCGCTGGGCTTCTTTGTCCCGTGATTCCATGAATGCAACCAGGAGCGGAACCGCAGCGCCTATAATCCCAATCCAGGGAATATCCTGTTTTGGAGCGGCCGGCTGCATACCCATGCCGATAGGGATACCGAGGGACTTGACCATATCGAGAGATTCATTGATCACCTCTTTTGCGATCTGCCGGGGAGATTTTGACTCTCCGTCGTTGCCGATAAGTCCGGACAAGGATTCCCGTTCGAGATTATTCGATATCTTGTTGTCGCGGGCTTTCCGGGTAACATCCTGATGCCATCGGAGTTTTTCTTCGAGGAGGAACTTCCGGTGTTCATCTTCGGCAAGCTCGGAGATTGATAAAGGGACATCCTCCATACAGAGCTTGGATTTTCCGTCTCCGTCTTCGCTCTGGTCCTTTGCCCTCCACGTAAAATGGAGAACATACTCTCCAGGGCCATAGTGCTTTGCAATGTATGCGAGCGACGGTACCGACCGGTGCCATTCTACTATATATGAGGCCCCCTGGGAATTTCCCAGGTTCTCTTCCTCCCCTCCCTCAGGGACTTTTTTCAGCATGCATTTAAAAGGATTTTTGGAAAGCCCGTGATCGAAGAGAAAGTTGGAAATTTCCTCCGGAGCTTCCTCCTCGGGATTATCCCGGACAAGACGTATACCGCTGCCGGGAGCGCTGAAGATATCCTCTACGGATTTTGGGGACAGGACTTCGGAGTCCTGTCCGGATTTCGTGGGCATAAGGGTTCCCAATCTGTTAAGTGTTACTTCCTGGTAAGGGCTTTGACCCTTTCAGTTTCCATATAGACGCTGTACGCCATATAAACGAGTACCGCACCTCCTGCAACGCAAAGTATCGGGACGAGAGGGCTTAATACCTTGGTGGTAGCGTTGGTTGCAGCCTTTCCAGCTACATTTCCGGCAGCATCGACGACAGTATCAGCTACATTTCCGGCAGCATCGACGACAGTATCAGCCACCCCTTCGGCAGCGTCGGTAGTTTGATTCAAGGCGTCGGTAAGATTAGGAACGGGACCGCTCAGGAATCCCCATACGGAGTTCCATCCGTTCGAGAGGACCGTTCCTATATCGTCTCCAATATAGTTCGCCATATTATTTCCCTTTCTTTCTCAGAAGGAAATACGCACCTGCCGCAGCGACGAGGACCGCTCCTGCTATAATAAAGGCGGAGGAATTGTCGGGTAACTCTGACCCTGGTATACCGTTTGAGTCATTCGGAGGATTATCCCCCGTACTCGTTCCAGGATAAGGTTGTGAATAGTCATAGGGCGTATTCAGGTCTCCACGAAAAGCATTTGACATAATTAACTCCTCTTCTTTTTCCGTAGAAGGAAATACGCCCCTACCGCCGCAATGAGGACCGCCCCGCCGATGATATAGATAGTGTGACTCGGGGGTACATCGACGTCCGGATCGTATACAAACCCGCCGTTTGCCGAATAATTGGAGGAGCTTGACGTAGTTGCGGGGTACGAAATTCCCGGCATGGTGAAGCTCGCATTTGCCGGTTCCGCGCTTGCGTTCGCTGCGTAATTAGGTACGACTGAGCTTGCCATTGAAGAATTTGCGTATGTTACGCCGGGCATGGTAAAGTCACCGCGAAA
>Ga0302320_10030920_pt1 | contig 10177 bp, 9 predicted proteins | sample Bog_T0_3_FD_202130 | JGI IMG/M metagenome (GOLD analysis project Ga0302320, IMG submission 202130) | Peat permafrost microbial communities from Stordalen Mire near Abisko, Sweden - Bog_T0_3 | ecosystem: Environmental > Terrestrial > Soil > Wetlands > Peat | place: Sweden: Abisko, Stordalen Mire...
GCGGCGCGCGAAGGTCCGGGCTCGAAAGGATCGGCGAAATATTGGGTTTCGCGGGCGACCTTGCCATCCTGGAACTCCATGACGCTCACCGCATAGGATGGCCGGCCGTCGTAGGCGAGGATGAATTCCGTGACCCAAAGGTCCCCCGCGCCGACGATGCGGCGCACCGTGAAACGCTTGGCGTTCGGCTGGGCGACGCGAGAGGCCTGGATGTTGCGGCGGCCGCTGATGCGCTCGCCCGATTGCGGGTATTCGAGCCGCGCGTCGTCTCGGTAGATTTCGTGCTCGACATCGAAGCTGTTGGCGTCAGAGGCGGCCCAGTGGCGATCGAGCGCCTCGCGAATCGTCTTCTCGTCCATCGTTCGACTCCCGGGTCTGACGACGCCCCCTCATCGTTTGGACACATCCTCGCGCGGCGGTCCCCGATATTCACGGGTGGCGCGGACAATGAAGACAAAGAGTACGATCAAAGATGGCCACTGAAACCAGAGGTGGCCATGCCAGGAGAACAGGTTGATCGCGCCCAGGAACGCCACGATGGCGCCGGCCCGGACGGCGCTCGCGATCAGCTTTGGCTGCGTCCTCGGCGGCAGGACGCTTTGGCCGCTCTTGATGTCGACGGGCGGCGCGGCGGCGCCGAGCATGACGGCGCTGTAGACGGGCACCTCGGTCTCGATGTTCTTCAACCGCTGGGGCCCGAGGAAATTGAAGCTCAGGCCGAGTTTGTTCTTGACCTGGTCGAATACGGTGCCCGAAATCAGAATGCCGCCGGGTTCCGCCATGGATTGAAGTCGCGCCGCGATATTCACGTCGTCGCCGAATATATCGTCGCGCTCCACGATCACGTCGCCGAGATTGATGCCGATGCGGAACCACATTTGCCGGTCGGGCTCCAGCTTCTGATTGCGCTCGGCGAGCTGGCGTTGAATTTCCACTGCCGATTGCACCGCCATGACGGAGCTCGCGAACTCCGCCAGCACGCCGTCGCCCGCGGTGCTGACGATCCGCCCACGATGCTGGGCGATCAGCTCGCTCATGATGCCTTTGTACGCGTTGAGCGTCGCCAGCGTCCCCGCCTCGTCGAGCCCCATCAAACGGCTGTAGCCCAACACATCGGCCGAAAGGATATTCGTCAGCCTGCGTTCGATCTCGGTGCTCATGCCTGATACGGCTTTCGACATTCCCGCGGGAGATCATAACATTGGGAGGACGCAGTCATACCCCTGGGCATCGCGCGGAACAAGTCGCGCCGAAGTCGGCGCTACAGCGTCCTGACCTTCACCTTCTCCGCTTTCGCGACGCCGAGCCGATTGCGCAGCGGCAAGCCGAACGCCTCCGCCTGGATCTCGAATACGTCGCCCATCTGGGTCGTGACCCCGTCGCTGAACGACAGCGTCGCGGTGCCGAAATAATGCACGTGAACGTCGCCCGGGCGGCGGAACAGGGCGTATTTGAAGTGATGCGCCTCGAGGTTGGCGATGGTGTGCGACATGTTCTGTTCGCCCGACAGGAACGGCTTCTCCCACAGCGACGCCTTGCCGCGCAGGATGCGCGAGACGCCCTGCACGTCGGGCGGCAGGTCGCCGATCAGCAGTTCCGGGCCGAAGCTCGACGCGCGCAGCTTGGAATGGGCGAGGTAGAGGTAGTTCTGGCGCTCGGTGACGTGGTCGGAAAATTCGTTGCCGAGAGCGAAGCCGACGCGGACCGGCTGGCCCAACGGGTCGATCACGTAAACGCCGACGATTTCCGGCTCCTCGCCGCCGTCGAGCGCGAAGCTCGGGCTGAGGAGATCGCCGCCGGGCGGGACGATCGTCGAGCCGTCGCCCTTGTAGAACCACTCCGGCTGCACGCCCTCCTTGCCCTTGGCCGGCTTGCCGCCTTCGAGGCCCAGCTTGAACATCTTCATGGAATCGGTGAGCGCGGCGGGATCAGCGAGCGTCTTGTGCATCTTGTCGCGTCCTTCCGCGGAACCAAGATGCGTGAGGCCGGTGCCGGTGACATAGACGTGGGCGGGATCGGCGTGGTCGATCGGCGCGAGCACGCGCTTTTCCTTGAAGGCGGCGACGAGGTCGACGGGTTTGCCGACGCCGCGATCGGCGATCAGCTTGCGCAGTGGCGCGCCCGCCTCGATCGCTTGTTTGGCGATGTCGAGCGTCGTGCGCGCGCCCTTGACCAGGCGGCTCTCGCCGCGCGCGGTGACGACGAGCGCGCGCTTGCCTTTTTCATCGAAGATCTGCGCGAGACGCATGAAAAACTCCGGTTCAGCCGCGGGCGCGGGATTCGATCAAGGCGAAGATGCGCGGATCGGTGAAATCGGCGACCGCGAGCACGGCGCCGACTCCCGTCAGTTCAGCCGCGCCGAGCGTCGTCGTCAGGCCGACGACCGCGAGCCCGGCGGCGACCGCGGCGCGCGCGCCAGGCAGCGAATCCTCGAAGGCCACCGAATGTTCAGCTCGAGCGCCGGTGCGTTCGAGCCCGGTCAGATAGGGCAGCGGGTCGGGCTTGCCGCGCGCGAGTTCGGAGCCGATCACGCGGATCGGCAGGCGTTGGTCGAAGCCGATCGCCTTCAACACGAGGTCGGCGTTGGCGCGCGGCGCGTTGGTGACGACCGCGCAGGCGAGGCCGCGCGCGACCGCCCAATCGAGCAGCGCGGCGGCGCCCGCGATCGGCGCGAGTTCGCCGACGGCGGCTCGATAGGCGATCTCCTTCGCCAGCAACGTTTCCTCGCGCTGCTCGGGCGACAGATGCGACAGGAAAGTCTGCCCGATCTTGTCGTTAGTCGCGCCCATGATCTTGGCTTTGTATTCCTCGCGGTCCAGCGTCACGCCATGCGGCGCGAAGACGTGCTGGAACGCGACGAGATGTTCGGCGTCGGTGTCGACGAGCGTGCCGTCGAGGTCGAAGAGAAGCGCTGAGGTCATGGCGCCTCTCTTACATCGTCGCCCCGATCTGCCAAGGCGCGAATTCGGCCTCGCCATATCCGAGCAACTCCGACTTGCTGCGCTCGCCCGAGGCGACGGAGAGCACGCGATCGAAGATCTGCCGGCCCTTGTCCTCCAGCGAAACGCCGTCGAGCACGTCGCCGCAATTGATGTCCATGTCCTCGATCATGCGCTCGTAGACGTCCGTGTTGGTCGCCAGCTTGATCGAGGGCGTCGGCTTGCAGCCGTAGGCGGAGCCGCGGCCCGTGGTGAAGCAGAGCACGTTGGCGCCGCCCGCCACCTGCCCCGTCGCCGAGACCGGATCATAGCCGGGCGTATCCATGAAGACGAAGCCCTTGGCGGTGACCGGCTCTGCGTAGCGATAGACGCCGTTGAGCGGCGTCGTGCCGCCCTTGGCCGCCGCGCCGAGCGATTTCTCGAGGATTGTCGTCAGGCCGCCGGCCTTGTTGCCGGGCGAGGGATTGTTGTTCATCTCGCCGCCGGCGCGCGAGGTGTAGTCCTCCCACCAGTGGATGAGTTCGACGAGCTTGTGGCCGATCTCCGGCGTCGCGGCGCGGCGCGTCAGCAGATGCTCGGCGCCGAAAATCTCGGGCGTCTCGGAAAGGATCGCGGTGCCGCCGTTGCGCACCAGCCTGTCGACGGCGACGCCGAGCGCGGGATTGGCGGTGATGCCGGAATAGCCGTCGGAGCCGCCGCATTGCAGCGCCAGCATCAATTCGCTCGCCGGCCGTGTCGTGCGCCGAGCCGTGTCGAGGATCGGCAGCATCGCCTTCACCCGCTCGACGCCCGCTTCCACCGTCTTGCGTGTGCCGCCCGTCGCCTGGATGGTCATGGAGTGGAACAGGTCGCTCTCGACAATGCCGTAGTCCTCTTTCATGCGGCCGATCTGGAACACCTCGCAGCCCAGCCCCACCATGATCACGCCGCCCATATTGGGATTGCCGGCGTAGCCCCATTGCGTGCGCTTCAGCGTATCGAAGCCCTCGCCCTTCGAAGCCATGCCGCAGCCGGTGCCGTGGACGAGCGGAATGATGCCGTCGACATGCGGATAATCGTCGAGAATGCCCGACCGCTCGGCCTCGCGCGCTATCAGCCGCGCGACGGTCGCTGAGCAATTGACCGAGGTGAGGATGCCCAGATAGTTGCGCGTTCCGGTCTTGCCGTTGGCGCGTTTGTAGCCCTCGAAAGTCGCCTGCTCCTCGACGGGCAGGATGTTCTCGGCGCGCGCGCCCTCGCCGAACTGATAGTCGCGCGCGAAATCTTGCATCACGCAGTTCTGCTCGTGAACCCATTGGCCCGGCGCGATCGGCTTCGAGGCGAAACCGATGATCTGGCCGAATTTGTGGATGGGCTCGCCCGTCGCGATCGGCGCCGTCGCCATCTTGTGGCCGCGCGGGATGCGCTCGCTCGCGGGAACAGCGCCCGCGGGTTGATCGCCGGGACGGATCTCGTCGACCGCGATCACGACATTGTCTTCGGCGTTGAGGCGCAGGGCGCGCGGAGAACTCATGGCAGGTTCCAGTACAGTAAGGCGTCAGGCGGAAAACAACTCGGGCCGCTGCCGCGAAAAATTCTCGAACAACGCCGTCATGGCGCTCATATGCGCTTCCATCGCCGCCCGCGCGCGCGCGGGATCGGCGCTCTCCACGCCCTCGACGACCGCCCGATGCTCGGCGATCGTCGCCTGCATGCGACCGTGCGGCGTCATCAGCAGGCGACGCAACCGCTCCAGATGCTCGCGCACCCCGTCGAGGATCTCGCCGCTGCGGTCCAGACCCAGGCGCTGGGTCAGGATCGCGTGAAAGCCGACGTCGAGATCATAGAAGCGCGGCCGATCTCCCGCCCGCGCCGCCTCCTCCGCCTCGCGCAAATTGTCCTCCAGCGCCGCCCTTCCGGCGGCGTCGAGGCGCCTCGCCGCCTCGGCCGCGATCTCGCCCTCCAGCGCACGGCGAATGAACAAACGCTCGCGCACATCCTCGGCCGAGATGCGCGCGACGAACGAGCCGTGTTGCGGCTCCACCCGCACCAAGCGCTCGAACGCCAGCCGACTAATCGCCGCCGAGACGGGAAAACGCGAGACGCCGAGCCGATCGCACAGCGCCAGCTTGTCGATGGGTTGGCCGGGTTCGAGGTCGCCGGAAAGGATCGCCTCCTTCACGGCTCCATAGACTTGCCCTGCCTTGCTGTCGGCGCGTGCGCGCATCCTCGCCTTCGATCTGAAACGACTTTCGCGAGCGATGATCACCCGCGCCTCCCGTCGCCTCTTCCCCACTGACATGTTAGAGGCTAGAGAGACCGCGCGCCGCCGTCAATCGTCTTGCGGCGCGCCAAGGGGGCCCCCATGACGGTTTTGCGACTGGACGAGGCGACGACTCTGCCGACGGACGGCTATGCCGGCGCTCTGGCAGGTCGCGTCTGGCGACCGGAACTGGACGGACCCTCGGTCGTCGCCTTGCGCGCGGATGGGGTTTACGACGTCACCGGCAGCTTCGCGACGATCCGCGATCTCTGCGAGAGCGCCGATCCCGCCGCCGCCCTGCGCGCGGCCTCGGGTGCGCGAATCGGCGCGTTGGAGGAGGTCCTCGCCAACACCCCGCCTGATTCGCGCGATCCGGCCAAGCCCTGGCTGCTCGCCCCGCTCGACCTGCAAGCGATCAAGGCCGCCGGCGTCACCTTCGCGACCTCGATGCTGGAGCGCGTGATAGAAGAGCGCGCGCGCGGCGACCACTCCGCCGCCGAGCGGTTGCGGGCGGACATGACGCGGCTGATCGGCGCCGATCTCGCGACGCTGAGGCCCGGCTCGCCCGAGGCGCAAAAGCTGAAAGAGGCGCTGATCGCCGAAGGCGCGTGGTCGCAATATCTCGAGGTCGGCATCGGCCCCGACGCGGAAATTTTCACCAAGGCGCAGCCGATGTCGGCGATCGGCGCCGGCGCGGACGCCGGATTTCATTCCGCCTCGCTTTGGAACAATCCAGAGCCAGAAGCCGTGCTGTTGATCGCCTCCTCCGGCGCGATCATCGGCGCGACGCTCGGCAACGACGTCAACCTGCGCGATTTCGAAGGCCGCAGCGCGCTGCTGCTCGGCAAGGCGAAGGACCAGAACGCGAGTTGCGCGGTCGGCCCCTTCCTGCGCCTGTTCGACGCCAGCTTCAGCCTCGACGACGTACGCGCGATGAACATTTCGCTCACCATCGAAGGCGATGACGGCTTCAGGCTCGAAGGCGGCTCGTCGATGCGCGAAATCAGCCGCGACCCCGCCGATCTCGCGCGCCAGTTGATCGGCCCCAACCACGATTATCCCGACGGCGCGGCGTTGTTTCTGGGCACCATGTACGCGCCGGTCGCCGACCGCGACGCTCCCGGCAAAGGCTTCACCCACAAGCCGGGCGACATCGTCGGCGTGAGCGCGCACAAGCTCGGGCGGCTGACCAACCGGATGCGCCACGCCCATCTGTGCCCGCGTTGGAGCTTCGGCGCCGGCGCCTTGATGCGCAATCTCGCGCGCCGGGGCTTGATTTGATCGGCCAAGACTCTACACGACAAGACCGCTTACCCAACGGCCTGAAAAAGGAACCGCGCGCATGATCCTCATCTCGGGCGAGGCCCTGATCGACCTCATTCCGGATCCGGACAAGGACATCAGCTACGACGCGGTGCTGGGCGGCTCGCCTTACAACGTCGCGATCGGCCTCGGGCGGCTCGGCGCACCGACCGCGTTCGTTTCGCGCATTTCGACGGACGGCAACGGCGACAACCTCGCGGCCGGCCTCGCCCGCGCGGGCGTCGACCTGAGCCTTGTGCAGCGCGACGTGAAGCCGACGACGCTCGCCTTCGTCATGCGCGGCACCGCCCAGACCGGATCGCGCTACGCGTTCTATCTCGACGCGACGACGTTCGACGGCCTTTGGCCCTTCCCCGAGATTTGGCCGGCGGGCGCCCGGCATTTGCACGTCGGCTCGATCTCGGCGGTGGAGCCGCGCCACGGCGAACGCGTTGTCGAAGCCCTACGCCTCGCGCGTGGCGTTCTGACCAGCAGCTACGATCCCAACATTCGCCCGCTGGTGACGCCGGACCGTGCAAGCGTCGTCGATCTGGTCGAGCGGCAGGTGGCGCTCGCCAGCTTCGTCAAGGCGAGCGAGGAAGACCTGGAATGGCTCTATCCCGACCGCGACGTCGAGGCGACGCTGGAGGATTGGGCGAAGCGAGGCCCGAAATTCTGCATCGCGACCTTGGGCGGAGCGGGCGCGGTCGCCTATCTCGGCGACGAACGGCTGGCGATCGCGGCGCCGAAGATCGACGTGGTCGACACCGTGGGCGCCGGCGACAGTTTCATGTCTTCGCTGCTCGCGATCATGGACCAGGACGGCGCGCTGGGTCCGGACGCCGCGATTCCGACTCGGGAGGCGCTGCGAAGCTGGTTGTCTTTCGCGGCCCGGGCCTCGGCGATAACATGCACCCGCAAGGGGTCCAACCCTCCGACCCCCACGGAAATCGAGGCCGCGACCAATAGCGTAGAGCATTGATGTTGCGGCGCGGCGTCAGGAAGTCTAAAGCTCCTGCGCCGAACGGATACCGATAAGGAACCAGCCATGGCGTCGACCGAAACAGCGCCGAAACCGATGCGCCCACGACCGCTGTCGCCGCATCTGCAAGTTTATCGTCTGACGCTGACGATGGTGATGTCGGGCTTGCATCGCATAACGGGCTTGTGCCTGTTTATCGGCACATTGCTGCTCGCCTGGTTCCTGATCGCCGCGGCGAGCGACGCCTCGACCTTCTCGTATTTCTCCTGGTTCATCGAGTCGTTCATCGGCCGCCTCGCGCTGTTCGGCTTCACCTGGGCGCTGTTTCATCATCTGCTCGGCGGCGTCAGGCATTTCATCTGGGACGCTGGCAAAGGTCTGGGCGATCCGGAACGCGATCAACTCGCGCTGGCGACCATCGTGGGCAGCATCGCGATCAATGTGATCGTCTGGATCATCGGCTACGCCGTCCGCTGAGGGAACGAAACGATGTCTCCATCCCAAAAGTCCTTCCGCAGCCCGATGGGCCGAGTTCGCTTTCTCGGTAGCGCGCGTCTGGGCACAGACGACATGTGGCGCCTGCACGTCACCGCCGCGTTCATGATTCCACTGACCTTCGGCTTCGTCTGGTTGGTGCTGTCGCTGCTGCACAAGGATTACAACGGCGTGCGCGCGGAACTCGGCCAGCCGATCCCGGCGATCGTGTTGCTGTTGTTCGTGCTGACGGGCCTCTATCACATGCAGATCGGTCTCAGGGCGATCATCCTGGACTACATCCATGGCCACACCAAGGAATGGCTGCTGATCGCGAACGCGTTCTTCGCGGTCGCCGTCGCGACGGCCTGCATTTATTCGGTGCTCCGCATCGGCTTCGTTTGATTGAAGGGTTGACCATGGCTACGAATGGCTCGAACGGAGCTGCCGCTCCGGGGATAGGCGCCCAAGCCTATCCGATCACCGATCACACGTTCGACGTGGTCGTCGTCGGCGCCGGCGGCGCGGGCCTGCGCGCCAGCGTCGGCTGCGCGCAAGCGGGCCTTCGCACCGCCTGCATCTCCAAGGTTTTCCCGACGCGCTCGCACACGGTCGCGGCGCAGGGCGGCATTTCCGCATCGCTCGGCAACATGGGCCCGGACGATTGGCGTTGGCACATGTACGACACCGTCAAGGGTTCGGACTGGCTCGGCGATCAGGACTCGATCGAATATCTCTGCCGCAACGCCTCCGCCGCCGTCTACGAGCTCGATCATTGGGGCGTGCCGTTCTCGCGCACCGAGGAAGGCAAGATCTACCAGCGCCCGTTCGGCGGCATGACCACCGAATACGGCAAGGGCATCGCCCAGCGCACCTGCGCCGCCGCCGACCGCACCGGCCACGCGATCCTGCATACGCTCTATGGTCAGGCGCTGAAGGCCAAGTGCGAATTCTTCATCGAATATTTCGCCCTCGATCTCATCCGTGACGAGGAAGGCCGCATCCGCGGCGTCGTCTGCCTGAAGATGGACGACGGCACGATCCACCGCTTCCGCTCGCAGACGACGATCCTGGCGACCGGCGGCTACGGCCGCGCCTATTTCTCCGCGACCTCGGCGCACACCTGCACGGGCGACGGCAACGCGATGGCGCTTCGGGCCGGCGTGCCGTTGCAGGACATGGAATTCGTGCAATTCCATCCCACCGGCATCTACGGCGCGGGTTGCCTCATCACTGAAGGCTCGCGCGGCGAAGGCGGCTATCTCGTCAATTCCGAGGGCGAGCGCTTCATGGAGCGCTACGCCCCCTCGGCCAAGGACCTCGCCTCGCGTGACGTCGTCAGCCGCGCGATGACGATGGAAATCCGCGAGGGCCGCGGCGTCGGCAAGCTCAAGGATCACATCTACCTGCACCTCGACCATCTCGACCCGAAAGTGCTGCACGAGCGCCTGCCCGGCATTTCCGAGAGCGCGCGCATCTTCGCCGGCGTCGATGTGACCAAGGAGCCGATCCCGGTGCTGCCGACCGTCCACTACAACATGGGCGGCATTCCCACGAACTATCACGGCGAAGTGCTGACCAAGGTCGGCGCCGATCCGGACTCGATCGTTCCCGGCCTGATGGCTTTGGGCGAGGCGGCCTGCGTATCGGTGCACGGAGCCAACCGCCTCGGCTCGAATTCGCTGATCGACCTCGTCGTGTTCGGCCGCGCGGCCGGATTGCGCGCGGGCGAAATGCTCAAGGCGGGCGAGCGTCAGCCCGACCTGCCGAAGGACAGCGCCGACCTCGCGCTGTGGCGGCTCGACCAGTTCCGCAACGCCAAGGGCGGCACGCCGACGGCGCAGTTGCGCCTCAACATGCAGCGCATCATGCAGAGCAATTGCGCGGTGTTCCGCACTGGCGAAGTGCTCGCCGAAGGCCAAACGAAGATCCACGCGGCTTGGCGTTCCGGCTCGGATGTCGGCGTGACCGATCGCTCGCTGATCTGGAACTCGGATCTGATCGAGACGCTCGAATACGACAACCTGATCGTGCAGGCCGTGGTGACGATGGACGGCGCCGCGAACCGGCTCGAGAGCCGCGGCGCGCACGCGCGCGAGGATTTCCCGAACCGCGACGACGCCAACTGGATGAAGCACACGCTGGCGTGGATCGACACAGACAAGCAGACGGTCAAGCTCGATTACCGGCCGGTGCACACCTACACCATGAGCAACGATATTTCGTACATCGAGCCCA
>Ga0302320_10030922_pt1 | contig 10177 bp, 11 predicted proteins | sample Bog_T0_3_FD_202130 | JGI IMG/M metagenome (GOLD analysis project Ga0302320, IMG submission 202130) | Peat permafrost microbial communities from Stordalen Mire near Abisko, Sweden - Bog_T0_3 | ecosystem: Environmental > Terrestrial > Soil > Wetlands > Peat | place: Sweden: Abisko, Stordalen Mire...
TGCGCGTATATCATCCTTTTCCCCTGCGCCGCATGGGCGTCATTACCTGAGGTAGGAGCCGGATGCGGGAAATCCGCTCGTCCGGATCCGCGGAGGGGGTTGTGAGCAATCATGATCCCTACTCCGACTGTACCTAGCGTTGTCCAACAAGCATCTGCATGAGAATCGCTCCGCCAAGTGCGGCAATAAGCGCCACCGGCATCGCGATTGCTCCAATCTTCAGAAACGTCCAGAAGCTCACATCGAGCTTCTCTCCGCCTGTGCCATCACCGGAATCCTTGCGAAGTGCAAGCAGCCAAAGGATCGTAGCCAGCGATCCGGTGACCGAGAGATTTGGTCCAGGTCTACACCAATCAGAACCGCATTGGCCATCAAACCCTTCGTGTGTGCGGCTTGTACCCGGCGGCCGATGCGCCAGTCCCTCCGAAGAACGTTCTGCAGTTCCCCCGAAGAAAGTGCGAAAAAAGTCCGCGAAACCAGTCCCCGGAGTTGTAGTACAACTCAGGAGCCGCTGGGATCACGAACATGCTGCCTCATGGTGTTGGTACGCCAATTGCTGTAATCCAATCACAGTCTCCGCAAGGGTGACCAAAAGCTTGGAGCTGACCTGCGCTATGCAAGCACTGGCGACACTGTTGATGTGTGCTTCAAAGGAGATAAGGTATGCACGTGCGCAACATCCAATTCGACCCAAATATCCAGATGAATGCTCTCTACGCTGCTGCGAGGGCGGAAGCCAAGAGGGAAGCCGAGCGTACAAGAAAGAAACTACGGAACTTCGCCTCGGCGCTGGCAGGCGAATATAGCGACGGGACAGACTGTGTCGTAAAACTCAGTGGAGATGACGCGGCCCAGGGACAGGCAAATCGGCAGAACCAAGGCTAGGGGAAGAAGCAGAACGAGGAGGCCAAATCAGAGAGTGTTGGCAACCCCGCTTCGTACTGGGCGTAATCCCATGGGGATCCAACCTGCGTTCGCCATGGCAGACCCATTCAATCGCTGAAGCTGGGCAAATCCTGCCGATGCCGGCTAGGCAAATCTTGCCTACTTTCGTTGTGTTCGTCATCCTCACCACGGCTACTCAAGGGGATGCGCACGCCGTCAGCAAGGTCGTTTGGCAGTGGATGACTGTCGCTCCACGAAGCCTTTCGTGGAAGGCTGGGGACGCCCATACTCCGCTCTGTTGGCGACCCTTTGTGTTCCTTGCATCGGCAGGTGCGGTTCTTAGCGCAGTTAGACCTGATCAGTTGGTCGGGGACTGGCAGCGCTGACAGCCTCAATCGCGTGGACCGCTTCCCGGCAAGCCCGAAGGTTTTTCCGAGCTTCGGAGTGCTGACCCCGCACCAGCGCCCCCGGCATCCGGATCAGAAAAGCAGTACGTCTCGCCATCCCCTTCGCCAATCCCCTCTGCATCAAAAGCGCATGGATGCTGGCTGTATTCATCGAATACGTGTTCCGCAACAGCGTAAGGCGGCCCATTGAACCAGCCCTCTGCCACCGCCTCGCTTTGGCTCAGGGTCCGACGTATTTCCGGTTTTGCTGGGTCAAGCGAGCTTCTTACGATTTCTGTTTCGTCGAGGCATATAGCGACGATCGTGCGCGTACCGATGTCGGTGCATCGCCACTCCCGGCCGCCACACCGAAGCTCCCTCCTCCTACGAAGTCTGAATGGTTCATTGGGAGATTGTATTCGCAGGGTTATTCGCCTGTGCTGGTTCTGCCGAGACCCAATCCGTAAGAATTACGGATTCGGCCCTGTCCATTATCCAGTTCTGGACCGATAGTTATAGGTTGTCAAAGGCTTAGAGACCGTTCCCGCCCGACCGCCCAACCACACGGGTTCCAACTGCGGCAATGTCCTGGCCCAGTGAGGAGAACCATCATGTCATCCATCGCATTCCCCGGCTCCGCCCCGTCGAACGTGACGCAAATGCAAGCAACCGCCAGAACCGGCCCTGCAACCGCCGAACCGGCTCCCGCGCCCGACGAAGATACTGTCACGCTTTCCGCCTCGGCCCAGGCCGAAGCCATGTACCAGGGCGGCCAGAGCGTATCGTCGATAGCTGCTTCTCTGGGGACCAGCGAGCAGTTAGTCGACTCCTACCTCAGCATCACCCCCTCTGTGGCCGTTCCGGTTTCCGCGGCGCCCGCAGCTCACTCGGCGTCTGCGGCCCATGCTGCACCCGCCACACTCGCCACTCCCGCGGCACCTGCTACGCCCGCCGCGCAAGCCACGCCCGCTGCAACCCCGGAATTACCCAAGGCTGTTTCAAAAGGCTGACGCGCTGAACAGGACAGTGAGTAAGGCAGCGGACTTCCGGATCTGCCGGGTGCAGCCGATGCTTCCGTGTTAATCGAACCGGTATGCGCTGATGGCCGCGCATATCCACTTGTAACCAGGTGCCGTATTCCTGCAGATTGCACAAGCGTGTATTAACATGATCGCCCACGACAATGCCGATTGCCGTGGGGAATACCGGCCAGCGGCCAATTAACGGCCAGCGGCTGCACAATGGGCCCTCGGCAGGAAATAAACTGAGAATATAAAAGGGCGAAGGGAAGGGAAGCGATGAGCGATTTGGATATGCAAACGGAGCTTGAGCGCCTGCGGGCAGAGAATGCCAGGCTCAAAAACAAGGACACGGGCGGGTTAAGCCTTAAGGTAAGCGAAAAGGGCGCCGTCTCTCTGTATGGCATGGGCCGCTTTCCGGTCACGCTTTACAAAGAGCAATGGGCCCGTATTCTCGCCAACGCTCCTCTGATCGAGGCCTTCATCCATGAGAACGAAGGCAAGCTCAAGACGAAGGAGTAGGTTCAACTCCGGTACCGCCGATGCCAGCGCCAGAGCTTTTCAAACCGTGCCGTGCTTGCGGCGGTGTACCTGACGGTGTGCTGAATGTTCCGGTGGCCCAGGTAATGCTGTGTCGGCCTGGTATCGGCGCCCTGGCCGGGACAGCTCAGGAGAGGTAATTCTACGTACGTTAACGCGGAATGCTCACCTTGGAACTTTGATTTCGCCTGAATGGATACCTTCTGCGATTCGCTCGAGGATCTTGGCGTAGCGGAAAAGCGCGGGGAATGATTCGCACAGACCATCCATCTCGTCTGCGCTCGATGTATCCATCAGGCGCTTAAATCCGGGCATGTATTCGGCCATTTCACCAAACAGCGTTAGATCATCAAGCCCGGATTCAGCCAGTTGCTGAACCCGTTTGGAAATATAGAGATGCTATCTGGATTTGCTCGGCGCTAAGAATCATGGGTGTTTCTGATTGTGACATTTTCACCGCCAGTGGCAAAAGCGGCTGTTTTCGCTCCGCCTGGGCCTACACCATGATGCTGCGTTTGAACTAAGCCGCTGGCGCGGCGGATGCTGCGTCATGGGCTTGCTCCAGGCATTACTGGTTGTGTAAGCCTCTGGTCACAGGAGGTTTACTATGACCCATCTTCGGCAGAAGATGCTGGATGAACTCCAGCGTCGCAACTACTCACAGAACACGATCAACACCTACCTACACGCGGTAGAGGACTTTTCCAGGTATTTTCACAGATCGCCAGGCAGGTTGGGACCTGATCATATCCGGCAGTATCAGGCCTATTTGTTTCGAGAACGCAAGCTCCAAGCAGGGACTTTGCACTGTGCACCGCAGCTTTGCGCTTTCTCTACGTCAAGACGCTGCGACGGCCGTATCTGCCCGAGCACATCCCATTTCCCAAGCGCCCAAGGCAATTACCCGTCGTACTCAGTCCAGAAGAGGTTCAGCGGCTGATTGATTCAGCAGAGAACCTGATGCGCCGCATCATGGTGATGACACTGTACTCAACCGGCATCCGCTGCTCGGAACTTTGCCATCTCAAGGTCTCCGATATCGACAGCCAACGCATGGTCATTCATATCCACAAGGGCAAGGGCGGCCGGGACCGCGATGTTCTATTGAGCCCCAAGCTGTTGAACGCTCTGCGTGAGTATTGGCGCTGGATGAAGCCCAAGACCTACCTGTTCCCAGGCATGGTAGACAACTGGCGTGAAGATGTACCCATTACTCCGAAGGTCGTGTGGAAGGCCGTGAACGAGGCTGGTAAGCGCGCCGGCATCAGTAAGCGCGTTGCGCCTCATTTGCTTCGGAACAGCTGGGCCACACCTTTACTCGAAGCGGGCACCGATCCACTGCCCACAGCCAAGCCCGCCGCCGATAACGCTCCGCTCTGGCACTGCCCCAGATGCGGCGGACCCATGCACGTAGCGCAAAGACTCACGGCTCATGAACTAGCTTGGGTCACGGGGTTCGACTCGTCATGATGCCGCGTTCAACACCAGTCCAGCGACTTGCCTCAAGCACGCCTCCGCACGCGTGTGTTCAGGCCACGCCAGCCGGCCATCCGATCGGACTCTTCCATCCATATACCTTGCTCGACAAGCGTGCAATGACCTATTTGCCGACCTGCTTTCGTCACCATCGACCCCAATCCATGACCTCAGAGCACCGCAAGTGCTCCCCGAACCTTATTCAATATCCATAGATCTAGGCTGATCACCGCGACCGCGGCGCCTGCGCCTTCCTTCTTGTCCCCTAATCGAAACCGACTCGACCGAAAGTCGTGCTCATCCCCCTGTGCCATGTTCGAGTCGGTTCCGATGTAGGCTAGCGACAAACCAGGAGCAATGATCATGTTGCTTGTCTGCGGTCCGCCAAGCCTGCCCGCGCATAGGGAAAGCTGCGTTTATGGATTCTGCGCCCGACTGGCCGCAGGCTTCTCTTTCTCGACCTCGGTCATCGTGTCCAACAGCAGGCGAACATCGACGTGGAATTTCTTGAAATCGTCCCAAGTCTGCTCGGTTATGCCATTAAAGGTCATGAACATCATCTTGACGCGAAACATGCTCTTGAATCCCTTTTCGAGCCAGACGGGATGCCCTGACGGCGCTCCCACAGCCGCTTGATCGACCAGGCGGACAAAATCGAATTGCATGGTCGTGCCCTTTAGGTCGTGGTTGTCGTCGTTGAGCTTTTCCGCGATGAAGCGCACCGGCATTTCGTCCTGAACGTCGATCCACGTGGTTTGCTTCCAATCGAGCGCGGTCTTGGCGTCCGTGTCTTTGGGCCGTGCATCGGAGCGCGGAGTCGATTCGACAACGATGGTCTCGCGTCCGTTAACATCCTCGCGGCGGACAGCGGCATTGTCGAAGAGGCTCGTGAGGTAACCCATGGGGAGCGCAAAATGGAAGTCGGCGTGCAGACTGTGACGCTTCTCATCAAGCGACATCTTCTTGCGTTCCTCGACGGTTTTGTCGTAGCGCTTTTGCTCCTCCTCGGCGGCCTTTCCTTCCAGCGGCTTGCCGTTTAATTCAATGAGACGGCTGTAGGGAAGACCCTCCACAAATACGTTTTCATATTTCTTGGATTCGTCAACGGTGGTTTTGCCGCTCTTGTTGAAGTTGCGGTTGTGCCAGAGCATGACCGACGTGTATTGCTGGGCGACCTTGTCGTTGGCCTTCCGGTTGTCATTCATGCGTGCAAGTAGCGCAGTGAGGTCTTTGCCTGTTGGCAGAGAGATAGTCTGGGCCGCGACGCAGGACAGTGTGAGCGAGAGTAGTGAGAGCGAAAAAAGTACGCCGAGGGGGCTAGTCGCGAGCGATCTCATTATCTATGCAAGAATACCCGAGTCGGATACTGGTCGTGTGACCGTCCATAGGTGCAGAACCCCGTTTTGCGCCCGAAACCGGGTTGGAGACGGTTTGCCGACAAGAACGAAGCCGCAGGCGCCGCGGACGCTGCATCGTGCGATATACTGGGCCATGGGCCGGATAAGATCGCTTCATCAGCTTTGTCGAGTAAAGTGATAACTCTTTAAGTATCAGCAGGCTGCGATTGAAATTCCATAGGCTCGCCGCATCCGCGGCAGACGCCCGCGGCTTCCTTCTTGCCTCCTAATCGAAACCGCCTCGGGTAAGCGCACAGCTCATCCCTGAGCTTTTTGCTCGCGGCGATTCCGATGTAGGCTAGCGACCACCCGGACTATCTTCACTACGATGTCATTCGTCCTCGATTCCAGCGAGATTGGTCGAAGTTCCGAGCGTTTCTTGAGAAGAACAACCTGGGGTCGCCTGATGTTTGGCAATGCGAAGTGTCGTACATAAATCAGTTTGTACGTGGGATCGAGTGGCGCGACTTTGACAATCTCAATGAGCTTTACCCAGTCTGGTCAAAAGGCCGGAGAACCCCGCTCTTGGCGAGGCCGCAGATGGCGGCATTCGCGACGGCGTACGCGTTGCCGAATGAGCGTGGGACACTGCAATTCGTGTCACAGCCGGGCGTACGCAAGAGCGACGGCGCCGAGATCATCCAGCTCACCGTTACCGCACTTGGGAGGCCGAATTCTTCCGATGAATCAGGCATCATGGAATGGCTCGACCTTGGGCGAGCGGCAGTGGTACAGGGATTCACCGATTTCACCGGTGACAAAGCGCACTCGATTTGGGAAAAAAATGACTCTAATGCTCGCGACAAATTCATTGACTGAAGTGCCGACATTCGCTTCTTGGGCACAGGAGATACCGCAGATTGCGAGCGCGGCAAGCGCCAACAATTCGCATTGGCTCTATTCAGCCCTGACCCAAGTCCGCGAAATCGAGCAAGAGGGCGAACTGATTCCGGGATTGGGTGATCTGCGGATCGCGGTGCAGACGGCGATGCGCGCCAGGATTCTCCTCGCCTCGATTGAGATTTCCAGCCTGCCAGCGCCAATAGTATCGCCGGTTTCGGGCGGGGGGCTGAGCATCGTATGGTCGCTAGGGCTCAAGGAGGTCAAAATCTCACTCGAGCCGGGAGGGGAGACCGCGATTTTCAGGATTGAGGACGATGAGATTCTCGGCGACGAGACCGTGGACATAATGGCACGGTCGCCAATTGCCCGACAACTGCGATGGATGCTTGATTCCAACTTGTAGGCGCGATCATGCCTCCACTCAATGACGACGCCAGCATCGGAGCAGAAAGGGTTGTGTTACGCGTGCTGCTCGCCAAGTGGGTCACGACAAAAGGCGGACGGGAGCGTCCGACTTCGGACTCATTGCGGGATTCGAACTAAGAGAACTCGTGTTTTCTCGAAGGGGAGATTTCGCTCGCTGAATTGCGGGTGCTCTTCAACGGAAGAAAGATCGCGAGGATTCCAGTAAGCTTGCTGAGGGCGGAGGGTTTTTGGCTGGAGAGGCGCCCGGAGGAGGCGCCCGATGGGTGCACGGTTCCGACGTCTCATCTAGTCTGCGGTCCACCGGATGCACCGGCGAGAGGGATCTACGAAGCAAAGGCACGGCGCATCGTAAATTCATTGGAAGTAGAAGTTCTGCCCGGCCCCCCAAACCCGGGCTCCGAGGTTGCTGAACTAACGAACCCCGATCAGGGATAACTATCCTTTTGCAAATATCGCTTTGATTCCGCAGAGGGCTAGCCTGGTGCGCTCTTCGTTTTCGATTAGGGAGAATCTCACGTGGGCGTCGCCGTAGTCTCCGAAGCCTATACCGGGAGATTCGGCCGTCTTGGCTTCGTTGAGCAGGAGCTTGGAGAATTCAAGCGAGCCTAGCTTGCGGTATTGCTCGGGGATTTGCGCCCATACAAACATGGTTGCCTTTGGCAACGCTACGGGCAAGCCTAGCTTGTTGAGGCCTTCGACTAATACGTTGCGGCGGAGGCGGCAGTTTTCGCAGATTTCCGCTACGCACTCCTGCGGGCCTTCCAGCGTGGCCCGCTTCCACGGCTAACCGTACGATGGATTGTCGATCTGCCTGTATCGTCGGCAGGAACTTACCCAAATTTGGGGTTCCTTCCTATTGCTCGCCCGAGATCGACTCTCCATCGGCTATTGTGCGGGTTGGGGAGGTACGACAGTCCAACTTCCGTCCGTGCCTTTGACCAGGGTGGCGGTAGCTGATTGGATGGATGTGTCAGCAGCGATCCTGGGAAAGGCCCTCATCGATTCGGGGGTACGGATCCAGTCGGGGATTCCTTCAACTTCGTAACTGTAATTGACGGCGTATTGCGTGGGGTTGGATGGGTCATTGGGGGTGGCGTGGTCGATCGCGGTGGCGTTGAAGTGGCCGAAGCAGAAGTTACCGGAGCCGGGCTGGCCGGGATCGGGAGTCCAAGAGGGGTGGCCCTTATCGGAGAGGTCGTATTTATTGACCATTTTGGAGCCGAGGGGAGAGCTTTTCTTTTCCACGGACTCACGAATGAACAGGCCGGCATCGGTGACGGCGTCGTAGCCGCGGATCTTTTCGTCTTTGGAGGGATCGGCCTCAACAGGGAGCTTGATTGGTTCGGGCCACACGCATTCGTGTCGGCCGGCGAAGGTCTGGTTGATCGCGGAGATGAATTCCGCCTTGTCGACTTGTTTCTTGCAACCGATGGCACATGCCAATAGCCCGGTCAACACGAGTGCGAGGGCGATTCTTTCACGCATCCCAATCACCTCAAAGATTTGGATGCTGGAATGGGGTTGAAACGATTGAGCCTGTATCTGCCCTGGTTGCCGAAAGAGGAACGCAAAGCGACTTTGCTTCTCGTAAGGTATCCCTCAGGGGCTAAAGCCCACATTTATTTTGAGGTCATTTCGGCACGACTGAAGTCATGCCCTAAAAAGAAACGGCGGGTTGGAGTTCGTGGTTTCCCGCCCTTGCGCCAGAAAAAAGGCGCAAGAACGGGGCACGGAGCAGTTTCATCGATCGCGGGTCTGCCCCGCCGGTGGACGACTGACACAAAAAAGCAGCGCAGCGATCTGGGTAGGTGCTTGCCTGAGCGAGCATTCTATTCCATTCCCGGAAGAGCTGCGAATCGCCGGGCCTAAAGGCCGCGTTGGTTCGACCTCTTTAAGGGGGTTGAAACCCCCTGCTCCCTCCGACTCATGTTTTGCGCGGCCTGTGAACCCCCTGCTCCCTCCAACTCATGTTTTGCGCGGCCTGTGAGCCCCTGCTCGCTCCGGAATCTATCCTTTCGCGAACATCTGCTTGATTCCGCGGAGGGCTTGCCTGGTGCGCTCTTCGTTTTCTATCAGCGAGAATCTTACGTGGGCGTCGCCGTAGTCGCCGAAGCCTATGCCTGGGGACACGGCGGTCTTGGCTTCGTTCAGCAGGATCTTGGAGAATTCGAGCGAGCCTAGCTTGCGGTATTGCTCGGGGATCTGTGCCCAGACAAACATGGTGGCCTTGGGCAAGGCTACGGGCCAGCCTAGCTTGTTGAGGCCTTCGACTAGGACGTTGCGGCGGCTGCGGTAGTTTTCGCAGATTTCGTGGACACACTCCTGCGGGCCCTCGAGCGCGGCAATGGATGCTACCTGGATGGGCGTGAAGGTGCCGTAGTCGAAGTAGCTCTTCAGACGCGCCAAGGCGCTGACCAGCACCGGGTTACCAACCATGAATCCTACGCGCCAGCCGGGCATGTTGTAGCTCTTGCTTAGCGTGAAGAACTCTACCGCTACGTCTTTGGCGCCGGGAACTTCGAGGACGCTGGGGGGCTTGTATCCGTCAAAGGCGATATCGGCATAGGCGAGGTCCTGGATAAGATGGAAGCCGTATTCGCGGGCCAACTCGACGAGACGGGCTAAGAAGGGAAGCTCGACGCACTCGGTGGTGGGGTTGGACGGGAAATTGACGATGAGCGCTTTGGGGCGGGGGACCATGCGGGGAATCAGGTCTTCAAGCTGGGCTAGAAACTGCTCGCGGTCGTGGACGGGGACGCTGACTACGTGGGCTCCGGCGATGACCGGGCCGTAAATGTGGATGGGATAGCTGGGGTTGGGCACCAGCACCGTGTCGCGCGAGTCGAGAATGGCGAGACACAGGTGCGCGATGCCTTCTTTGGAGCCGATGGTGACGATGGCTTCGGAGTCGGGGTCGAGATCGACGTTGTAGCGGGTCTTGTACCAGTTGCAGATGGCACGGCGCAGACGGGGGATGCCACGCGAAACCGAGTAGCGGTGGGTGGCCGGCTTGAGCGCCGCTTCAACCAACTTGTCTACGATGTGTTTGGGGGTGGCTCCGTCGGGATTACCCATTCCAAAATCGATAATGTCTTCGCCGGCGCGGCGAGCCTTGACCTTCATCTCCCCCGTAATGTTGAACACGTACGGCGGAAGGCGTTGAATACGACTGAACTCTTCCATGATGACTCCATTATTAATCGCG